>Ga0181349_1000124_pt1 | contig 30550 bp, 48 predicted proteins | sample Su13VDMM110SD_FD_130106 | JGI IMG/M metagenome (GOLD analysis project Ga0181349, IMG submission 130106) | Freshwater viral communities from Lake Michigan, USA - Su13.VD.MM110.S.D | ecosystem: Environmental > Aquatic > Freshwater > Lake | place: USA: Michigan | collected 2013-07-16 | reverse complement strand
ATTTGGTTAAACGACAATGGTTATTGGACTTCTTATAATATTAATATTACACCAACGCCAACAGCAAGTGTTCAACCCACGCCAACACCAACTCAAACAGTTACAAATACTCAAACACCAACATTAACACCAACTAATACTCAAACACCAACTCAAACACCAACTAATACTCAAACACCAACAGTTACTCCATCAGTAAGTCCAACAACAACAAGAACACCAACGCCTACAAGGACTCAAACAACTGCAACACCCACCCCAACTCCAACACTAACTCCAAGTGCTACTCCATACCAAACATTGGCGGGTAGTTTACTATTCAATGGTAGTAATCAATCATTAGGTTTAAGTCCTGGTGTAACCTTTGGTGCTGGTGTATTTACCTTAGAGGGATGGTTTTATAATACATCAGATTTTAACTCAAGAGGTATTATAGGTTCTCCTGTCAGTAGTCCTACTGGATGTATGAATTTATATTTTGGAAATAATACAACAATTACTTCTGACAAAAATGGTGGAGGAGGTTCATTTAGTTATACAATGGCATCCTCAATCACTATCAATGCTTGGCATTATTTTATTTATAATAGAAATGCGGATGGAACCACTGCGGTTTACATTGATGGAGTAAGATGTACTGCAACTTCTGTTGATACACTTAATTACAACACAGCAACCGACACTATTGGTAGATACTATGGTGGATATTGGCCAGGTTATTGGACGAATATGAGAATGACAATCGGAACTGCGGTGTATAATTCAAATCTAACAACTCAAGTAACGCCAAGAGGACCTCTTACATCGTTGGCAAACACCAAATACTTAATGTTGGGAGCTGTGGTGACAACTGATAGTTCAGGAACGCAAACAGTTACAAATACTAATAGCGTGACACAGACAAGCGTTAAACCATTTACACCACCAGCGAATCCACCATTTTAAAAATTAAAACACAATAATTTTTTATTGAGGTCTCGGTCAGATTCGAACTGACGAATAACGCTTTTGCAGAGCGCCCCCTTGAGCCACTTGGGTACAAGACCTTTTTAAGTGATTAATGAGTTTTGAACCCACGACCTCCTGAACCACAAACCGGTGCTCTACCAACTGAGTTTTATCCACCGTGTATTCGGAAAAAGCTAATATATTAAAAAGGGGTCGGGGTAGGACTCCCACCTACAATTGAAGACAACCTAACAATAGGTTTAAATGTCTTCCATCAAAAATTGATGTGCCTTTGTCAATTCAGCCACCCGACTATAATAAAATGTGAATTTATATTTTGTGGTGTGAACGGGATTCGAACCACGTGGCACAGTCTTTTTCACGGACTTGCTCTACCATGGGAATGTCATATGAGCATTCCGCCTGAGCTATCACACCATTTTGTACCGGAGGAGGGACTCGAACCCCCACGCTAAAGAGCAGATGCTACTAAAGCACCCATGTCTACCATTCCACCACACCGGCACTTACAGTTGGTAGTAGTTGACTTTATCAGGAATCCCGCCTAGCACCCAAAAGGGGCCCAGCTTCACACACCATTAGAGAAGGGGAAATTCTTAGTGTGTACCCTTACGAACTGTTCTCCCAGCTTGTCAACCTACGCTTAGCTACTACCAACCATTAGTTTTTTCTACAATTTCAAAGACCTTTATTTCTTTATAACACTACAAATATAAAAACACATTTTGAATCCACCAAATATTTTCCAATCTTTTTTCAATGTTTTTTTTAACCCCTTAAAAATCACCGATAAAAAAAAGGGGCCATAAGCCCCCCCCTATTATATTAGACAATCAAAGTTAGACAATTAGTTGGCATCAACTGGGTACCACACCGACAGGTGGGTCTGTAGGTCCCCTTCAACAAAGGGAGTTGGCTGCAGGGTCTTTTCCAACTTAAGCAGAAGCTCCCGAGTTTCCGCATAGCGAACCGAAAGGCTCTCCACATCATCATTGGGGTCTCCAGCAGCGGTCTCATTGTCAATAAGAGTAGCTACTTGGCTCAAGTTATCTTGAACGATTAAACATAGGTCGAACAATTGTTCGAGGTCGAGGTCGAGGGTAATGTTGTTGTTTTCCATGTGCCAAATGTATATTAAACTATTTAATCCACCAAATATTCAACTAAAATTTTTTATGTTTTTTTCTGAAGCCTACAAAACCCACTGGTGGGGACCCCCCCGTATAGCAAGCAGGGCTTTAATGACAATACCAAGAGCCTTAGGATTTCAAGATAACAAAGATGGTCATTCCTTGACAGTTATCAATCCAGATTGGGATGTTGTATACCCAATTCGAAACCCTTACTCAAGGGCAGTATCATGGTGGAATCTTCGTCACAACGGAAGAGATTCCGCAGTAAAGAAAGACCACATATCATTCGAGGAGTTCATAAAAAAACCCGACAACGAATATTTTAACATCAAACCAACTCATCACTGGGAACCAATAAGTATGGTTGAAAAAAGCAGCCTAAAGGTTAGAAACATCATTCGATATGAACACCTAGTAGATGACTTACTGGAAATTGACTTTATCAAAGAAAATTTACATGTGCTATCCGATGAGCTATATGTTCTCAAATACAAATCCAGGGATAACTACAGACAGGAGTATATCTCTAGGACAAACTACCCAGTACATTCTTTCTACTCTCAAGAGCTAGCAGATATTGTCTGGGAAAACAAAAAGTTTGAGTTTATAGGGGGGGATTATAAAAGAGATAGTTGGAAATATCTTTTTTAATATATTTGTTCTCCGTTTTTTTTAACCCACGGGAGCTTCACTGTAACATGTTTTGAGGTTGTTGTCCTAGATGAAGCAATCCTGGTTTTTACCTCCTGCAAAAATACCTCCGTTGTAGTTTTCCAGATTTCCTTGCAAGTGATTCCATCTTCTTTGTCAAAAAGGGCAAAAAATATCGCATCGTTGCGTTCGACCCTATGAAGGTTATCCTTATGAATTCTGTCCAGCTGGAAACCACCCCCCTCTTTGCAAGAAAGATATTCATACTTTTCCATACCATCCTTCGAATAAGCATCAGCTCCATGCTTTGTCTTATGGCAATTGTGGTCGAGGATTTCCGCTATCATCCATTCTTTGATAAACCCGGGAGTCAAGAGGTCTTGCTCAAAACCCTTTGCCTTTTTGTACAGGTTCAAAGCCCCTACCAGTAGAAGGAGGGGGTTTTCCTGTTGTCTTACCAAATCTAGCAATTCTTCTTGCGTCATAGGTTTTATATTAGTGGGCCTAGAGGGGTTTGAACCCCCGTGAAACCGGCTACGCTTTCAACGCATTATGAGTGCGAGGCGATATAGGCCCTTTTGGGGTTAAGAAATTATAGAACACTAAATTTACAATGTCAAATTGTGCACCTTGATGGGTTTGAACCACCGACATCTTGCATGTAAGGCAAGCGCTCTACCAACTGAGCTAAAGGTGCTGTAGAAGCCAGGACAGGAACTGCCACTGTTGCTTGGGGTTTTTTAACAAAGGATAAGTTCTAAAAATATCATTTAAACAAGCGATAATTTTATTTATCGTCAATTTAGACAATGTTATATCTCGCCAAATCTACTTTTTTTTAGCACTTTTGGCGAATTATAACCCCATTTCAAACTTTGTTAAATCAGCTCAAATCAAAAGAATTTACGGCTCAAAAATTACTGTTCTTGAGCTGTATTTTCTTCCTTATTGAGCTCATCTTCGGATTTTGGTGGAACATTCCACATTTCATCCCAAAAAATATATTCGCCCATTTTATTTTTTATCAATTAAAATTGCAATTGTTATAAGGGTAACCCCGATAATAAAACCAATCCAAAGTGGAGATAACACCCACCACCATGACCAGTTAATATTATTGGTCAGTTTTAACCCTATAAAAAGAACGGTCAACAACCCAGTAAAACCAATTCCTCCAGAATTTTTATTATTGCTCATCTTTGTTTGTTTTTGTTTTTCCATTAAATTTACTGTTAGCCATTAAATCATCCCAATCTTTATACCCCTGTTCTTTAGCATATTCGTCGTTTTTCTTTCTTTGATATGCTTTAACTTTTTCAGGGTCCCTCATCTCATCAGGGGTTTCAAACCCAAGAGTCTTAGCACATTCCTTTTCACACCAATTGTGTGAACCAATCTCAATATGGATTGGTAGGTCAGTCTGGAGAGAATCCATGAAGTCCTCAAACTGGTTTGCAGCAATAAATGGCATCGTGTAGATACCCTCATCAACAGCATAATCTGATACCTCCTGTGAGTCAAAGATTTCAACTCTACCCATTCGGTATTTCTCACCCATCAAGGAGAAAACACCATAACCAACGGTTGAATAGTAAAAACGACCTGAATCACTTACTCCATGTACATCAACACATCCAGGATTTCTCTCCATCCATGTAGCAAGTTTATCAACCAATTCTTCATCGGTGAGTTCCTTACCCTTACTGTCAGTTCGGATATTTTTCAGATACCAATCTAATTTTTTTCTGTCAAATTTCATTTATCGTTCATATTTTTATTGTTTATCGGTCAAAGTGGGCTCTTTTTGAGCTGTAAACTCTTCCACTTTGACCGATATTGTATTATCGAGGGTATTTTAACCACCGACCGTATATGGGTGAAAAAGATGTTCTACCCCTGAGCTACTAGGCTATGGTTGTTTTTTTTCAAAATCAGGATATGCCTCTTGATACTTTTTCAGTAATTCAAATTTCCAACCTATGTTTTTTCCATGCATTCCACGAGAGTTTACTTCTGAGAGCAAAGTTTTAGAGATTTTACTAGCTTTCAAAGCATACAAAATCAAAGAACCATCGTCCATGTCTTTATCTTTTTTTAGTTGCGTTTTAAATGAGTTGTGAAGCTGCTCAGCGTCAAAGAGCAAGTCTTCAATTTCTTCTTTTGTAAAAGCCATGATTAGAGAATTTGTTTGTTGTTAAATTTAGAGTGAGAATTCCATACAAAGTAAATTGTAAAGAACATGTTTATTGCTAGCGACAACCAGTCGTAAGTTGACAGCTCAGCTTTATCAGTTAGGATAACCATCTTTGCTCCCAACCAGAAAACAAAGAGATAAGCCATAACCTGAAAAAATATTTTTTGCTTCATGACAAAAATTTTTAATTCACTACAAAGATAAGAAACAAAATTCAGAATTCAAACTCGAGAACCATTTTTGAATCACTTTCCGTAGTATTATTTGAATGAAAAATTGTAATAGTTTTTTTATTAAAATCAAAATCAATAGTTCCCGAAGAACCCTCATCAATTTCCCATCCACCAGGAAGATTATAGGAAATCCAGTCATTAATTTGACCTGGAAGTGGGACCATTTCTGTATTACCATCACTTGTATAAACTTTCATTGAATCATCCCAATAGCCACTATCACCGCCCCCATTATATTCAATTTGTGCAAAAGAAACATTTTGAACATACACATTTTCTGGCATATCGAATTCTTCAGATGAATCTTCAGTACCATACCAATTAGCTTGTAAATCAGCGGAAAATCGTTTTTTGTTTAAATCAAATATAATATCAAGCGTAATGGTGGAGAATTCATCAACATCATTTTCTTCGTATAATTCTTCTAAAATTTTTTGTAGTCTTACAAATACATTTTCATTAATAAAAGATGCTATTTCTTGTGCAACTTTTTCCGGTAATTCATGCGAATTATACCAAGTACCAACTGTTGTAAAATCATTAAGGGTAAAGGTAGTGTCTGGAATGTAATTTTCAAATTCGAATTCGTATTCAATTACATTTAAACCATAGGATTTACCTATACGATAAATAAGTCTAAATAATTTTTCTTGTTGCGGTGTTAACATAATTATAAATATTAGTCTGCTGTCTCAATTTTTAATGTTTTAACCATCCACATTGGTTTGGTAGGAGATTGCAAACCAATAATCCATTCTTTTGCTGAAGGGATATAATTGTTACAATCTTCTTTGACATGTTGTTCACCCACATATCGTGTATAAACACGTTTACCATCTGAGTTATGAAAGTCTACCCCAAAAACTTTTTCCATTTCAAAAATGCCTTCACTATGGTGCCTAAACATCCTATGAAGAGAATCCCCAAACCATCCTTTAGTGTCGTCCATCCACTGGTGTAAATGCATATAATCCTCTGGTTTACCTCCAAATTTTTTCGTAGAAGATTTAGAATGTTCGAATGGATGAGCCATTATGATAGTTGTTTTACGAAATATTTGTTTCCAGTCAAAGAGTTTGATTCGAACAATTTGGATATTTTTTCAGCTTGGTCATACGTATCAAATTCAATTGTAATCCCTTCACTATCATTAACAAGAACAGTTAATTTTTGGTTCATCACCGAAGTTTCTTTTAAAATTACATAAGGCATATAAATTTTTTTAAGTTTTTTTAAGTATGAGGGGTCTCAAACTTGCAAAGCTTGCCGGTCTAAGACCGAGTGCTTAAAACCTGAGCTACCCTCCCAATTAACAACAAATATAATAAAATTTTTTAGATAGACAATTTTTGCTGAATTTTTTTTTCAGCAACTTTTTGCTCATGAAGTTTTTCGTAAGTTAAACGAGCAGCTTCTACTCTGGGCACAAGTGGGTCTTTTTCAAATAATGAAGATGTTTCCATTCTCCATTGCTGGAAAAAGCCATTAGCATAGGCTTTGAAGCCATATGATTCGTAGAGTTCTTCTGAAGTCATTTTACCTTCCCTTTATGTTTATTAAATATACGTCAGGGCGGCTTTCTCCCAAAAATTAAAAGTATTTATTTTAATAATAAGAACTCATTGAAGCAAATATTTTATTTATTCTTCGGAAAGATTTGTTTATGATAAAAACAAATTAGAATGACATATACCAGTGACCTGCTATGTAGTTAACAATTAATTTTTAATATATTTAACACATGCAAAAAGTACTTGTATTAAACTTTGACTATTCTCCTTTGAATGTAACAACACTTCGTAGGGGGTTTATTTTGGTTGATACTGGTAAAGCTGAAATTATAAAGTCAGGAGAAAATCCTATAATTACATTTACAAAAACATATATTAGACCCCTGATTATCAGATTGCTCAAGTACATCAACTACCGAAGTAAGGGTATTAGAATTAATCGGCATCGTGTCTTTAAACGTGATAATAATGAATGTGTTTATTGCACCTCTAAAAAAGACTTAACTATCGACCATGTAATACCTCGTTCTAGGGGTGGAAAAAACACATGGGACAACTTGGTAACTTGTTGTTTGAAATGTAATTTAAAAAAAGGGAACCAAACTCCGGAAGAGGCCCGTATGTTTTTGAAAAAAAAACCTCAAGAGCCAAATTTTGTTGATGACACAACAACTTTGAATGAAGCTTGGAATAATTTTAAACAAACCTTTTTTTATTAATTTTTTTTCATATTTTTTAAAAAAAGAAATTATGGAAAATTCACAGAATTTGGATAATCAAGACTACCTAAATGCTTCATTACTTTTCTCACAAGCTTTAGCTTTGGTTTTGGATGATAAACAAGGTATTGTTGTTGACGTAAAAAATGATGAAATAAAATTAAATGATGAAGCTAGCAAAGTGGTAATTTATAAACTTGATAGTAGAATCCACATTCAAAAACTTGACATGGATATTCAAGAAGGAACTATTGTTTCACTTAGCAATAAAGACGAAGAGGAAGAAAATAATTAAAAAAATGATTGTATTAGGATTTTCAGTAGGGCACGATAAAGGAGCTGTTATTATTAAAAATGGTAGAGTAGCCATTGGTATTTCCCAAGAGAGACTTAGCCGTTTTAAACATGACGGCGCGTTCACCGAAGGCAATATTCCCGTTGAATCAATAATGTATTGTTTATCTGAATTAGATTTAACAATCGATGATTTAGATTTAATTGTTTATAGCACAACCGAAATGGAGGATAACACGTATGAATTATTCAACAAAATATTTCGAATACCAAAGAAAAAACTTGAATTTATTCCTCATCATTTAGCTCATGCTTATTCAACATTTTTCTCATCTGGTTATGATGAAGCTGCTGTTGTGGTTGCTGATGCTTCTGGTAGTAATTTGAACAATAAAACAAAACTAGGTGAGTGGTATCCAAATAAAAACAGAGAGGGTCTCAATCTCGAAGAGGATTGGGCTGAAGGTATTTCGATTTATCATTTTAACAAGAACGATTACAAGGAAGTCTATAAAAAATGGATTAAATTTCCAGTTCCAATTGGTACCGATGAAGATGTGTCTGTTGGAACCATGTATTCTGAAGGTTGTCATCGTTTAATATATTCTCCCGATACCAATTCATGGCCCGCAGGAAAACTTATGGGACTGGCCTCTTATGCCGATAATGACATTGTAAATGCTGCTGAAGATTTTATTCGATATGAAAACAATGAAATTTTTATCCCGAATAATCCAATCTACCCTCGCGTAACTTGGCAGTCAGACTTTTTCTCAAAAGCTTGTGTTGCTGGAATTTATCAACGTGAACAAGAAAGAGTTTCTGTTATGTTAGCAGATTTGGCAAAAAATTTGACTAGTTCTGAAAACATTTGTGTTGCGGGAGGTTCTTTTTTAAATTGTAATTCAAACGAGTTGATTTTAAAATCTGGTCTATACAAAGAATGTTTCTTTGTTCCACCTGCCGACGATAGTGGTATACCCCTAGGTTGTGCTTGGTATGCTTATCAACAAGTGTCAGACATTGGCACTTTAGCACCAATAAGTCCATATTTTGGTAAAATATATTCAGATACTGAAATCGAAGAAGCTTTAAAAAAATTCGAACATTTAACGGTTGAACGTTTCGATGACTTTAATGAATTAGTTGATACTATTTCAAATAGATTAATTGAGAATCGTGTGATAGGTTGGTTTCAAGGTGGTTCTGAAATAGGACCTAGAGCATTGGGTAATCGGTCCATAATTGCATCACCTAAAATGTCATGGATGAAAGACCACATTAATCATGACATTAAAAAACGTGAATGGTATCGTCCTTTTGCACCATCAGTTATCTTTGATAATCAAAAAGAAATTTTTGATAATGATTACTTTTCACCATTTATGCTAGTAACAGCATTAGTTAAAGAAGAATGGAGAACTAAAATTCCCGCAGTAACACATATTGATAATTCTGCGAGATATCAGTCGGTAACTCCAGTAAGCAATCCAAGATTTTATCAAATAATTGATAAGTTTTACCAAAAAACCGGTATCCCAGTATTGTTAAATACAAGTTTTAATGGACCTCATGAACCAATTGTAGAAACACCTCTTGACGCCATCAAAACTTTTGAATCACAAAAATTAGATTTCCTTGTAGTTGGAAATTATGTTATCAGTCATTCCTGGAGATAATATATTATGAGCTCAATTTATGGTTTTTACTGTTTGAGTCACAGCGCATCATCTTCTTTAATTGTTGATGGGAAGATTATTCATTGTGTAGAGGAAGAACGTTTTACCAGAATAAAATCTGCTGACCAGTATGACTCTTATCCCGAGTTGTCCTCCCAAAAAATTGAAGCAGTCACGGGAGTTGAAATAAAAAAAGCAGACCACAAAATTTTTGCATTACCAGTTCACAGGGACTACGCAGAACATTTGGTAGGCTCAAGTTATGAGACTTGTTCTCATCATTCGGCACATAATTATTCTTCTTATTTTACAAGTGGAATGGAAGGCAAAGTACTTTCTATTTCTATTGATGGTGGTGGGGAAAACAATATTTCTAAAGTTTTTTTATGTGAGGATGGAAAAATGTTTGAAATTAAAAATTCACCTATTAGTTCTTATGGTTCTCTGGGGTTGCTATGGGCATTTGTAACCAATACTATTAAAGGATATCATCCAGATGGAGAGTCAGTTTGGAAAATGCTTAAAGATGAGGGAAAATTAATGGGGATGGCCCCTAATGGTTTTTTTAACGAACGATATCAAAAAATTCTTAATAGCATTATAAGTTATAAAGATGGTAAATTTCAAAATCCGAACACTGGACATCGAACTAGGTTTGTTATGGATAGTCTTTTTTCTAGAGGTGAATTTTCAACCTTCGAAAATATCCAAGATTTTGCATTTAATCTTCAATATCATACTGAAAAAATAGTTTTAGAGTTTATCAATGACTTACACAAGGATTTCCCAGATTACACTAAAATTTGTTTATCAGGAGGAATTTTTGCTAATGTGAAATTGAATCAAAAGATAAATGAACTACCATGGGTTGATGAAATTTATATTGTCCCACCCATGGGTGATGAAGGTTTGTCTCTAGGTGTTGCTTTGAAAAAAGCTGTGGAATTAGGTGAAATAACTAAACCAATTAAACTAGAAAATGTTTATCTAGGATTTGAATATACTGATGCTCAAATATTTAAAATTGCTCAAGATTTTGATTTTAATCGTAAACAATATAATTCTCTAGAAATTGCACAATGCCTTCATGAAGGTAAAATTATAGGGTGGTTTCAAGGTAAAATGGAGTTTGGTCCTAGGGCATTAGGTGCTAGAAGTATTTTGGCTAAAGCAACTGACCCTAAAACACATTCAAAACTAAATGAAAGACTGTTTAGAAATGATGTAATGCCCTTTGCCCCTATGGTTTTAAATGAAAGATTTGACGAAATCTTCACATGTTCAAAATCTAGGTATGCCGCAGAATTTATGACAATTTGCTATACCACTAAAGAGGAATGGATTGAAAAAATTCCTGCGGTAATTCAAAAAACTGATAAAACTGCCAGACCTCAAATTATCACAAATAAAAATAATAATAGAGTTTGGGATTTGATGAATAAATACGAACAAATCTCAGGTATCCCAGTTATACTCAACACATCATTTAATATCCACAATGAACCTATTGTTGAAAATCCAGAACAAGCGTTTACACATCTAAAAAATAAAGTTATCGATAAATTAGTTATTGGAAATTATGTTTACGAAAATTGATGATGTAACTGTAAGAACAGATTTTAATGAAGGTATCAAAGTCTGGGTCAAGGGACCAGACCTTTTTTATTATGTTGAAATGCTCGAGTATGAAAAGAACTCTAATTTTCCAAAGTATCTAGAGGGCTACCAAATTCACGCAATTCCAAGAGATGAAGCTCCATTTTGGAAAAACTTTAAATTCGATGGTAGGTTTTATATGGATTTTGAAATTCGTGTTTACAGGGTAGATAATAATGAAGGAATGCAGCTTGTATACGCACACCGTTACAACGATAGGGGTAGATTTGTCAAATTTGAAATTGTTAACAGTGACAGATTAGAAACTGAGTTTTGGGTTGAAAGAATTAACAAATATTGTGATATTCATAAATGCCAACCAATAATCAAAACTCAATTTGCTGACATTAATCACCGTAACAAAAATTTCTTTTTAACCCAGGGCATTGAATATTATAAAACTTACAAATTAGGTAGATTTCCTAAGAGTAGTCAAGATTTCAAATCAAAGGACCCTAGACAAAAAGGATTACTTTGGTTTGGAAACTGGAAAACATTTTGGTCTTACGAGCATCCTAGAAACTGGATTAATTTAAATTCTCAGATGATTGTTGATGATATCCTCGGAATTTAGTATATTTGCATCAAACAAATAAATTAAACATGGACTTATCACAAGAATTTAAAAAATACGCTATGAGCGATTACAATGTGTCATCGCTATCGATGTATAATTTTGAAAAACAAATTGAAAACTCGCTAACCCCCTACATTCTAGAGGAGCGCGAACTTAGAGCCACTCAAATCGATATCTTTTCTCGATTAATGCGAGATAGACTTCTATGGGTTGCAGGACCCGTGAATGACAGGATGTCAACAATTGTCCAAGCGCAACTTATGTTCTTAGATTCTGCCGAGCAGACCGACATTACAATGCATATCGATTCTCCCGGTGGAAGTGTAAAATCTGGTTTATCAATAGTTGATGTTATGGACTACATTTCCTGCGATATAAGAACGGTTAACACCGGTTTGGCAGCATCCATGGGTTCCGTGCTTTTAGGAGCAGGAACAAAAGGAAAACGTAGCTCATTGCGCTTTTCTCGCACTATGTTGCACCAGTCATCAGGTGGTGCTGGTGGAAACATCCAAGATGCGGAAATCACATTTAAAGAATGGAAGAAAATTAACGACACTCTTTTTGTTCTTCTTGGTGATTTTTGTGGCAAAGACCCAGAACAAGTTAAAATTGATGCACAACGTGATTTATGGCTTGACTCGCAGGAAGCCCTGGACTATGGGATAATCGATGAAATAGTGACAAAAAAAGGGGGTCAGTGACCCCCTTTCCTAGATAAACACACCCCTTTCTTTTAACGTGTTTATATCAACACGAGTTTCCTCGGAAGATGTTTTAAAAACTATTTGAAAATTCTAAAGTCAAAAGTTAAAACTTGTTCACCATCAGCGGTTTCATCTCGTCTAATAACCGGTCTCAATGGGTCTCTATCATTTTTAGGTAAAGAAGGAAACTTAGGGTCCCCAGTATATCTACCATACAAAGCAAGAATTGCTTTGTCAACATTTTTACCACCGATGCCTAAAGTTCCGTAGTTGTGTTGCTGTGCAAGGCATTGCAATACTTTTTGTTTATCAATTTCTAAGGCATCGAACCTTTTTGGGGTCTTAGACAGCCATGTGTTGTAGTAATTCATTATGATTCCACTACAAGCTTTTTCATTATACTGACTCCGTATGTTTTTGATGTCAGCTTTGGTAAGTTTGTTTTGAGTCTTAAGGGGTAACTTTGTTATGTCTAACCAAATTTGGTAATTTTGAGTGAGTCCAGCACTTTTTGGAATTACTAGAGCTTTTAACACTTGTTTTTCTCGCTCTGTTGGGTTTAGTTTCCAAAGACCTTGAAGGTCCCCTGGGTCTACCCCATAACTACTTTGTAGGTATGAATTGATAATATCGTTTTCAGTCTGTGTGCCAGGCTCTCTCAAAGCTGTTTTTGGCCTATACAATAAAGTATTTCCTACTTGAATAATGTCTAAAACTGTTTGGTCTTTTTCTTGAGCACTCTTCTGATAAGGTTTAAATGCAGCGTCGTCATAAAGGAAATATTTGTAATCGGTTCTTAAAGTATTAATCAAATCGTTAACTCTATCTCTTTCGAATGGTAAATTTGGACATTCCCATTGTCTTACGGTTTTCACCCGGTTTCTACCATCTTTACTTGTTACTACAACATAGGTTCCATCAGCATAGAAATACACTTCGTCACCTACATTCCAAACACCTTCTTTTGGGGATGTTGGGTCATAAATCAAAACATCTTTACCCTGGTAAGTTCCGACCTCAGCATCTGAAATGGGACCATCTTTTTGACAATTTTGTTTTGCCAAGGCAAATAATTGCCTAGCTGGCATGTTTGGTGTTGCTTGTTCCGAGACTAATGAACGGTCAAACAAATGACCCATTAGAACCTCCCTATATTTGTTATGACTTTCAAGAATTTGAGTTTTCTCCTCAGAACTTAATTTTAACTTGCCCATCTGTAATTTTCTTTTTTATAAATAGTTGATAAATTATTAATATCAGAATTTGTCTCTTCTAGTTGCTTTTGTGGTTTTTTGCGGATAGTTCCTTTCAAATGCCTGGTCTTCCATATCTTTTTGAGCTTGTTTTGCAAGTTGTTCTCTATTTAGAGCTTCTTGTCTATCTTCTTCTTGTTTAAATATACAAATTTTTTGAACATCAGAATCACTAAACCCTTCTCTAAAGGCATAAGTAGATTTATATCTTGCCAATTCGCTTTTTAAAAACTCGTCAAAATTTCCTGAAACACCCAAATTTAAACATGTTTGAACTTTTTTAATTGATTCTGATTTGCAACCTAATGTATTCCATCCGGTGCAATCTATAAAATTCATTGTTTGCCCAGCTGGGGTAACCTTACTAGCTGCTGTATCGATTTTTTGTCTTAATCTCAAAATTTCAAGTTCAGTTGAAGCTGCTGCACCGGCATTTTTTGCATCATTCAAAAGTTTATTCCACTTTTCCTTAACTATTTGTGCAGTTTTACTGTCTTTGATTGACTCTATATCCTTTTCAAGCTCTTCAACTTTTTGGTCTAAATTTTCTCCAGCGCTTTTTTCTTCTTTTTTGGGGGGAATAATTAGTTGTTGTTCACCCGAACCGCCTGATGTCCCTGGGGAAGGTGAAGGTGCTGGTGAAGGTGTTCCTCCGCCAGTTCGTGGAATTCCCTGTCGCCAATCAATTGGTTGCTCTTGTAAATTTTTTTTCATATCAAATATTTTTTATTTCTATTTCAAGATTTTGTTGAGAGTTTACAACATATATTCTGCCGTTTTTCAATTCCATCGGATACGTTTTTCCATCCCTATCAGTATAGTAAACTCTCAAATCAACTGGAGAAAGATTCATTTTTTTTATCTTATTTTCATCCAAATCGGGGTATAACCTTTTTATCTCAGTTTTCACTGCATTGTTCAAATCAACAAAAACAACATTATCACTCCAATTTTCTTCAATAGTTTGACCTTCAATTATTTTCTTAGCATATTCCGCAGCTTTCATTACTTGACTATCATCTCTTGTTGGCGGGGTGTATTTATCTAATCTGTATAAATCATCAACGAATGTTATAGGGATGTCCAATTCCTTTAATCTTTGTACAAAGACTGGCCGAAAAGCTTCATAAAAATACTGATGAAGTCTTCTTTGCTCTTCGCCTCCTGGGCCATAATCTGGATTATACGAGGACTGCGGCCCGTGAGTGTTAAAAAACTCATAAAACCCTCCTTTAATTAAATTTGCGGCACCGTATAAAGCAGGAATAATTCCAAGAGAAAGGAAAATTGTCCCTACTAATTTAAGCCCAATTGTGGGCCACACACCTTTCTGAACTACTCTTGCCAAATATTCTTTATTACTATAAGGAGATGTGGTAATAATCGTATTTAGAGCTCTTGCAAATTGTTCCTGGGGTCCAGTGCTTTTTAATTTTTCACCATACTCCCCAAACAATCTTCTTGGGTCAAGCAAGCTAAAAAATCTTCGGAATGAATCTAAAATACCGGGGGGAAGATTTTCTTTTTTTGTTAATTCTGCAAAGTATTCAAAAATTTCAGTTTTATTTATCAAATCTTTAATTTCGTAAGGGATTCCAGAATCGTTAATTTGTTTTTTCAAAAAACTTTCCAAATTACTTTTATTGGTTTTAGACGCACCAATTGCGTTTTGGAATATTCTTTTAGCATAAGGTTCCGCATTGATATTTCCTTTTGTTGAAATAAAATCAAGTTGTAATCTTATCAAATCATCTAGCATTTTTGCCTCAATAGTTTTTTGACTCTGAAAAAACCCTTTCAATATACCAATTATTGATGTCCGAACATTACTTCCACTATTAATCCAATCTAATATAGCTTTTTCAATCTTTCCAGTGTCTAAATTTTTAACCCAAAAAGGTCTATTATATTTATAGATATTTTGTAAAAAATCATCTTTTACTTCTTTGGAATAAGATGTGAAAAAAGGTTTTAATTCTTCAGGAACTTTTCCATCTGGAAATTTGTTATACCCTGTTGATTCCCACCTTTTAAAAAGTTCTAGAAGTTCGTCATATTCTTCTTTAGTTTTAATGTTCTGGGCGGATTGTATAAGTGTGTTATCAATTGCTTGTTTATTTGCAAGTGTCCCATTTTGATAGGCTTCTTTTCCCAATTTTGCAAAATCAATCGAACCATCATTTAAATTTCGTATAATTAACCTCAATTCATCATCCGTAGGTTTATAATTTCCGTCTTTCAATTTTCTGAAGAACGTTGTTAAACTCGCTATTTCATCACTATTTTGAGAAAAAACTTTCACATAATCATCTACTAGCCCGCCAGCCGCAAATCCATTTTTTAACTGTTTCACAATAAATTTTGCAATATCATCCATTGCACCACCCTCTTCATTAAGTGTCATTAAATTTTTTATTCTTGTAATTTCTTCCTTTAACATATCTTATAAATATTAAACTTATTGAGTTTTAGTAGTATCGGATGCTTGAATTATTTTATCTCCAGACGAAGTACCAGTATCCCTTCTTGGTATAATTTTTTCCAAGTCAGAAATCATTTGTTGTGTAATTTTTTCTCTTTCTTCTGGGGTGCTTTTAATAATTTGCTCAAAAGCTTGTTTTCCGTAATTCGGATTTTTTAATGATTCTCTGAGTATAGCTCTGGTTTTATCGAAACCAATTTGTTTTTCTAAATCAGTAAAAAACTCCACCATTCTTTTTATTTCTTGTTCAGTAAAATCTTTTGTAAATAATTCTTTAGCAATCGCAACTGGTAAAGCGGCTGAAAGTTGTAATGTAATGCTTTTCCACCAATTTTGGTCTTTTAGTAATAGTTTTTCCAAAATTACAGTATTATTCTGAATTGCATCCTGTAATATATTCTTCAATTCTTTACCAATTACGCTAGTCAAAACTTTGGGGTCAAATTTCATAACTTGAGAAAAAACATATTTTTCAGGGTCTGTCAATGTTTCGTAAAATTTTCCTAATTGCTCAACATTTTTTATTTCACTTTGAGCCAATTTTTCTGCAATGTTTTCAGCAATTTCTTTTGTAAGCCCCTTAACTTTTAAAAAGTTATTCATTAAAGGAAGTAAAGAAAATAAAAGAGATAACCCGCCAGATGCAGTATTACCTTTTTTGAAATCATATAAAGCAACTGGTATATTAACCAAAAGTTCGGCAAAAATTTCAATTGCAATTCTATAGGCTAAAGGTGTGGCTAAACCAACAGAAAAATATTCTATTATGATAACTACCAAAATAGAGCCAATGACTTGGAATAATGTTCCAAAATCATCTAGAAATTTTTCCCACTCAGATTTAAAATCTTCAGGGTCAGGACTAATGTATAAGTCACCATCTTGATTTATGTAACCAGCAAAAACAAGTTGATTTTTCGTGAGATTATATCCTATCCTCGCACCATAATAATCATCACCAATTCTAAACTCTCTAATAGAGCCCACAGGTAAAACTTTGGCAAGTTGTGGTTGATTTATAGAATATCTTTTACAAAATTCTTCACCATTTGTGAAATCCTCACATACAGGAAAAGTAAACTTTTGAATTTCACTTGTTTCAAGGGGAAAATAATAATATGCAAGACCTCCATTTGGGTCATTTATCTTTGGAATCATGTAAGTGGTGTGTCCTGGGATAGGAAAAATTTCTACATTTTCAAATGCTTTTTCTATCGGATTTTCTGGTTCAGTAGATTTTTTTGTTAATTCACGAGTTCCAATAACACCACCATCTGGAGCACCAACAACAGATTGTTCAGAAAGAGTTTTTCTCGGGTCATAGAACATTTTGACCCTTATTTCATTTAATATGTCCAGTTGTTCTTGATTCATGTCAAAGGATTTGCCTTACCTCTTGAAGCTCCTGACTCCCATTTTGATTTTGGGTTACCAGAATATGTTTTTCCCATAACCCTATCACTGTTCCAAACATATTTGGGTCCACCATAAGTTTTACCCATTTTTCTTCCGGATTCCCATTGTTTTGCACCTGTTGATTTAGTTGAACCACCACCTGATGATGTATCACCAGCAGCAGAATCTTCTTGTTCTTTCATTTCCTTAGAGGAAAAAGATAAAGAAGATATGGATTTCAAAATATCATTTACAGAAAGCATCATAAAGATAAATATCCAAAAAGGGGAGAATATATTAAAAAAATACCGCTTTGGGTAAGTTAGATGGATTTACCATATAATATTCATTCAAGAACGACATTAATTCTTCTTCATCCAAATCAACGTCTTGGTCTTCGATGTAATCATAATAGTTTTCATCGTCTTCATCAATCTCTTCAAAAACATCAAAGTCTTGAGATACCAAATCATATCCATATTCTTCCACTAACGAATAATCAATCCTGTCGGTTCTTTGAACGTCTTCGGCGTCATCGATTGTTCTAAACGAAACATCCAAAATATTGCTTTTGAAATTTACGTTGTAACTTATTATCTCTAAAATTTCCATAGTAAAACTTTATTAAAGAAATATCTAAAATCCACAGAAAATTCTTTTCTTATTTCTATTTAATAGCTATTTTTATAAAAAATATTAATATGAGAGTAAATGCTTTAGTCATCGACGATTTTTATGCTGACCCAGAAAAGGTCAGAGACTTTGCTTTAAAACAAGAATTCAAAGTTCGTGGAAACTACCCCGGACAACGAACTGTTTCATTTTTAAATGATTCAATCAAAAAAAGATTGCAAGAAATTCTTTACCCCTATGCTGGTAACATAACCGATTGGGGTGGTGAATACACTGCGTCATTCCAATATACTGTTGCCGCAGACCGTTCGTGGATACATTCTGATTCTACAACAGATTGGGCAGCAGTTTGCTATCTAACTCCTGACGCTCCTTTGACAGCAGGTACTGGTATCTTTAAACATAAAGAAACTGGAATGATGCATTGGGATTACCGAAATCAAAGTGCTGAGTATAAAAAAATGCGCCTCCAGGAGATGACCATCAAGACATGACTAAATGGGATATGGTAGACCGTTTTGGTAATATCTATAATCGTATTATTATGTACCGAGCAGACAACTACCACATGTCTTTGGATTATTTTGGTAACTCTAAAGAAAATGGAAGACTATTTCAGGTTTTCTTTTTCAACACCGAGAAATAATCTATTCAAATAGGAGGGGGTTAGTGAGATAAATAACCTCAGTAATCCCCTCCGTGCAATAGCACACTACTTCAGCATGGATTCCAGCGACCTTTAACCCATGTTTGAAACCGATAAATTTAGGTGCAAAACAACCACATTTAGGTTGATAAATACTGTCTGATTTATATCCTAGATTCAAAAGAAAATCAACGGAGTCCTCAGTAAACGATTCGTAAATTGTTATGTTGAGGGCTCTTTGAATTTCATTCAAGGGGGAATCGAAAGTCTCCCCCAAAATGTTTGTAACAGGTTTAATAGATAAAGATTTATCATGATTTTTACCAACAAAATGCCAGAAGAAATATTCATTCTCCTGGCAAATTCGTTGATAATCTTTAACGCTTACTATCTCAGATTTGGGCCCGATAGCCATGTAACTAAAGTTTGACGTTTACCCCTTGTAACTGGAGTGACTCGATGTAGAGTAAATGAAGAGAAAAAAGTAATTAACCCTTTTTCTTTCGGAATGGTAACGATTTGTGAACCGCTATTGAACTGCAAATCACCACCATCAAATTCACTAGGGTCAGATAATTGAAGAACACAAGAAAGCTTGCGATTAGACATTCCAGGGCCCAAATCACCGTGCCAATCATAGTGACCACCTTTATCAAAATAAGTTGTATATTGCAAAGAATCGTGGTAACCCCAAATGTCGTAGTTCCACATTTGTTGGTTTGCTGTAATAGCTAGCTCGCTAATTTTATTATAAATCCACATGGTATTTTCATTTTCGTGAAGCCATGAAATTTCACTAACGCGATATTCGGTTTCTCCACTTACTGGATTATCACCGGTTAATCCGGGTTGTTTTGGGAACAGCTTACTGACTTTATGAATTTCCTCTATTTCTTTATCAGTAAAAGCCTGAGTGAAATAATAGTAATTATAATGGTCTAGATTTGTTCTATGTTGAGATATAAAGGGGTATGATGCTGACATATTTTAACTTTTTCTTTAATTATAACCAATTAGAATGTATTATTCAATATAAGATATGGGTAATAGAAAATTTTTTGACACAATTCTTGTCTTCAATGAGTACGAACTTCTTGAGGAAAGAATTAAACTGCTTGAAAATGAGGTAGATAAATTTATAATTTTTGATTTTGGAGATGGCTGTAAAAATTTTTCTTCAGAGAACATAATTCATGTCAGGGCACCTAAGATTTTTTTGGAAAATAATATTGACCTTATTTATGAGGCTATAAAATATCTGGACCCAAAAAGTCTTTATGTAGAAGATGTAATAATGTTTTCTAGGGTAAATGAAATTCCTGATATGGTATCTTTACTTAAAAATGTCGATTTGTTTGATATTATGCCAATTGTTTTTAAACAAAAAAAGGTATTCTGGGAATCTAATAAGTTATCCACCAAATATCATTTTAGAGCATTTGCATTAATGTACACTCATTTTATCAAAACTAAAAATCTTTACGATTCTCTTTTGTCATTGAAAACTCCCATCCCAGTAAATCGGCTTACGCTGGAGTGCGGTTGGGAATTGAATGGATTTCAGAAAAAAGATGATAATGTTGCATCCTTAGAATTTTGGCAAGGAAAAAAAATTGATTCAAAAACCTTAATTAGGTTACACAAAGAGCAGAAAGATTTTGATGATAATCCTTTGATAAGTGAAAAAAGTGGTTTGCCAAAAGTTTTTGTTAAACATCAAACACAGGAAAAACCTCGAAAAGCTAAAAAAATTATTTTGACAGAGGATATAAATCTTTTTGAGAATTCAAGCGAGCCAATACTTTTGGTTGAAAAAGGAAAAATAAGGTCAAAAGAAAACTTTGATTATGATTTTGTTATTCCATCTACCCAATATTATGATAGTGTAGATTTTGATGCGTCATATTCAAAGAATGAAACATTAAAGGTACTTTCTCTTTTGGGGTTTTTACCTCACGACATTATTACCTATTATAAAAAAGAAACTCTCGATAAGGTTTCAATCACCTATCGAGAGTTTCTTAAGTCTATACCCTCAGAATTGTTCTAGAACTTAGAAATTCTTTGAAACATCTCCATAATCCTTGTTTTTGCCAAGGTTACGGTTTCATCAAGCATTTCTTCTTCATAGAATTCACCATCGGTAATATCGGAATATGATTCCTCTGTCTCGGGTCCCCCGGAAACAAAATCATAAGAATTGGATTCTCCGTCCATTTTTTCTTGCCCGTCATACTCACGATTCATCATCTTTACCATCCTACTTACCATATCACGAGCTTCTGGGTCCGTATCATGCTGGGATTCATAATCTAAAGCGTCCTGTTGAGACTGGTATTGTTGATTTATTGTGTCAAAATCCGTTTTTGGGTTGAACTCCTCTGGGCCATCGGTATCAAAGTCATACGCTGGGTCAACCTCGTCATATTGTTCTTTGACTTTCTTTTTATGCATCCCTTCAAAAGTATCTTCATCATTTGATGAACCTTGAACGTAGTCAAAACCAGCCTTAGGGTCTAAATCTTGTTCAACATCTAAACGTTGACCATACATTTGCTCATTGATTCCCATATTTGTAAACCCTTGAACCCTTCCGTTATTACCAACGGTCATTCCTTGTTTATCTTTTGCAAAGTCCTGAACTGTTAAAGGAGTTATATTGCTTGGATTTTGAGCCAATGAAGCATATCCATTGTAAGGAGTATTGTGCTGGCTAAGGATGTTTTCCTTTTCAGAATCATTTGGCGACCATATAGACATATAAGACATATTGAAAATGTTTTAATATAAATAGTTTACGTACCCCCTTTTTTTTGTTTTCATCTTTTACTATAATTTATCCATGGATTTAGATGAACTTTTTGAACAAGCCGAAGGCGCAATTATTCTCGATGGATTTAACGAAGCTATCATTGGACTCGTCGAGGAATTTGGAAATGGACCGCGAATATTGTATTCTCGGGATAAAATTCTTCAAATCATGCAAGAAAGAGATGGCATGACAGAAGAAGAAGCTTTGGAATTCTATGACTATAACATTCTTGGAATGTTTGCCGGAGAGCAAAACCCAGTAATGCTTTATCAAACTTTAAATTAAAAAACAATTATGATTACACTTACTTTCAATACTAAAAATAAAACTGTAAAAATTACAAACACAGAGGATAAAAATATTTACGAGTACGTCAATGTTCCCACCGTTAAAGTTCGGGAGGGATTTTATGAGGTTATGCAAAAAGATTTATCGCTTTCAGAGGAAACCCAAATTCCAATTTGCCGACTACCGATTTCTCAAACAATAATGTTTATTAATAAATAATTTTATGATTAATATTAAACTTGCCGAACAACTGAGTTTTAACTACAAAAATTCTTTACCATTCCCACATATTGTTATTGACAACTTTCTGGAAAAAAAAATTGCCGAAATAGCCTACAATGAATTATCAAAATTTGATGTGTGGGACCATGACCCAACTGATTATTCTAAATTAGCACAACAGAACAAATTTTTCATGCCAAGTCCCAACTATAAAGAAGACCTGGAACTCATGAAAAAAGATTCCGTTACGGCCTTTCAGATTTTGCAGTTCTTAAATTCAGACATCACATTACGTTTTTTGGAGAAACTCACAGGTATCAAAAATCTAATTCCAGACCCTACGTTCACAGGGGGGGGATATCACAAAATTAAAGCAGGTGGTAAGCTAGCAATTCATGCTGATTACAATATTCACCCCCACACAAAACTTCATCGTAGAATTAATCTTTTGGTGTATCTTAACCTAAATTGGGTTGAAGAATGGGGAGGAAATCTTGAGTTATGGAATAAAACCCTTACTGAAAAAACTCATGCGATTGCACCCATGTTTAATCGTGCAGTTATCTTTAATATCACCGATGATGCCTACCATGGTCATCCAGAGCCTTTAAAATGCCCTGATAATGAAGCTAGATATTCTATGGCTCTGTATTATTTTACAGAAGATAGACCTGAAGAAGAAAAAAATTCTGAACATTCAGCTCTGTGGTTTTTTCCAGAACAGGAAAATGAAACTACTAGTAGCGAATCATTGGATGATATTTTTGAATTAACAAATGAATAACTTAGATAAAAACTATCAAAAACTTCTTCAGGATATTCTTTATAGCGGAAATATCAAAGAAACAAGAAATGGCGGAACCATTTCAGTTTTTGGTCGTCAAATTAGATACAAAATGTCTGAGGGTTTCCCAATATTAGTAGAACACCCCACCTTTGGGGACCATCGTGGTAATTTTTGTGCCTCACCCATTTCTATGATGAGTGACAAACGATTAGATAAAAATTGGGTTCAGGTAAATACAAGTATAAGTGTCGAACCTTTCACTTTAAGAGGGCTTCACTTTCAAACTCATCCCTTTCAGCAAACGAAATATATGAAACCTATTTGGGGTTCAATTTTCAATTTTGTGATTTGTGTGGATGAAAAAAGACCTGACTTTGGTAAAGTATATTCTTTTTTGATTGATGTAAATCACGCAGTTCTCATTCCAAGAGGTTTTGCCAATGGTGTTTTAACTTTAGAGGCAAATACGATAATCCAGTATTTTGTGGATAATTCTTTTTCGAAAGAAAACGACCAATCCTTGAAATGGGATAGTCATCTTAAAATAAAAGAGTTGGTTAATCAATATACCGACTCACCGATTATTTCAGAAAAAGATGCAAATGGATTTTTGTGGGAAGACCTATTATTAGGCAAAAAGCATATAGAAGTTTAAAAGCCTATTAATTTGTTTTCTTATTTCTATGTTAAAGCCTGAAATATCTAAATCGAGGCCCTGTCCATGGATGTTTTTATAAACACCGTCAATTATTTTGTTCTTTATTGTTTCAGCATTAGCTAAAACTCTTTCATAAGCCTCTATCTCATTTTCTTCCATGCTTTCATTATCGTAAGGTGAACCATGTCTATTTAAAATCCATTTTTCGCCAGAATATAAATATGGGCCAGCATTTAACATATTTGTAACTCCAGAGTCTTTCAAATCTTTTAAAAAATTTTGAATGGTAATATTATCGAAGTTTTTTAAAAAGTTTCGATTGTCCTTTAGAAAATTAAATTTTTTCATAGGGTCGTCAATCGACTCATTAATTGATGAATCATTAATTTTTTTATAGTAGTCATACTTTGATAATAGCGACAATGTCGAACCATTATCCCAGTTCACCTTAAAAATAAGATTGTCATCCTCAAAGGGGTCAAAACTAACTCTTTCAACAGTACCCCTAACACCAACACCCATGACTTCATCTTCCATATGGTATAATAAAACTCTATCACCAGGTTTCAAATTTTCCTTCATATAACAATAAATACCTTGAAGGTATTTATTAAACATGAACCATAGAACCCCTATATTAAAGAAATCCTTGTTAAAAGAATCGGTTCAAGACAAATTAAGTCAGGATTTAATGATTTTATATTCTGATTCAAAAAAAATCCTTAATGATTTCGATGAGATTTGGGATTTAAACCTTAAACTGTTATCAACTTGGGGTGCTGCATTAGGTGGGATAATGTTACCGATGAAAAAATGGATTGAGGAAAAGTTTCCACAACTATCCTATAAACAAGTTATTTTAGTGTTAATGGGGTCGATAGTTGGTTTTTATTACGACAACGAATACTTTATCACTAACATTCTCCGTAAAATAAAAAAAGAGGGATTGCTTGACCAATTCAAACAATCTGTAATAATGGCTCAAAGGTTAAATAATTCCTTAAATACCCTATTGGATAATATACATTTTTATGGGGATGACTTTGTGGATTATTTGAGTTTTGCTTTTGTTCTTCCGATGATGGAAGATTTAAAAAATTTTGTAAACTCAGATAACTTGGAAATCATAAGCGACAGAATGGTAAATTCTGGCTTTATTTTAACAAGCAAATCAAAAATGAAATTCTTTTTGAGCAAACTCCTCGAGTTGTCTCAATAATTTTTCTTTAAAAGTTATATCATTTTTGAAATTATGGAATTTCCCATATTTTTCAAACCACAAATCAATAGCTTGTTCTAATTTAAGATTAGAATACTTACACTGAAAATCAAAACCATAGTATTGGGCTTCAATCTCATGGGGTTGTAAGTAATAAAAATCATCTTCAATATTCCTAGGATTAGGGAATACCAAACCATCTAGTTCCTGTAGCCAGTGAGTCATTTCATGAACCAAAACTTCACCGATATTAGAAATTGTTTCTGGGTCTATTTTTTTTGAATCCCTTAAACTTATTTTGATAGTTGCTTCGTTGTTGTAATAATCGCCAAGGACTAAATTAGTTTCAAATGCTTTAGTTTCTTCCCAATCAAATTCTACGATTAAGTCTTGACCAAAAAATTTGTAGGTAAGTTCCCCGCCACAATCCTCTGGAAGATAATACAAGCCAGTAGAGTTGTAATTTAAAATATTTTCAATGTCATTTAGAACGCATTGTGCCGATTCAAAAAGTTTTGTTTTATTTATCATATTCAAAGTTGATAAATTGTAGAACAAAAAAGTTTTCTAATCAAGCTCTAAAATAGAAACTTTTAAAACCCCATCGCCTTTGATAACTCTATGCCAAACAAATTTTGGAATAAATATTTCTTGACCATTATAAATTTTGTTTGGCAAACTATCTTCCAACTGAAAAAGCCATCCACCAGCCGCTAAAATGGTTACGTGTCTATCTTTAAGGTCAAAGTGCCACTTAAGTTCCCCCTCCTCAACTTCAGTGGAAAAATCTCTTTGTATTTTACCTTGAACAATTTCTTGTTCAAAGGGTAAATTACCAGGAGTTTGAGGATGATAATCCAAGTTGTTTTGCATAACGTCCGATTGAGCAACTCCAGTAACCAGGAGTTGTCCTGTCTTTCTTTTGGTCACACTTGTGACGAGCTCTAAATGATTTAGCGGCTTTTTTGTCTGCGTTTTTAACCCTCAAATTAGGGTCACCAAAGGTTACTTTTTTCACATTCCCTTTTGGAGACTTCACATAAACGGCAAACTTCTTGGGTCCACCAGGGGTTCTGAATGGTTTGTTAAGGTCAACATTTTTTCCACGGTATTCCGCCTCGTTAATCTCTTCCATCACTGAAACAGGTGCGTCAAGGTAAACATATTCACCCTCAAACTCAGCGGTCTTTCCAAGGTCTGACTCAACCATCAAGGTATCTTCTTCATTAAGGGAAATAAGTCCTTGCTGCCAAAGCTCTCTTACCTCATTAACAAGGTTAAAATACCCATTCGAATAAGCCCGGAATACGTTATTTGTAAGAGACAAGTTGTTTTCAATATGGTATTGCAAATGCTCAGAAACCTGAGCACCTTCTTTTAAAACAAGAGTTGTTTCTTGCAACTCTTCAACATATTCCTTTAGAATGTTCTTAATGTCTAACATAAAACCATTTTAAAGATAAATACTCGCATATTTATTTGTAGTATTGAATTACATTCTTTACATTTGCTACATGGAAAACACATTCGACACAGAATTAAAGTGGGTAACTAAGGTGGTAAACTCCACCCAAAATCTTGAGCAACTTGACAAATCCAGAAACTGTTATACAAGTTTTCTCAGAAAACACAAAAGTAGCTTTGATAGAAACCCCTCCCTTTATGAAATGGTATCGGTGGATTTCAACAACCTTTATTACCAGCGTTTCTTGGAACTTAGATAATCTTTTACTATCTTTGTTAAGAAAAACAAAAAGTTATGAAACGAAAAGCTATTGATGTAAAATATCGTAAGACCTCAGAGTCATTCCCCGAGTATTTGAAATATGAGGTCACCGTATTAAACGAGGACGGAACCACAGAAGTCATTCCTGCTTATGGCAAGGACCTTCAAGACGCATTGTCTCGGATTGTCCACGATGAAAAGGTGAAAAAGATTACCAATAAAACTCGTAAGGTATCCCTGTATGTTTGGATGGCATCTTGGTTTGGTTATTTGGGGGCTTTGAGTATGTGGTTTCAACTTAGTGAAAACCCTGCAATTTTAATTGGTGGGCTTGGATTTGCAGTATTGGCTTTTATATTGGTAGCAATCTACCTAAGATTCCGAAACATCGAGAAGTAACTCAATATTATGGAACCCCAAAAACTTAATCTATGGCAGAGATTTCTACTATTTTGGAAATTCAGATATCAATATTACCCTAGAAACTTTATTGTTGGGGTCGGCAATTTAATTAAGTGGGCACCGGTTATATGGAAAGACCGTGATTGGGACCATAGTTTTTTCTTTGACATTCTCAAATTCAAAATCACAAACATGGCAAAAGCCCAGGGTAGTAGAATGCCTTATAAGGGCTCAGAAAGGAATGTTGAGATAATGAACACAATAGTTAGGTTGATTGATAGATTTCAATCTGAAAAATATCTTCATGAATATTTTGATTATGTTGATGAAAAGATTTGGTTTGAAAAAATTGGGGGTAGTGATTATCTTGAAATGAAAAGGGAGACAACTCGTGATGATTTGGACAAATATTTTATGAAGTACCCTCTTTTGAAAAACCGTGCGACAAATCATTCGTATTATCGAAAAAATCCAAGTGCTGCTAGTCTGGGAATTTCCATGGGTATGGTACAGCATGATAGAACAAAACGTCTTATCTTTGAGCTCTTAAACAGAAATATAGAAAAATGGTGGGAATGATGAGAATTACTTTTATATCCGACACGCATAATAAGCACAACCAGGTTACCTCGTCTCTTCCGGGGGGGGATTTGATAATCCATGCTGGAGATTCAACCGGGGAAGGTTATCAAAAAGAAATTACCAGTTTTTTGAAATGGTTTGATGGCTTGGATAACTATACTCATAAAATCCTTATTGCCGGTAACCACGATTGGGGGTTTCAAGAAAGTCCTGATATGTGCAGAGAGCTTTTGAAGTTTTATCCAAGTGTTACTTACTTGGAGGACACTCTTGAGGTTATTGGAGAGGATTATGAAACCGCTGTAAAGGTTTATGGTTCACCATGGCAACCAGAATTTTATAACTGGGCTTTTAACCTCCCTCGTCAAGGATGGGAATTGGAGGTAAAATGGAATGATATTTCCCCAGACACCGACATCCTAATCACTCACGGGCCTGCCTGGGGCCATTTGGACACCGTTAAAGGACAATCGGGTAATCTCGGGTGTGAAGTATTGTCTGAGCGAATTAAAGTGCTTAAACCCAAAATTCACGTGTTTGGGCATATTCACACTGGCTATGGTTATAAGTTCGATGGCGACACGCATTTTTTTAATGCCGCAGTTTTGGACGAACAATATTATTTCACCCAAAAACCATTCACCGTGGATTGGAATCCAGAAACTAATGAAGTAATTTTCTTAGAATAAAAAAGGGGGCCGAAGCCCCCTTTCATTTTTTACATACCAGCGTCGGAGTCGCCTTTCTTACTGAAGATTTTTCCTACTTCAGCAATACCAAATGCGCCAAGGGTTATGATAACAAATGAGTTAAAAACTGTATCTGATATAACGAGCTGTTGGCCCATAATACCAGTGATAACGTCAGCTACTGCCACTAAGCTCATAACTGAAAACGACATAAATCCAACAATAGTTTTTTCGTTGAAATCGTTTTTATCTTTGAAAATGTCTTTAAATGCCATAATAGATTAGTGTTTTCTATAAATAGTTGGAAAAGTAATAATCTTGATTATTATTAAATTGTGAATTACAAAAAAAAAGATTTTATAACAGCTTTTGAACTTTTATTAAACACTTTACAGGGTGACAAAATTGAAATTTTTTTTGGGGAAGGAACAAAAATTAAAATAAGGGATGTAATTTTTAGTTCAGTAAAGAAAGTCTGTTTAGTTGATTGCATGGTTATTTTTGGAAAAGATATTCCACCAGTTGGTCAAGACGAAGAAAATTTTGTAAGATATATGATTTACAGCACTGCGGAACTTATGATAAGTGAGTACAGTGTGAACGTAATGATTGGTTATGATATTTAACCCTCGTGGTCTGGACTTTCTTTTCGAAGAAACTCAACTTTAACAGTCAATGCTGCAACTTTTTCGGTGAGAAGTAAAATTGTTTCACGCATTTTTTCTTTTTCCTGTGAACTTTCCTTAAGTAGAACCTCTAACTTAGCTATCCTGTCTCTGCAGTCTTGTTTTATAAAATTATCCTCATCCTTTTTAAGCTCTATTTTACGCTCGTAAAACTTCCAAGCACTGGTTGACCCCAAAACTGTAATTGCAGTAATTAAAACGGTCCAAATTGAGTTCATATCCATAGATTCCATGATGTTATAGTATAAATATAATAATATTGTAAAAACAATCACAAAAAATTCTTTGTTATAACACTATAGGATTTTTTTCCAAACAACATCTGAGTTCAATCTTCAGGGAAGATAATGAAGTGGGATATTAGTATAAAGCAAGCCGTTTATCAGAAATACTTTAAAATATAACAAAAAAAAAGGGAGAATCTATTCTCCCCCCTTTACAATTGTCAACCCGTGTTTCAGGAATTCTTTAGCCCTTGGGTCCAAGTAGGATAGGGCATATACTTTTTCAATGTCCTTTACAAGTTCCTCACCGTGTTCGTTTTCTTTATAGAGCTCAATGATTTTGTCCATCGCTTTGTTACACTGCTCGCTTTGTTCTTCAAAATAATTGTAAGGTTTGAATTCTTGGAGTGTGCCGTGAATCTTTGATGCCAGGTCAACACCACCATCAGTGATTTGCGGGAACAAGCGCATTGTTTTAAGAACTTCAAGCATGTCAACCAAACCACGGACCCCGCCTTTTCTCATTTTAATACCTTCAATGTAATCCTCAAAATCTTCACTTCCTGTTAGGTTATGAATGGACTTGGTGTTTTCAGCGTTACAGAACATCTTTTCACCCTGCTTAGGTTGTTTTTTTGCTTGTTGTGGCATATCCATCATTTCTTGTTCAGAGAGATGATATAAACGGCGAATTTCTGATTTTTCAGACTCTGATAAAATGAATCTTTTTCCCATGATTATTTCTTAATTGCTGCGGTATATCTTATTACTTTTCCACCCTGGCCGAAGTATCTGTCATTGCGTGAAACAACCTCAAAGGATTTGGTCACATCGTCATAGTAGAAATCTACATTTCTCAGTATCAAATCTTGATTAAGGGATTTAATATCTTTTACTTCTTCACTGGGGGTTTCAACTGGTTTTTTGAAACCATTCATTTCACCACCGAAAGCAACACCAGTCATTTGTTCATACATCTTTTGTATGTTTTGTTTTTCTTCTTGATTTACAATTAGTCTTTGTCCCATAAACATAAATACTTCTTAATTGTGAATAAAATTGACCTTTTCTTTTAATGTTAGTTCCTCATTGGTAAAGCTAAAAGGGTTAAACCCAAATTTATCGAAATAAGGGCGATAAAAATTAAAAATTTTTTTAGCTTGGTCCCTGGTTATAATTTTTTGGTAGTTAAAGTCATTATGAACCAAAAAAACCAAGTTTTGATTAATTTTTGAAATGTCCATAAAAGGAATCTTTAATAAATCCTCCATGTAACTTTCTTTTTTTACTAGGTAATCGATATCAAATTTATAGAAGTCCTTAGAAAATAAAAATCTTAGTTGGTGTCGAGTACAATTATCATTTAGATAATCAATGTCATTATAGAAAATATTATCAAACCAATAGGTAAATTCTTCTTGTTGATATTCAATTGATTTTGTCTTTTTTTTCCAATTTTTCGATGAGTTTTTTCAAAACTCCTCATGGACTATTCGATAAGGATTATCCAGACAAACAAATTT
>Ga0181349_1000123_pt1 | contig 30559 bp, 41 predicted proteins | sample Su13VDMM110SD_FD_130106 | JGI IMG/M metagenome (GOLD analysis project Ga0181349, IMG submission 130106) | Freshwater viral communities from Lake Michigan, USA - Su13.VD.MM110.S.D | ecosystem: Environmental > Aquatic > Freshwater > Lake | place: USA: Michigan | collected 2013-07-16 | reverse complement strand
GGTGGTGTAGGTCCAATACAAGAGCCACATGCTGAGCCACAGCCAAAGTAGTGTCAAGTCCATTTGTCATCTCATCATTCTCGATGGTAATTAAGTTTCTTGCTTCAGGACTGAGTCTACCCAAGGTACGCAAGAATTTAGCGGCTCCACCTTTACCGCTCAAGTGTACGTTGATCTTAAACCCGTTGTCGTGCCAGGTATTGCCATAGCCCATCCAACGTGCCATATCAGCGTGATATTCAAATTCTAGTATTGAACGTTCTACAATTTCATCTGCTTCGCTTGCTAGTACACAAAATTGGCCAGGATGAAAGCTCAAACGTACATCGTATTTACGTGCGGTTTCACCAATAGGGGCAAAGATTCGAGCACAATGATCTTGTATTTCTTGCCGTTGCCACCATGCAATCCAGTTGGGCTCAGTATAGCCCTGTAGCATTTCACTGCCCAGACGTACCATTCTACGGCCTTCGGGCAAGGTGGCCACACGTTCAATCATTTTCACAGCCGCTGACGCATTGTGATTCATGATATCCCATTGGCGCTGGTCTGCTTCGTCAGCATGTTCGCGAAGCCACCTCATGGTAGTTGATCTGCCGTTTAGATCACGGTCTACTGCATTGACTTTCATGCCGCCACATTCTGAAGGGTCATTGAGCCACTTGCAACAAAACCCTATTCGCTTGGTCATTAGTAATCCTTGTGATGCATTTACAGTTGTAATTGTAACACATTTTTCATTATGTCGCAAGTGAGATTAGATAGTTTTTGATAGGGTTTTGCTAATTCGGTCAAGTGATCGACCAAAACCCATTGTGTTTCCGGATAGCTTTTAAAGGTCCCAATTGCCAACCCATGGTAAATTTGGTCATTTGATGTAGAAGGTGGTGCCAGATCAAACCCCACAAGCAATACTACATCACTAGAGCTTGCTGCCAAATGCATAGCAATAATGTCTTCTATGTTGGGCAACACCTGTTCAAAATTGCTATCATATATTTTAACTCCAGATGCATTTTTTAATTCTTGAGCAAAACTTTGACTCACAAAAAAATTACAGGAATTTTGAAAAGAACGATCTACAAGTTCTTGTGCTTTTTTTTTGTCATGACATATCACATTATCTGTGCCACAAGTGCGCCACGTACTCCATGATCCCCAAGTGCTGCCAATGTTTTTTATTTGGTCATTGTCGATAACAGGATCCAGAATGTAACTACTAGCAAATACCCAAGTTAAGTTCATGCTTGTCGCAACAAGTCCAAGGTAACACAATGAAATCCACCACCTAGTGTACGGCTATGACGCAACTCTAAAGGAATCACTGTGAAATTTCTACGTTCTAGTGTTTGTATTATATCAGTTTGATGCTTGTCTACAATAACAGTATGTGGATCAATGCTCAACATATTCATAGCAATCCATTTAGATGCATAGGGATATTCATGGAATGATTGTGCTACTACATCATCGATCCAAATTTTTTCCCATTTTTCAAAAACCTTAGGCACTAATTCAGGTTTGACTCTACTGGAGTTGAGCATAACAAGGCCATCACGCAAGGCCACAACAGTTGAGTCAATATGCACCCCAGCATAAAAATTACAGCGTTCTATATTGGTGTCAACAAACGTATCAATCAACCACTCGTGGGCTTCTTTGTTACCTGAACTAGATTCTAACATTAACAAAGTATCATTTAATCTCAAAATGTTTGCGGCATCTAAAACAATGCCACGATCTCTGGGCATAGACACAAATGTTTTAGCTTCTTGAATTATTTCGTGATAGCATTGCAGTTCCATATCCCTGCATGGATACATCATGGCAGTATCTATAATATTGTCACCATATACCAACAAACGATCACGTGGGCAATAGTTGTACATGCCATCATGTGCTTGGAAATTAAACGTACTCGGGCGAATAACTTCAACGCCAAGCTGTGTTAATGTATCCGCTAATACTTGTAAATCTTCGTTGGTTTCATCTATGATCCACTGTGGCACTGGGCCCGATGGCACTGGCGTTTCTTTCCACAATGTTTTTTGGCTTTCTTGTCCAAATACAGGATCATGCACAGGCCAATTGGCATGTGTGGTGTCACCTACTACAATTCGCTTTAACGGATCCCATTCATTGGCTGTAAAAATCATGCGTGTCCAGTAATTTGCAGTGTGTAACGATCTTGCAATCCTATGTTGGCAGCTGAATGTGGAGCATCATATACCCATTCGACCACATCCCCGGCACGCCAATTAACATAAGGTTGACCTTGCACTTCTAAATAATGCCCTGATTGCCAATTTTCTAGCAATACTAGTGCACGTCGCACTGTGTGTTCTTTGCCTGCAAGATCAAACAAACTAATGTATCGTTTATAAAGATCTCTGTGAACTGGCATCACTGTACCTGTTGTCATTCGATAAAAAGACAACCCAACATCTTTCCAGCCCATCTCGTTGTAAATTTTAATAAAACTATCACTCCACTTGGGAAGTCGATGTCGCATGTCAGCCATGCCGCCTGTAATCTTGCTTTGATACCCTTGACTGATCCATGTGTTTACACTTTCAGGATCGTTGAAAGGTTCATAGATATAGTCCAATGTCTTGAACTCATGATCCCAAAATGGGTCAATGTGATACTTAACAACCACGGGTGTTGCCATAATGAATTACTTGTTGTTGTTCAGTGCTAGGAAGTTTGCGCCATGGATCAACAATTACGGATCCCTTGGGGATTTCACAATATGCTTGAGTTTTGGTTTGTTCACCGGTGTACTCATATGTGATTTGTCGATCGTGTGCCCATAAAATAACACAGGGTCCAATAAGTTCAGATACTACTTCTGTTGTATCATCTGCTAGTGGGTCCACATATCTAATGTTGAACCCCAGTTGTTTGACATAATGACCAACCAAGGTGGAGTATGATCCAATGCAATAAGGCAAGTCTGGCTTGTATGCCTTGCCGTGAATTACCACACTCATACCACGCTGTTTGGCATGATCAACTAAAAACTTGGCAAGATTACGAGCTTGAATTTCTCGAGCATGCATGATAGTATCAAACAAATCATAACCAATGTCATACTCTTTTGCTAACCATCTCAGTGCAATGTTGTCACGTGGATGACATGCACCTGCATCGCCCATGCCAGCTGTCATGTACTTAGGGCCCATGATGCGCATAGTACTACGTGCTAGAGCATTGGTAACAACATCAACATTGATGTTACCAATCTTTAGTGCAAAGTCCTGAATCATGTTGGCAAGTCCCACCTTGGCCGAAATAAATGTGTTGTAGAAGATTTTGATGGCTTCACACTCATCCCAGGTGCCAATTTCGTAGCGTGGGTTGTTTTGCATGATAGTCTTGTAGAGTTCCACAAGCTCATTGGCCAGGGCGTTGGGGTTACCATCTTCTGTGCCAATCATGATCATCTCAGGATTAACCATATCCCACTTCACTGAGCCCATGGCAATCAAGTAAGGGTTATATAGAAATTGGTGCTTTTTATCCAACTGAGTAATAAACTTGCGTCGAGTGGTTCCGGGCAGTACTGTAGAAATCAACACAACTTTTTTAGAACCAGTTGCGTGTTTGTTTACATTGTCAATTGCTTCAAGCACAGCATCATGCCCAAAATCTTTTGGAGTCATGTGGCTGCTTGGGACGCTGCCATCATATCCTTCTTCATGCGGGGTAGGAACTGCAATAAAGATCCACTCGCTTTGGTTTACAGTTTCTTCAATACTGCAAACTTTAACTGACTCACTGGTACGTGGGTAAATATCAAACCCAAACACAGTATGTTTTTCTGCAAACACTTCCGCACAATCTAGACCTAATTTGCCTAAACCAATAAAACCGATTTTCATATATGCATATTCCTATAGATAATTTGTATGACTGGATAAGTGGAATTTCCCACGATCTATTAATTTATCGCTTTTATCCCCATGGGTCTAAAAATCTTGAATGCCTTGATCAAAGCGATACAAGGCATGCACAACGTAGTTGGATCGACAACATGCATCTTGTTCCGGTAATTTGTTATGATCAAGAACCACTTGATCATGCCCGTTATGACAATCTCAACTGGCAGCAACTTCAATCTTTATGTTCTGTTCAGTGGCCAAACATTCCCAAATACCGAACAGAACATGCAACACAAGAATTCTGGGAACACTTATCTAAATTAAATCTTGCATCAGTTGTGCCTGCAACCATGAATGATTGTTGCATTTTATTGCACACTGAGCAACGATCGTCAAACTTAGACAAATACACCCAACAAAATTTTGTCCCAGCTTACTGGTGGAGTCATGCCATGATAGCTCGAGACTGGTACAGATTTGCTGAACATGATCCTAGACTCAACTCGTCTCATACCGAATATCAATATAACTTTAACATATATTCGCGGGCCTGGGACGGCACCCGCGAATATCGACTTAAATTTTTAGAAATGTTAATTGACCGTAATCTAGACAATTGTTCTAGAACTAGTTTTTGCGATACTGACAATGTTCATTATACACAACATCAATACAATAATCAAGACTTTCGAGTGCACGATTTGAGTCAATTCCACTCGGTGACTATTTCAAGTCACAGTAGCGCAAGTTATGATATTGAGCATTACACGCAGTGTGCAATTGACGTGGTGCTAGAAACCTTATTTGATGATGATAGGTTGTATTTGACTGAAAAAATACTGCGTCCAATTGCATGTGGCAAACCTTTTATCTTGGCTGCTACTCATGGTAGCCTGGAATATCTCAGAAGTTATGGATTTAAAACCTTTAATAATATTATTGATGAAAGTTATGATACAGTAGTTGACCCGTTGAAACGGTTAGAAGCCATTGTTGATGTTATGATTGGTATTAGCAAGTTGTCGCCACACGCAAGACACCAACAGCAAACTGAAATGTTAAAAATTTGTCAACACAATCGTAGACACTTTTTTAGTGCAGAGTTTGCTGATCAAGTAAAAAATGAGTTATGGGACAATCTAATGTCTGCGCAAGCGCAAGTGCATCAACAACATTGCAATGGGCAAAATTGGTTGAAAGAGCGGCACACACGAACTTCATTAAGCAATAGCATTATTGCTGAGGAACTTGGTATTTCTAGAAAAGATCTAACAAGAATTTTGCAATGGTGTCAGCAACGGTCTACTACACCGTCCCAGGCCTGATCAACTTGTTTTGTTTGGTATTGCTCAATTCGTTGCGCAAGACTTTGATAAAAACTATCCAGTTCGCCGGACCAACGCCCTTGTAGATGTTCTAATGCATCTTTGCAGAACTTCCAATTGGCCAGTCGATAATTTCGCATGAGATTTTGATGTAGTTCTCGATAGCGGTCAACTGTGAACATTTCTTCAACAGACATTTTTTCTACAATGCAGTATGCTGTGACAGGATCTGTATCGGGAGAGAATCGCACAGTGTCTAATTCCAATACTGTGTAGTTGTCTTGAATTTTTTGTACATTTTCTGTACCTATTACAATATGCATTTGGTCCTTTTAAACAGTGTTGGGTTCTAGTTTGATTTGCAATGGATAACCTTCACTACGTGCTGACAAGGTGACTTCTATACCTTTTTGTTCGGCAATTTCATAAGGCAGTACTGCCACAGTGGCGGCTCCTGTTTCGTGAATATCTACAGTAATCTTCTCGGCAGTCACCAGAGTATGCGCAAAGTGTTCGATCAAACTATCAACTACAAAGTTCATGGCTGTTTGATTATCGTTGATATAGATAACTCGAAACATTGGTGGTTCTTGCAAATTTAAGTTTGTGCGTGTTTTAGATTTTGTGTCTGCCATATAGCTACCTGTGTTAGTGTGAGGGGCGAACCCCTCACAGTTTATTTACTTAGAGATCAAGATTGATAGCTAATCTCAATTTTTTTAGGTTTCATTGTTTCAGGAACAATGCGCTCAAGCTTGATTGTCAAGATGCCGTCTTTCATTACAGCAGCCTTGACCTCTACATAGTCAGCCAAAGTCCATGAGCGAACCCAAGAACGATTGCTAATACCGTGATGCAAGTATTCATGATCGGGTGTTTCGTCCTTGGTACCAGTTACAACCAGTTGTCCCTCATGGTATTCAATGTTGACTTCTTCCAAACGGAAGCCAGCGGCTGCCACACGAATTTCGTATGTGCTGTCACCAGTAACAACAATGTCATATGGGGGATAATTGCCTGAGGCGGCTGCATCAATCTGACGAGTAATGCGGTCGAACAAACGATCGATACCTACCGTGTTACGGTAGAAGGGGGCGAGATCAAAAGATGTGATTTTAGTCATGTCATTCTCCTATTAAGCAAGTTGACTATCAGTGTAGCCCCACCATGGGCACTACAACAGTATTTATTATACACGAAAATTATTTTATACTTTGTTATTTAGGTCACGTATAACACGATAATTTGCTCTAAATCCTGGATTCCAAGTAAGTGCAAACAAAGTATAATGTCTATCATCATCAAATGTGACTCTTATGTTACGGTTGATAGTTTTATCTTTGTATTGTACATTGTGCCGATTACCCCAGTCTATCAACGCCAATGATATAGACGCATGTTTATGTGTAAACTCGTGGGCCTCAATTTTAAATTCAATATACATTACCTTGCGGTGGGCTGATTGATATCTGTAGATGTTAATTCAAGCATATCGATGCCACGTTCGCGATATTCACGCAAGTGAAACATATGGGGCATTAGTGCATGTTCAATTTCGGTATGCAATGCTCTAGCACCTGTGCCTGATTCTGTTGCACGATCAACCATGGTTTCGATTGCATCGATTGTGAATTTTAATTCTACTGCATCTTGCTTAAACAACCATTGGTATTGATCGATGTAGTTGTTTTTAACTTCAGTAAGGATACGAATCATGCTGGGGCGATCTAGCTCTTCTAGTGTGACCACACTGGGAAAGCGTCCAATGAACTCAGGTATCAATCCAAATTTCACAAGATCATCAGGCACAACTTCATCTAAGTGCACGTCTTTGGGCTGTGATACTGGTGAGTTAAAACCAATACTGGTACCAGCTGTGCGATTCTTGATAATTTTTTCCAACCCAACAAAGGCGCCGCCGGCAATAAACAAAATATTTTTGGTGTCAATTTCAACCATGTCACCACCTGGATGCTTGCGACCGCCACTTGTGGGAATACGACAAACTGTTCCCTCAACCATTTTTAACAATGCTTGTTGTACACCCTCACCGGATACATCACGTGTGATTGATGTTGATTCACTTTTGCGTGAAATTTTATCAATTTCATCAACAAACACAATACCATGCTGTGTTTTTTCAACATCATTGCCCGAGTTAGCAAATAATCTACTGATCAAGCTTTCAACATCGTCACCAACATAGCCTGCTTCTGTAATGCTTGTTGCATCAGCAATGGCAAATGGTACGTCCAAGTATTTGGCCACAGTTCGGGCTAGTAAGGTTTTCCCCGATCCAGTTGGGCCCAATACCAAGATATTGGCTTTGGTAATTTCTCTATCGGGGTCTTTGCAGTTGATTCGCTTGTAGTGATTGACAATAGCCACACTCAACATAATTTTGGCAGCATCTTGTCCAATTACATACTGATCTAAATATGATTTAAGTTGCACTGGATCCATTTTTGCATTGTCTAGCTTTAACAAAAGAGATGGTGCTGGATCCTGTAATAACTCGGTGCACAAATTTACACATTCACTACATATAGCAACAGCATCACTAACTATAAGTTTTGTAACAATGTCTTTTTCTTTGCCGCAAAAACTGCAATGGTGTAATTTATCAGTCATTAGTTGTGTTTTGATTTAAACGTTGTGAGATTTCTTGCTGTTCTGAATCGGTCAATAGATCTAGATCATATTCACCGGAAGCAATTTTAGAAATAAGATGATCAATGTAAGCTGTATTATACACATATCTGTCTGTTAATGTCTTGTCTGTATCTATCCATTTGTTTCCATTGTATTTGTACAAACGGGTAGGCAAATAGTCTGTGCGAACAAACATGTCGCCCTTGACTGCTGTGCTAGGAAATTCTGCACCAAAATCCGCGCTACTTTTGTGTTTAGATTCAAGATAGTCTTCCCAAGGCAAATGATCTATAACACCACGCTCGAATAATTGGCGTTGTTCTTTTAAAGTTTTGCCCGGATTATCTATTTTCCATTGGCTACGTGCTTGTTTAAGTCCCGGGTCTTCGTCTTCATTGTCAACTTCTTCGATTTGTTCGGGCTGTTGCACCATGGGCTTGAGATTTTCAAAGTGTACAAATGGCTTGTCTAAGTATGCGTGTCGTGTACGATCAAATTCTTGTATGACTTCTTCAACTTCTTGGTCGTTCATGGGATATGGTTGTGCAACTTCGCCAAACATCCAACCAGGCGGGCTAGGATCTTGTCTTGGTTGCTTATCTAGTGCATCAATTTCTTCTGGTGTAAAAGGTCGCAAATCTTTTTTGTCCGGTGGTGTAATGCTCATTGCTAGTTGATCTTCGTTGCGTCGCCGACGTTCCCAGGCCATGGATTCTGTTGCGGCCAGCAACATCATCACAGCAAGAGGATCAAACACAATGACAAGCAAAATGATAACCCAACGTACTGCCTTTTCTAACACATTGGTATCAGGATTGTCTTCGTATATCAGTGCGGCAATGTACTTGATTGGGCCAACTTCAGCTTCTACCTTGCGTACTTCGGCCGCAATTGGCGCACGTTGTTCGTTGAGTACAGTGATTTTCTTTTGAGCTTCTGCAATGTCTGCAAGGAGGCGAGCACGTTCTTTTTGCTGGGCTCTGCGTACGGCAACTGCTTTGTCCGCCCCTTTTTCGTCCGAACTGCGACCCATAACTTGGTCCACTGCCTCATCCATTTGTTTGAGAGCTTTGCGATTAACATCTATGTTTTCCTTTTCTGTTTGAATTTTCTCATCGTAGATGGCAATTTTGGCTTGCACATCACCAGACACTATGCTTTGGTCCAGATGTGCTTTTGATAAGAATCCAAAGATGCCCATGCTGGTAATTAGCATAAGCATAGCCACAGCCGGCACAAGATACAGCTTCATGGTAAGCTTGACCTGCTTCCAATATTCGTGTAACCAAACTGTTACAACAAGTTTGGCCACTTCTAAAATACTGCCCATGATAATAATTGGGATCACAGCCGCGGCAAAAATAGCAGTCAGTCCCACTATAGAATAAAAAGCGGCCACTGCACTCAAGCACAGGGCCACAAACAGCATTAGATATGTCAGTAGCATAACAAATTATTTATGGGCATTTAGTTTGGAATCACTATGCACTTGTATGCTATGTTTAACCGATACCCATGTAGCAAACTTAGTATCGGGCACTTCGAACCAGATCAATTGCGGTTTACGGTCATGCCGATGACTGTACGATTCTAGTTTGCGTCGTACCTTGTTTTGGCACTTCCAATTTTTTCCAAACCATGTTCGACATTCGGCCATGACAGCATACCACTGCGTTTCATTACTAAGCAAGAACCAAAAACGATGCAGATCCTGGGTCGTTTCTTTAAGTGGATCAAGTGACTTCGACATAATAAATTAGAGATCTCCGAGTTGATACATTACAAATGCTTTACACCTTGCCGCCCCTGTTGAGGCTTACTCCCAACCCTAGAGGTACTCAGCAAGTACGTAGTTGGTTGGTTTTAACTTGGTTATTTCACAGCGGCTATCCAAGTCCGGAGGTGCCACACCTTGAGGAGTTACGGTTACTTGTGCCACGGAGATCAACTGCATGGTTACATGCTGTCAAACCCTTAACCCCCCTCCATATTTCCCATTCACTGCCCTTGTATTATAAGGTATTAGAATGAAAATGTCAACTATGATCCGCAGTTTTTTAGGCAAACTGGGTGTGGTGATTTTGTCAATTCACTAGATATATTAACTTGAGACAAAAATGTTTGCAAATCATCATAGTGTTGACTTTGACTAAAATAACAACAAGCACTAATTTTTCCAGTTGCATGCAAATACACACTAGGCATGGAAAGATGCAAACACTGTGCAGGATCAACATATGATTTAGTAGGATGGAAAAACAACTTTTTGTAAACATCGGCTGCTTCTAGATCAAATAGATGCTCACCAGTGCGCCAATGTCTCACTTGTGTCTGATCTTCTCTAAACGATTTTACCAGTTTAAATTTGTAAAATCCTAAGTCTTGACTGAGACGAATGCAATCCTTGATCTGATGTTCGTTGTGTTTGAATGGGATGAACTGCCAGGTAGCAGTCCCGCCAGCAGATATAAAAGCCCGAGCATTTTCTAAAACTTTTTCATAGCTGGTGCCCTGACGATATTGTTCATGAACTGAACCTATGCCGTCAATGCCAAACCATACATCGTGTTCGTGGCCACGTAAAAGTTCAGCAAGTTCCTTCCACCAGGATTGTGATCGTAATCCACCATTGGTGTGAATTTGTATCTTGTCACAATGCAGTTTAGAATGCTCTACTATACTTAGAAAATCATTGTGCGCAATTGGATCACCAAAGTTGCCGCAAAATTGAATGCCTTCTAAATAATCAAAATCGTCAAGTATGAGTTGATAGTCTGTTAGTTGTAAGTCTTGCTCAACGAATAAATCTGATAGCCCATATCCATTGTTGTTTCGTTGGCACCCAGGGCACCAAGCATTACACCGAGTGCTAATTTCAGCATGCAACCATTTTATATTTTGTTTTTTCATGCTGATCTAAATTTTATAACTTTTCGCCTGGTTCGAATCCACGGAATCGCAAAAAGCGAGGGAATCTCAAACTGTATGATCCGTCTTGGTTTTGGGTAACTGCGTCTGCTTCGACCTCAACCACGTTACCAAGAAGTGTATCCCGGTTGAGCCAATACTCATCGCGATTGCTATCAGACAAACCGCTACCAACATTAACACGAATAGTTTTGTCATTGTCGACTCCTTCACAAATTATAGCACCCAGGCGGCCTAGATTGCGACCAGTGCCCTCTTCAAATCCCACAATGTTCAGATCGACTGTGATTGTGGGCTTCCATTTCATCCAAAAGTCACTGCGTTTACACTCGTACGGGGCATCAACGCTCTTAATCATGATGCCTTCGTATCCTTGCTCCACACTTGCTTCAGCAAAGCGTCGCATGACATCATGGCCTTCGGCTGTGTCCAAGTCCACATCCATGCCAGGCATGATGCGCAGGCAATCTGTCTCTTCTAGTGCGATTTTGGCACTGTCGAGCCACTCCAGGCGTTTGTATTGTTGTAGATTGCAGTGACCTTCTTTGAGTGCGTCTAATGGGATGATGTCAAAGATATGATATACCATGCCATCTGTTTTGGCATCACTTTTGCGGTGTGCTTGCTTCATGAGCTTTTGAAAGGTTTCTCCCACAATCTCACCATCTAACACAAAATGTCCTCCGGTGCCACGACCATGTTGAAAGTGCTTACGAGCATCTAATACAGCTTCGGCAATTTGTGGGAAGTTTTCAAACACCTTGCCATTGCGACTGTATAACGTACAGGTAGCACCAGACACCACTGCTAGCACACGTACCCCGTCTAGTTTACATTCAAGGCGCTTGGTGCCACGCAACTTTTTAGGTTGGTCTGTAGAGTCCTGCGCTAGCTGACAAGTAAATACCGGAATCTTGTATTCAGTTTTCCCCAGCACTTTGTTTAGTGTTTTTTCACTGATGCCACAGCGTAAATCTTTACGAATCACACGAGCACACAAGTTGTTCCATTCATCGCTGTCAAACTCTTCCGCACATTCTTGGATCTTGTCACGAGCACGATGGCCGGTGATACCCCGAGTGCGTAGGTCTTCTAGCATGGCCCAAAAACGTGGCCATGGATTAGGTCGCCCAGTAAGTCCTTGCGTGTCTGGCACTTGTTTAACATTAAATGTGTAAAAAGGATTGTAAGCCTGAAAACAATTAAACAAAAAGGCCTGTGCATCGGAACTGCCAAGTTTGGCAGCCATCAGGGCTTTTTCGATTACTTTTTCTTTGTGTATTCGACTATCGGAGCTTTCTAAATCACGGACCCAACCTGCCGCCATTACACCATCAAACCTTGTGTTGGAAAAATCTGTTTCATTCATTATTTAATGCTCCATTGAAATTAGAATCATACCACTTTTGATGTATTGTTGTAGCATGATCTTGGTCTATAGTTAACCTTAGATTTGTTTTAAGATATGTCAGCAATGGCATAATGTCAGGGGTGGCAATCATTCCAACATTGACATAAAAATAATCAGTTTCTCCTGTGAGTAGACCAAAATATTTTGATGAATACAATGTAGAAGATTCTTCCCACATATAATCATGCTGGTAAGGAAAAAATGATTTATTCATGCGTTCACGTACTTGCAAGCTGGCATTATTTAAATCTACAATAATGTATTTGCGATTTGGCAAATGTTGTTTAACAAGATCTTGGCGCCACAAATACTGTGCCAAGTGACTGCACAATACATTGTTTTGTGCAGATATAGATTGTATTTCTTCTTCTGTAATTTCAAGATTTTGAATCTTGGAAAAATGTGCTGGACCTTTTATGTTGTTGTATTGATTATAATCAATCTCACGATTAAATCTTCCTGAAAGGGCCATAATATTAGCCAAGTGGTTCCCACCTGCACCCGGTGGGAATATCACAAAAATGTTTTCGGTGCTCAATGCGCTTCCTTAATCCAAAAGAATCATGTACTCTTTGGGAAAGTATTTACAAAACCAGTCTAGGCCCAGGCGCACAGTTTTGTAATCACCCATCATGTTGGCACCCGAAATGCTGTCATAAACTGCCACAGCTTCGGGAGTCAAAACACAAGACTCACCGGAAAAAGGATTGCGAACTTCCACAGGCGCCGAATCTAAAATTGTACATTCAAAAGGCATGTTCATAAATTACTCCTTGTCCATGATGTAGGTAAACAAAACAAATTTGGCACGGTTCAGTAACTGACGCTGATCTTCAATAGTGTTAAAGTCAGGTTTCTCGTATGCCATCAGCTCTTGTGCGTCACTCATCATACTGGCCGCAACCATTGCAGGGCCAGACAGTTTGAAAGTGATTGAACTCTCCACTGCTTCACGCATTTGAGCTTCAGTGCAACCATACATGCGAATTTCACGGTCACGTTGCATGTTGTTGCCAACTGCGGCGCGGATTCCTGCTGTTTCTGTTGCTGTCATTTTCTAGCTCCTTTTTAATTACTATACAAGTATTATAGCAAATCAGGAAATTCTGGTCAACCAAAAGCTTTGTATAACCCTACTAGTCCTATGGCTATTGACACAATATTCACAGTCATTTGTGGCTTATTTGCAACACGATAGGCCCAGATTAGGAACGCCAAGGTACCCACACAAAATGTCACAATGTTGTAGGGGTAGACCTCGGGCCCGATTGCGTTAAGGGTATGGCCTGCTATAATGCAGATTGCTCCGCTCCACTGTAAGATGTCATTTGTTTTATTCATGTGTTTATTATAGCAAATGATCTAATTCTGATCAACCAGAATCAATAGGTTTCTTTGATAATAGTATATTCATTTTCAGGGTATTTTTCTAGAAACTCAGGTGTTTTAATAAACTTATTGAGTTCTGCCGCAGTAAAAAACATTTTACTCAAAACGCTTTTGATAGACCCTTTTGGACATACTGTGAGATAACAAGATTTTGCTTTACCGGCCATAACTGACTCCTTATGTGAAAATTAATTTAGATATTACGACCCACAAGAAGTGCAAGAATACTTTGTTGTAATTCTGCAACATCTTCGTGCGCTACATAGAAGTCAGTAGTGGGATCATAGTATGATCCTTCCTTAGGATCGTAGTACAAAACAGCACCGTTGGGATAGTGGAAAGGGCCTTCAAGACCTTTACGTGGGCCATACTCTTTGTTGTGTTTGAAAACTGTGTAAGCCATACCCAACTCCTTTTTTGTTGCAATACCACTATTATACACAAAGACTCATTTGATGTCTACCAAAAGAAAACCCTGCAAATTGCAGGGTCGTTGATGTTGTATTATTACAACAGTCAGGATTACAATGTAACAGGCGTATATTCAATGCCAGTAGTTGCCAGGCCCACTAAACCAATTGTGGTTTCAAATGCTGTTAATTCACTTGCAAGAACCAATAAGCTGGCTTGTGTGAATACACCTTTGTCAATTTCTGCAACAAACGCAGTAACTTCGGCTGTGGTGGCAGCACGACCAACTACATTGTTAAACACTTGTCTAACAAAAGTTTCATTACTGACGCCGCCTGCGTCATTTTTGTAAACGTCTGTGTTCAAGATAGCCTGTGCTAACTGTAGCTTGGTCCAACCAGCTTGTTCAACCAACGCAATGCCCACACCTTCATATGCGGCAGTAATATCACTAGCACCGATTGAAGCTGCCAATAATGCATATACATCTCCAGCAACACCAGTACCGGTTGCATCAAATGCAATGGCTTTGTTGTTAAAAATTACACGCTCGTGATCTGCAAATGCAAAAGTTACTGTGGGGCTTAACACGCTCACAGCAGTAATTCCAGATGAAGATTTAGTAACAGTAAACTCTGTGCTTGCACCGTTGAGTGTGTATGTGTCAACACCGGTAGTGCCAGTTACATCAACTTGTACATCCACTGTACCATCTCCAACCCGACCTACACCAACTTGGCCAAATGTGGCAATTTTACCATTGAGACCAACTGTGCCCACAGTAAGGATCAAGTTGTTGGTGGGAGTAGCACCGCCTAAGTTTGCGCCAGGGATAGTGATTGTGTCACCTGCAACATAGCCTGTGCCCGCGCTGGCGGCCAGGGCGTCGAGACTGGCAGTATAAATGCCATTGGTTTTAACAACATCAAAGGCAGCACCATCACCTGAACCACCGGTTAAACCAGTGATATTTTGATAGGTTGTGTTAATTGCTTTGTCTTTGATTGTGATAGTAGTAGTCATATTTTTCCTTTAATGATATATTGTAAACTTTATTTTGGTAAAAGTCAAGACTAGTATTTACCTTAAATTTGATTTAGGAGAAAAACTCAGTGTTTATACTAGTTTTAGTCGCGGAATTCAACCGGCAAGGTTAGGTACCTGTTAGGTGCCCCTTGTAAACTAAACGAATCAGTGTAACTGCCACCAGAATCGGGTATTTGTCCTATTAGAGCATTGTTTACAATATAATTTAATGCACTGGTCTGATTGAATGTTGGATTCTTTTCCAATACACATGCCAGTATGCCAGTAACCTGTGGACTAGCAAAACTGGTGCCACTGTATTTGGCAATCCAATAAACTGTGTCTCTAGGATCCTGCACTGGTGCTGGGTACCCGCCGCCAGTTGGAGTGGTTGATGTTAACCAAGAACTAGTTATGAAAGATCCAGGAGCAAACAAGTTTACCCTAGGTCCACAATTGCTGACACTGGCTTTTCTATCGCCGCCGCTGGTAATACCAGCACCAATACTGCCCGCACAAATTACATTTGAACTAACTGGCGCACTGGGTCGAGCATAGTATATAGGGCTACCTGAATTAAATCCAGTAGCAGTCAATGTATTGTTGTAATCAATATCTCCGGGCACCGATAGTCTTGTGTCGTTATTGCCGGCACTGGCCACCATGATAACACCCGCATTGATACATGCTTGAATATCAGCTTCCATGGTGGCATTTTGTAAATTAACAATACAGTTGCCTGTGCCATCATTTGTTATTCCGTAGTTGAGTAGATCTGCAGTAGTGAATGGTCCAGCAAATGTTACTCCACGCCAGGTAACACCTGTGATACTGGCATAAGGAATAGTATATCTTGAGCTCCAACTGTTGTTACAAATAGTAGGATTCGTGTTACCTGCGGCACGTTTGGCCAAGTGGAAAGCCAGTATGTATTTGTAAAGGTATGTGTATTGAACACCTCCTGTGACATACTGCGGACTTATGTTATAAATGTTGGCACCGGGTGCCCAACCTTGTGTGTTGCCTGCGGCTACACCAGCAACAAAGGTAGCATGTCGACTGTCGTCTGCTGAATTAGGTGCTGTGGTAGTAATTGGAGGATTATAGGTTTGGCCAGCAGCCGGGTTACCCGAAACTGGCAATCCGTACCAATTGATATATCGAAATCTGCTGCCGCCAGAGCCATTAGAGTTAACTGCAAATTCGGGATGGTCAGGATCAATTACTGCATCAACAATCACAACGTCAACATTTTTGCCGCTGGCCTTGACTGCCACAGTACCTTCTTGATCAGCAGTGCCATCAAACCCCCAATTTGAAATGTTTGTTCCAAGATATGATCGCAACAGACCCCAATTTCGATCTGCCGCAATCAAGGTTGAACCTTTGCTCCAGTTGGCAGAGTATTCACTCCATCCCACAAGTGGTACAGGAGTTACTGCTTCGCCCGGACTAGGTGCATCTGATAACTGTGTGTCCAATTGCATACCTGCATCGTTTAACGAAGCAAGATTACGACCCTCTTGCAAACTAGCTAGAATACTTTGGCCACCTAGGGTATTAGAATCAGCCACTGCTGTGATATATTGACTTGCCCCACCTTCAGATTCATCAAGCCCGTACTCATGTAGGCTACTGGCAAAACTCATGGTGGCAGATTTAGAATTTGGTTGTAAATTAGCAAAATCTAATTCGGCTGATACTTGATTGATATGTTGGTTGCTCAAGGACAATATTATATTGCCCCAGGCGTTGTTTGCAATATTCACTGTTGTACTGTTACTGGCCACTATGGTAGAAATGGCAGCGTTGGCTGCTGGTAATAGACCAGTAGAAAATGCATCATCCCAACTGTCGTATGCACCGGCACCTGGACCACTTGGTATTACCACGTTACCCGGGCCTGCATAGGCATTACCAAACACATTGCCCAGTGTGCCCAACATGTTGTTGTAGCAAGCACTCAGGGTAGTTAATGATCCGGTAGTTTGCAAATTAGAAATAGAATTTGAAACTGTATTAAGATTGCCTGTAATGATATATCCGCTGCCTGCACCAATGATGTCTACTAACAATATAGTTCCGTTGGGACCGCTGCCTATACCCAATTGTGATTGATAAAAGCTTTTTACAGAACTAGGCACAGGAGTTGTGAGATTAGCAACAGCTGGCAACGAATCAATAGATCTTACCACTACCAATGCAGACGCCAACGCTGCCAATGTAGTGTTGGTAATATTTTTAACTTGTTGCAAACTACGAGACAATGCTTTGTTGGCTACAGCTTGATCTGGTGGAATAATTAACTTTAGAGTAGCAAGACTGTTTGTGTTATTTGGACCTGAGTATGCAGTAACGCCAACATTGTTCAATACCGGTTCAAGATCATAATTTACACTACCATTGGTAAGATATACCGGGCTTAATTTATCAGTAGTGGGGCACAACAAAGACAAATAACTAGTGGGAAGAATCAACTTGGGGTTTAGCAATTGGGCCATATTGGTAATGTTTGATACCTGTACTCCCAATATAGCTGTTACCTGTGACAACAGTACCCCTGTAATTGATACCATGACTGTGTAGGCCGATTTTTCTTCTTGAGAAGTCAAGGTGTTTGTTCCACGACCCAAGCTGGTAATTTTTTCATCAGGTATCTTTACAGCCTGCAATAATTCTGTCACTGCCGGTATACCACCATTGGTAACACGTCCTATTTGCGCCAGTAACTCACCAGGTAATCCCAAATCATCAAGATGCTGTAAGTTAATTAATTGTCCCAGTTCTGTAAGGTCAGTGCCCAAGGCAGATAAGTTACCACTGACTTGGTTTAAACCACCGGTACTCAAGGTGTTCATTCCACCAGTAGCAGGGTCAAATGTCTGAGCAAGTATATCTGCATTTTTTACAGAATTTAACAGAGCATTTGCCTGCCCCACGTACCCTTGTGCAGACTGGAATGTTTGACAAAATTTAGATGCGTCATCGCCTCCAACAATTTGTAAAACATCATAATTTATAGCGTCAGACACGGTGTAAATAACAGAGGACACTGCTGTTGGCGTGCCGCCAACTAGTAAATTAGCCACAACATTGCCCGCAGATGGAACATCAGTTAATGCAGGGAATGTGCCGTTACCTAAACTAGTAATACCAGTCAGAGTGGCCGCGGAAATATTATTTGCTACACGTTGAACAATTGCTGAGTTGATAACTGTAATTGATTGTCCAACAATTGATAAGTTTGTATATTGATTAATAGCAGTTGTGTTTGCCGCTATTGAAACACCAACTTCACCAGGTGGGTTAGGTAAGAGACCGGCACCTGCAATGCTCATTACACTTGATAATGCGCCCACGGTTAGCTACCCACATTCACATCGCCGCTGCCACTGATGTGGTTGTGTCCACAATCATCGGTAGCTCCAACATAAGTTACTGCTTTGCCGCCTGCAAATACCGAGCTACTACCTTTTTGCACCACAGCACTGGCATGTTTTCCCTTGCCGTGAGGAGTAATTTTGTTGCCCACAACTGCAATAGGTCGACCATTGACTTGCACTGAACTGACGCCGCCTAGTATAAGCCCAGGCGGTTGGTTGTTGTTTTTATCGTTCACTCTGCATACTGCGGGCATCTTGTACTTTATCCTGTGATAATCTGCTTGCTCACTGTGGTAATTCCAGTGGTAGCTTGGATCCAGCTATTGCGAACATCTTCACGTGGTTCAGCAATCATGGCCCAACTAGAATTATTTAGCCTCACGGGTTTGTCAAGATTTGCAGAAAATAGTCCGGGCATCATTTGCAGACCTTGTGGGCTAATCACTGTAAGAATAGGGTGCTCGATCATGATATGATCAGCATTTACTTCAACTACTTTAGTCACCAACTCTTCACCGGTGCTGAGTTTTAAGGTATAAATTGTATTGTTTTCGATGTTCATTGTGTTTTTCTTTAAATTAAAAGGGTACATTAGCATTAGAAAGTTCGTTGCGCAGTTCAATTTCACGCATGATATCTTCCACGCTCAACTTACTTAAACCTTGCCAACCACCTTCAACAAATAACTTGCCGTTGTAATAGATTTGAGGTACAGTACGATGCCCAGCTTGCATGATATATTCACGTGCTTGTGGTGTGTCTTCAATATTAATTTCTTCAAATTCAATATTGCTATTCTTGAGATAATTTTTTGCCTGTACGCAATATGGGCAAACTGTTTTTGAATATACTGTGAGTTTCATAAGCTCAATCCTGATAATGTGTTTGAATCTACATCTTGTTTGGTACCACCAATCACGTAAGATGTAATTTCTGTTTCTTGTGGCGCCACTTGTACTTCAGCGCCGGCAATCCATTTAGCCGTCCAAGGCAGTGGGTTACTGCCGCCTTTGGTTTGAGTGGGTAATCCCACAGCAGTCATGCGTTTGTTACCAATCCAGTCTACATATTCGCACAACAAATGCTCGTTCAATCCAATCATGCTGCCATCTTTGAACAAGAATTTAGCCCAGTCTTTTTCTTGTTTGATAGCAAGTTCATACATCTTGATCATTTCACTTTGTGTTTCTTCTTTGATACGAGCAAAGTCGGGGTCGTCACTGGGCAATATTTTTAGCAACTGTTGCGTGGATGCCAAGTGTACATTTTCATCTCGGGCAATGAACTTGATGATCTTGGCGTTACCTTCCATCTTTTTAAGTTCAGCAAATGCCCAACTACACGCAAAACTCACATAGAATCGAATACCCTCAAGCACATTGACACTGGCAATTGCCAACCATATTCGACGTTTAAGCTCGTATGTGTCAACTGTTACAGTTTTACCATTCACAGTGTGAGTGCCCGCACCCAACACTTGATACAACAAACTGTATTCTATCAAATCATCATAGTACTTGGTAATGTTGTGTGCACAATCTACAATTTCAGCAATGTCTAACATTTCGTCAAACACCCGGCCTGGATCTGAGTACACGTTACGTATCAAGTGCGTGTAACTACGACTATGAACAGTTTCATTAAATGTCCAAGTAGTGATCCAGGTTTCTAGTTCTGGCAATGTGGTCAATGGCAAGAAGCCAAGACTGGGACTGCGACCTTGAACAGAATCTAATAGGATTTGGCGTTTTAGATTGCTGGTAAAAATATGTTGTTCGTAACTGGTAAGATCTTTAAAGTCCTTGGCATCACGCAACACATCGACTTCTTCGGGTCTCCAAAAGAAGCCCAGTTGCTTGTCAGTAAGTTTGTCAAACTGTCGATACTTCAGTGTATCAAATCGTTGCATACCGATGCCACCTTCGGGGTCAAGAAAGGCCAGGCTTTGTGTATGATCACGATCTTTTTTTAAATTTAAAACGCTCATGTTATCCTATTAAATTGTGCAACTGTCGCACTCGTCTTCGTCTTGTATTGGGGTATTAACAGATTCAGTTAACACTTGTTTCTGACTCAATCTATCAAGATCAATCTCACCCGAACCATCATATGTGTTAAAGTAATATAGCTGTTTGCCACCATACTTATAAAACATCACAAGATGCTTTAGCATATCACTCAAGGGAATCTTTTCATCTTCGTAGTGCTGAGGATTGTAGCTGGTGTTTACGCTGATGCCTTGATCAATGTATTTTTGCAGAATTGCGCAGATTTTTAAATAACCCTCGGGCGATTTCTGATCCCACAACAGTTCATATTTGTTCTTTAGGCGACGATACTCAGGGACAACTTGTTTGAGTACACCATCTTTGCTTTGTTTAATTGAAACATAGCTACGTGGGGGTTCGATACCGTTTGTGGCGTTGCTAATCTGGGCCGATGTCTCTGCTGGCATCAGTGCCATTAAGGTACTATTTCGAATACCAGTGCGTTTGAGTTGTTCACGCAGGCCTGTCCAGTCCACAGCATCCACGTGTGCCACAAGTTCATCTACTTCACGCTTGTACGTGTCAACTGGCAGTATTCCGTCATGATACTTGGTTTCATTAGACTTGGGACATGCACCAAATTCTTCAGCAAGGTCTGCACTGGCTTTGATTAAAAAATAACTCCAGTGTTGCGCCCATTTGTCAACCAATGCCAGTGCGGCTGGATCACTGTAGCTGACATCATTCTTGGCCAACCAGTAGGCAAGATTGATAATACCAACACCAAGTGGACGGCGATTCTCTGTGGCTAGTTGTGCAGCCAATATGGGATAATGTTGATAGCTCAACAATGCATCTAGTCCACGTACTGCTAGTATACATGCCTTTTCCATGTCCTCAGGATCACGGAACGCACCCCAGTTCAATGCACTAAGTGTGCACAAAGCAATTTCACCTTCGGGGTCATTTATATCGTTCAAAGGCTTTGTGGGTAAGTCAATCTCAGAACATAAATTGCTTTGACGAATGGGCGCCAGCTCGGGTTTAAAACTACCGTGACTGTTGGCATGGTCTACGTTTTGCAAATAGATACGTCCAGTATCTTTGCGCTCTTGCATAAAACGACTGAACAACTCCACTGCTGGAATTGTTTTTTTGCGAAGCTTGGTATTGCGTTCAGCTCGTTCGTACAGTTCACGAAACTTTTCTACATCGGTGTAGAAAGCATCAAACATTTCAGGAACATCATGTGGTGAGAACAGCGTGATGTCGCCATTGGTCAACAGTCGTTCATACATGACCTTGTTGAACTGCACACCGTAGTCCATTTGACGTACACGATTGTCGTCGGTACCTTTGTTGTTCTTTAATACCAATAAGTCTTCAACTTCAAGATGCCACAGTGGGTAATACAAGGTGGCGGCACCGTTGCGTACTCCGCCCTGTGAGCACGAACGTGTGGCCGCTTGGAACATTTTATAGAATGGAATAACGCCTGTGTGATAAGCATCGCCATTGCGAATAGGTGAACCAATTGCACGAATACGTGCGGCGCCGATACCGATACCAGCTTTCTGACTCACATACTTTACAATACTAGATGTTGTGGCATTAATACTATCCAAGCTGTCGCCTGTTTCAATCAACACACAGCTAGAGAACTGCCGTTGTGGTGTGCGTACACCGGCCATGACAGGAGTAGGCAAACTGATCTGATGTGTGGAGATGGCATCATAATAATCACGAATCCAAGTCATGCGTGTTGCCTTGGGGTACTTGCCAAACAATGTGGCAGCAATTAGTACATAGGCCACTTGTGGCGTTTCAAATATTTCTTTTGTTACACGATTTTGTACAAGGTACTTGCCTCGGAATTGTTCCATGGCAGCATAGGTCAACTGCTCATCACGATCGTGACGGATAAAACCGTTGATGCGTTCCCATTCGTCTGGGCTGTATGTATCAAGCAATTCTTGATCATAGAAACCACGCTTGACATTGCGTTCTACTAGTTCTCGAATATGACAAGGTTGGAATGTGCCGTACACTTGCTTACGCAGGTGATAACAAATTAGTCTACCGGCCACATATTGATAATTTGGTGTTTCTTCTGAAATTAAATCTGCCGCACTTTTAATAAGTGTTTCCTGAATGTCTGATGTTGGGATGTTGTTGTAAAATTGCAAGTGACTTTTGATTTCCACTTCACTGGCTGAAACTCCGGTAATGCTCTGAGTTGCCCAAAAAACCACTTTATGTAGTTTTTCAATGTCTAGCGTTTCTTTGCCACCATGGCGCTTGGATACTTGTATTTGTGTTTGTGTCATGTCTAACCTATTAATTGGTACAGCGAATCACTGTTAATCTGTCGTGTGATGTTGATATTTGCAGATTCGATATTTAACAGTTGCCTAGGTGCCCAATTCAGTATATATTTCCCTTGTTCGACCAGGACTAAATTACCTTGGTCACTTTGTGCAATGCTCACATCACTGTCAGCATCAAGCATTATAACAGTATACACTATTCCCAAGGCTCTTGCAAGATCGCAAAAATTATTATTGGCCAATAGTTGCCAGGGATCAGGCCAGTTGGGATATTCGTCCCATTGAATTGATCGATTTACCATTGGGGCTTGAAACCACCAGTTGTTAATTGAATTGTATTTTTCTGGTGCAGGGAGGTGGCCTGCAGATTGACGCAGGGCATGCCAGGCACGCATTCTATCCTCAAAGGAGATGTGCCACATTAAGCTAGATGTGATAAAGAGTAAGTGAGAGTTCCGACCACGCCGGTATTGGTAGAAGTGTATTGAACAATAACTTGTGATCCAGATTGAGTTACATTTAATGTTACGCCAGTTGATGAATTTTCAGTATAGTCATCTGTAAAATCTAGATCCCCGGCGCTGTCATTTGGTCCTGATACCACAGTCATTATACCACTCCTAACCGAAGTGTCTCGAGATATTGTATAATACATTTGAAATGCCTTGGTGTTATCGTTGTTGACAGAAAAAATAGTTTGGTTGGTTTGGTTGTTTGCAAGGCTAAATGTTAGTCCTGATTCGCGAGCATATCGGCCCATTTGCATTTGTGTGCCACCACTAACTGTGGTAGAAGTTAAAATACGAATCCGTGGTACTGTGTATGCATCAGAATCAGTTCGAGCAAAAAGATCATTTGCAGATACACAAGTGTCGTTGCCCAGAGAAACAACCGGGGCAGTAGGAGAAGATGCTCCGATACTATTACCAACATTGTAAAATACATTGTAGCCCGAAACACACAGATTAACGTCTGCAAAATCCAGGCCCTCGCCATAGATTATGTCAAAGGTGTTGTGTAATACACGGAAGCCTGTACCACCTCCATTGAGCACAACTCCTTGATATAATGTGTCAAATCTACTGTTGGTAACATTGACACCGGCAAAATCTTCACCGACAGCAATACCATATGTAATATTATTAAATCCGCAATTGTCAAATGTGATATTGTTGCATAATAAATTGGCACTGCTGTTAAATCGTATGCCAGCAATGTCCGGCAATGGCACTGTGTTGGAATTTTCAATTTCGGCTTGTGTAACAGGGCCAACAAAGTATACGTTTTGAAACCAAATTTCCTGGGCTTGATCTACCAAGAATATATCAGTGTCTTCCACTGATTGAAAAGTCATGCTTGAAATTTCAATGTTTTTAGGTGGAGTTGCGCCATTGGTACCAATGTTAGCACCAGTTTGCTGAAGACTATCACCAACTCGTGCCACATACGCAGACAGTGATGAAATATCACTAGAAGTATCTAGTAAGATTATACTGTGATTTGCACCTTCACCCACAAGCTTGGCCCAGGTGGGGATGATCAAACTTTCAATGATTCGATATGTACCTGCTGGAAATAGCAAAGTGCGTCGCGGCGGGGTTGTGGCTTCACGACAGTACAATTGATACAATGCGCGGTTGATAGCACCAGTATCGTCAGCAACGCCATCACCAACTGCGCCAAAATCTCTAACAGATACAGTATCATCCAATTTGTCCTGTACCGATCGAACTATTGGATCACCGGGTGTGGGGCCTGTTTGAGCGGCATAACCAACAACTACGTCGGCGTAGGTGTAGTTACTGACCACTGTGATATCTGAAAATTCAGTAAGAATTTCAGTATTCCCGATCACGGGTGCACCATCTTGCAAAGTGCCGTTACCAATAAACAATCTACGACTATTTGTCGCCCAGCCTAATTCTGCACCAGCCAGTTGTGGTAAGTTTTCTTGTAAACCTTTGCGGTTGGTTATTCTGGATACTTGTACTATAGCCACTTGGAATTCCTCAGTTGTTCCAGTATTTAGCTAGTCAAGTAGTAGAATTCAACACGTTTGTTCCACTCGTTGTTCCAGTGAGCAAATTCATCACTTTCAATCACGTATTCAGTATAAACAGGCTTGCTCAGTGTGCCGTCGAGCAAAACTGCAGGCTGTTGAGCCATCATAATCACCCCTGTTTTGATGTCTGTGCTGTGTGCATGATTGTGCGCCGCGGCATAGGCTGCCAGCTGAATAAAATAGTCGTCAATCCATTCACGCTTTTTGGGCTTGTTGGTCTGCTTGAAATCAATGATTGCAGGCTGCCCTTTCCATAAGCCAAGACAGTCTGTGGTTCCTGCATATAATCCACTGTAATAAACAGGCACTTCTACTCCCCAAAATTCATCCACATTACACAGTCCTTGCAATATAACTTCTGCGGCCATGAACCAAGACGGCTGAGCAAACGGATTGCCAGGCAGGGGTTTCATGTCTGCTTCCAATGCATAGTGCTCCAGGTACGCATGCATCCTGGTGCCGCGATTGGCCGCTTCTGTGGTGATCTGCTGTGCCTGTTGCTCGCCCACTCGTTTTTTCCAGTTGGCCAAGGCCAGTCGTTTTTCTTCAGGCTTGGTGCGATCTAGTATGGTAGTGACGCTGGGCACCTTGGAGCCGTCAGGTAAACAATAATGTCTTTTGCCGTCAATGGTTGTTCGATCCAGCGGCGAATAATTGTATCGTTGAGTTATCATTAAATTCTAAAACTTTCTCCGCAACCGCAGCGGTCACGTTCATTGGGATTGCGAAATTCAAAACCTTCATTGAGTCCATTGCGTACAAAATCAATCACCATGCCTTGAAGGTAGGGCTTGTTTTTTGGGTCTATAAAAATCCTCACACCATTACTGTCATAGTGCTGTACGCAATGCAAGTTGGGGTTGTCTACGTATTCTAACACATAAGCCAGTCCCGAGCAACCAGTGGTTCGGACTCCTACTTGTATGCCCAGCCCTGATCCACGCTTGCTCAGTGCTGATTTAATTTTGCGGGCGGCTATATCAGTTACTGAAATCATGATTAATCAAATCCCCCAGATTCAATGCCTAATTTATTGTACTTGATGTATGGATTGGCTACATTTTCAGTTTCTAATCTATCAAATAATATTTTTAAATCTTGATGATTTCTAACCAATTGTTTGTAATTATACGGTGCTTTGATTGATAAATCTTTATAATTAATATGTTGCCTGGATTGTTGCAATCCCAAACGAGTTAATACGTGCATGTAATTATTTACAAAATCATCAAAATAAAATGTTTCAACTAGTCCATACGGTCTTGTTAGATCATGACTTTTAGAATGCCAAACATGATCTGCATATTGAAGTACAAAGTCTTGTTCTATCACTTCAAAAGGTTCAATGTTGTGCTGGTTGTAAATTGCTGATTGATTAGTGTGCCACACAATGCAATTAGACATCACTGCCGAAAATATATCTCGACGGCCTACTATTATCAATCCTGTAATTGAATCATCATCAGTTTTGTGTTGTGGGTCATGTGTGTGCAATGCTGAAGCATTAGCAGATGATATTATATTGGTAATTAGAATTCCGCCCACACGAGGTGGAGCACTTATTAAATAACGCTTGATTGCTGTCATTAATGTTTTTTACGATAATCTTCTACTGCGGCTTTGATGGCATCTTCTGCAAGTATTGAACAGTGAATTTTAACTGGGGGTAATGCTAGTTCTTCGGCGATGTCGGAGTTTTTGATTGCTCCGGCTTGGTCGATGTGCATGCCTTTGACCCACTCTGTAACAAGACTCGAACTCGCAATAGCCGATCCGCAGCCATACGTTTTAAATTTTGCATCTGTAATAATACCTGTATCATGGTCAACCTTTATCTGTAGTTTCATTACATCACCGCAAGCAGGTGCGCCTACCATACCAGTACCAATATCAGTATCAGTCTTGTCAAAAGATCCGACATTCCTGGGATTTTCATAGTGATCTACAACCTTGTCTGAGTATGCCATTCTAATTCTCCTGTATCATGTTAGTATACAGCCTTACACACAAGAAGTCAAGAGATCACAAAGATTTAGATGCTTTGGCTGACGCTCTTTTGGCCATACGATCTACTGTTTGTTGAGCTTGATCTACTGTCATGTTTGGCGCTGGCTCTTCTGAGCCTTTGAATACAATTTCGTTGTCTTGAATATCCTGAATGATATTGCTCAATGGGGGCTGTTGTGCCATGGTCGTCAATTGATCTTGGCTAAGACTGATACCTTGGCTATTGGCCAATTGCAAAAATGTTGCAACTGATATTTTCTTTTGTGCATCTGTGTCTGTGGCACGGGCCAACAGGAACTCACCCAACGCCACTAGCTTTTGGGTGTCCAAGGAAGTCTCAAACTCAAAGAGTCTCATTATCTACGTTCGCGACCCAGGGCGGCTGCAGGTGTATCTAAGTCTTCTTCATCGTCTGCTGGCAAAGTTGCATCTATATTTAGATCTGCATCAATGTCAGCGCCAGCATCACCGTCAACTGCACCTAGGTCAGCACTGGCATCAACACCAGCGTCAACACCCGGGATAATCGGTGCTTGACCTGTTAGAATGCCTTGAGCGGCTTCCAGCTGTGTTTTACCTGACTGTATGGAAGTCAGCAATGTTGTCAATGCGGCTGTTGAATCAGCTTGATACTTGGTGGCTTGATCAATACCCATGTCATTGCGAATACTGTTGACCAAGGCAGGTAGATCTTTAAATTGCATTTCAGAAATTTGTTCCATCATTTTCTGAATTTGATCAACCATGTCTTGTGCAGCCAACACCACTTGAGCTTGTTGTACTTCGCTTTCGCTAATGCTACGACGACTCTCGGCCATGCCCAGGGTAGGTTGTGTTATTTGCTTTTGAATGTTTCTAACTTGTCCTTGAGCCACTTTGAGTTGATCTTGCAGTTGCTTTTTACGCTGTGCCATCTGCATGGCCATCTGCGCTGGATTGACAGCGGCAACTGAGCCAGCGGCACCGGTTTGATTGGCGCCAGCGACAGGTGCCACGCCACCCACTGTGGGTTGTTCGTTGAGTTTGCTGACTAAAGCTTGCTCTACCATTACCAGCTTCATGTAATCTGGATTACGTTCGCTGTAGTGAAAACTAACACTGTCACGATGTTCTTTGACCAATGAACGTACCTTGCCTAGCATGGTGCGAGCTTGTTGTCGTGATAGTCGATCAAAGTCAATACGAGCGCCATGTTGGCTCTCTAGTACTTTAGCGATTTGTTCTGTTGGTCGGCGTGCGCCCAGGTCTTGCAGTTTCATTGTTGAATCCTCGTATTTGCCAGTATTTAGCCAGATTTACACATTTGTCCAATCGAAGGGTCACTTGGCTCAAACGGTCTCGCCTGGCACTGATTTTGCCATCAGCTGCCGAACGTGTGGTATAATTTTTAAATCCTGCAACCAGCGTGGACCTAACAAACAAGTCCGCTGTCAGCATGGTTTTTCTAGAATCTAGAACTAAAATCTGGTCTCTTAAACTCAGTTGATTGCATTTGTCTGCAATACACCAGCTTAGTGCAGATCTAGTAGATGAAAATTCTCCGCATGGCACATTGTTTTTATTGACCAAAAATGCACTGTTGTGTGTGGGTTTGATCAAGTAATTTCCAAATACTTCGTAACAGTTGTTTTCTACAGGAATCAAGACATTTTGTTGCAGAGAAGGAAATTCCTCTTCTGCCAGGCGTTGCAAACGATTTAGTACTTTTTGATTTGTTATCATTTGAATACGTAATGAGATAGCAACCAGCCCACTGTGGCTGCTAGTACACCTATTAGGCCTATGCCCCAGCCAATGAGTTGGTCATTTCTTTTCTCACTCATCTTGTGCACCATGCCGTGCAGGTCCACAATCATGTCTTTGAGGCTGGATACTGTGGTCTCAACTGTTTCTAGTTTGAGTTCCAGTAATTTATAGCGTTCAGCACACAGCTCAACGTGTGCTTCCAAACTCTTTTTTTCAATATCAGTGGTATCAGCCATTAAATGCTCCGTTCGAATATTTAGCTTTTGAACACTGTGAACCAAATGTTAATTTCGGGTCCTGCAGTAGTTAAAATATTACCGATCTCTGACTTTTCTGTCAATCCCAGTATCATAGGTACCCCAACACAATCACGCAACAGTCCACCCACTAGATTGTCATTTAATGATATTGATTCAATGTTCACAACATCAAATTCAAATTCCCAAGTCAACGTGCTTGTGTTGTATATAGGTGTAGAAATATTTTCTGGCAATGTTCTTAATGAAATCAATTGATTAATTGTTTCCCAATTTCTTTGTTGATTTCGAGATCGTGTCCAATTAAGTTGATCTTGAATAAGTTGTCCTGTTTCATCATGAAAAGGTATGCGAGATTCTTTATAATGGCTGCGCACGCCTGTAGCTGTTATATCAAACAGTGTACAACAATGTATTCGATAAAACATTATGAAAGTGTTATCCTGCTGTTTGCACTTAGAATATAACGATCACGATGACCTTGATAGGGCAGGGCTGAATGTTGTACCCAACCAGGAAATACCACCAGCATGCCGGGTTCGGCTAGTATGTCTATGCTGTTGTCACGGCTCATGTACAATGTGCCTGCATCAGTATGCATGGTGGTGTTAGGGTTGTAAAACCGATTTAATCCATTTTTTGTTGTGCTGTCCATGTCTCCACAATCAAGATAATAAATGCAACTCCAAGTGCTGTTGGGATGTATGTGCATGTCGTGATAGCCACCGTTGCGTGTGATATGGCACCAGGATTCATGCAATTCAACTTGTATGTTTGTGCCAGGCGGCCAGTGACGTTTGTTGGCGTCGTGGCTGGCTTGAAACATACAGTCTTTTACCCAGTCAGCCCAGGCCGTGACTGCGGTATTGTCATATTTCACAAAGTCAAATCCGCTTTCGTACAAGCCTTTTTTGGCGTCAGGTGCTATATTACTAACGTAATTGCGTTGTTCAAGATCTTCACAAACTGCCTTGAGTTCTTTTACATGTGTTTTGTGTTCGGCCCAGTCAAAGTTGTAGAACATTGTGGGCCATAGTGGCATTGGTTGCATAGTGTAAGTATTTAACAGCCAAGAAAAACCCTGGAATAAATCCAGGGCCTTGATCAAATTAAATTTGATTAAGCTAGTTTGAAGCCTACATTTGTAACGTCTGTACCGGCTACGTTAACACCAGTCACTGTGCCATCGCTGGCTGTGATTTGAACGTTGCCTAGAGCTTTCAAGGCTGCGTCAAGAGTAGCGGCTGTCCATGCATCTTGTGGATACACAGCGTAGCTGATTTGGCCAGTGCTGTCGCCTTCAACCTGGTACTTGGCAATAGTTGCTACACGTTGAATAGCTTGGTTAAGTTGAACTACAACACCTGGTGTGAACACACCGCCGCTGTAGCTGCCAAGTTGAGTGCGCAAGTCAATTGCTTGGTTTGAAGAGTTTTCAACAATTACTTTGAAAAAGTCCAGTTTTGGACCATCCATCTGTACCAGTGCATCTGTAGAACCGATTGTACCAGTTTGTGGACCATTGTTGATGTCCATTGCGAATACTGGTTGTGCGTCACCAGTGAAGGGTGGAAAATATGCCATTTTAGAATCTCCTAAGTTAGTGGCCTTTCAGGGCCTACTTTTATTTAGTCAATTGACAAAAATTACTGAGGTTGAGGATTATTTCTAGCACGATTTTGTGCGGCAAAAGCGTCTGATCCAAAGCGTCCCACTGCTTTGCTATAGCCTGCAGGGGTGGCCATGACCCAGCCTTCTTGTCC
>Ga0181349_1000121_pt1 | contig 30600 bp, 20 predicted proteins | sample Su13VDMM110SD_FD_130106 | JGI IMG/M metagenome (GOLD analysis project Ga0181349, IMG submission 130106) | Freshwater viral communities from Lake Michigan, USA - Su13.VD.MM110.S.D | ecosystem: Environmental > Aquatic > Freshwater > Lake | place: USA: Michigan | collected 2013-07-16 | reverse complement strand
TGTGGGGGTACTTACGTTGGTGCATCTCTTTGTTACGAGTCACCAACTCTTCCCAAGTCTCTCTCCGATTCTTTTCGGGTTGAAACTTAGCGTATTTCATAAAGACAGTAATGTCACTTAATATTTTTTGCGAAATATCCATTTTATTCAAATTTAATAATTTATTTTAAGATTCTTGTTGTTCTTTTTGTTTTTTCTTTTCTAAAAGTTCTTTGATTCGACTACGGTTTCTTTCTTCTTTTTGTTCCTCGTGTCCAAGAAACGTAACACTTTGTTCAGTGTCGATTTCTAACATACCGTTATCAAATTTACAGTTTTCAAAAATAACACCATCTTTACCAATTCTTGATTTGGTAATTGCAATGGTCGCTAAATTCATCTCTTTTTGTTGTAGACTCTTAGCCACCGTAATTATTACGTGACCAACTTGTGCCTTTTTAATTGATCCACCCATTTGATCTGTTGTTACAACCTCTGATGATATTGAGCTTCTATTCCCTTGTGTTGCCGTCCATCCAGCTATATCTAATTCGTGACACATCGCCTCAAATCCTCTCATAACTGAACCTTCACTTTTCCATTCGTCACCCAAATTTTTGTCAGGTACAACACAATCAATATAATCTAAAATTACCATATCAATTTTTGTCCCTTCAGCAATCATTTTCCTAACTTGATTTTTAATCTGATTCATAGTTACGGTATCGGAAGACAACTTTTTCATAATCAATTTATTTTTTCTTGTTGATTGAATTTGTTTAACTTTTTCCATTACCTCTACTCTTCTTTCAGTTAAATCGTCAGGGTGTATTCCAGTCCAAAGTGTTATGTGTTTTCTTTGAATGATTTTAGGGTTGTCTTCAAAAAATATCTGAAGGACGTTATACCCTAAGTTGAATGCGTGGTTTGCAATTTTGGTTGTGAAAGTTGATTTACCAACTCCGGTAGGGGCTAAAATAACGCCAATTTCTCCTTTGGCTAATCCTCCTTTTAATAAATTATCTATACCGGGGACCCCAATAGGAATTGGGTGTCTGTAATCATCATTTAATACCTCATCAAGGTTAAAAAACACATCTGCAGTTCCTTTATCTACTTCACCAACTTGTAGTGCTCCTCTCACCATTTCCTCTAACTTATCGTAACTCTCAAAATCACCTTTATCAATGATTGACTGAGTTTTTACCATTACTTTTTGGAGCTCTTGTTGTTTACAGAATTTTAAGGACTTTTCTTGAACAAATACGGATCCTTCGTCAGCAACGTTCTTAACCTGTTCTATTGTATCTAAAATGCTCTTTTGAGCCATAGGTGAACTAATTTCTGATTTTGTTAGTTGTTCAAGAGTATCAAATGTCGGAGTGTGTTCATATTTTGTATAATACTCTCTAATCATTTGACAAATGATTCTAAAATATTGGTTATCAAAATAGTGTGGGTCAATAACTTCAATTATGGAATTAGCGAAATCTTTGTATGTTACTATATTATTTAAAAGTTGTATTTGAAAAGTATTTCCTAAGTATCCGAAGTTCTTTTTGTCTGACATATTTTATAGATTTTTGTTCTGTGTTTTAATAAATACTATTACGCCAACGAATAATTCATCATCTCAAAAGATAAATTTTTGTCTGATAAAATGTCAGTCAATTCTCTTAAAATGTTTTTTATGTCTGGACGTATATCCAGGGTGTATCTTACCTTTGGTGGGTATAATTTCGCGTCAATGATTCTATGACAAATTGTCTCATTTCCCAACTTTAAAATGATGTTGAATGTTTCGGGTCCGTCTGTGTTTGATGTTTCTAAAATGCTTGGGTCTTCCTCAATTTGGTATCTGTTTTCCAACATATAAACCACACACTTGTTTCTTAATTTTGTTTTTAAGTAGTCAGATAAATCTTTAATATAATCGGTTAACTCAACGCTATTTTTAGCCTTTTCGTTAAAACCTTTCACATTAAAAAACCTTTGTACCACAAAATTATTATTAAGTGTCATTAGGAATTCAACCTTTGTTACATCATTCTGCTCTTTCATAATTTTACTTTTTTGTTTTGAATTTTGTTTTTTCTTTTCTTGTTAACTTTAAAAATGGTTTTAAAAAATATACCCACTGATCGTCACCTTTCGGTAGGTATTTAAATAATCCATCATCCATCATCATCCGAATTAGATTCTTATACCCTCTTCCGTCAGGATCCAACGACTCAGAGTAATATAGTTCAACCAATTCTTTTCCTTCTTTACTAATCAACGGTTCCGATAAATCCACGATCATTTTATTGACCTTAAAAAACTCGTCACCAAATATACCACCCTTTGTTTTACCCGTCAGTAAATTTTTTAGGACTGTATTTTCTTTTTGTTCTTTTAGAAGTTCTTCACCTCTTGTTAAAATATCGGTAAAAGAAACCTCTCTTTCAAGTATCTCAGGAAATAACTTCACAAAAGTTTTTTCACCTAAGTAATATATACCATCAATATTATCTGATTTATCACCAGAAACTATCTTAAATGTTTTTACATTATAGTGAGGTATCTCAATTTCGTGTAGTTTGATGTTATCTCCATTCTTATAATACTTTTTGGTATTAGGTGAGTATATGGTCACATCTTCCGAGATAAGTTGTGTTAGGTCTCTATCACCACTAAAGATAGTCTTTTGTTCTCCTTTAGATATTTGACAATAGTAAGCAATTAAATCATCCGCTTCTGAATTTTCAAACTCAATCTGTCTAACAAACATTTCCTCTAAGTATTGTTTTACTCTTAGTTTTTGTTTGTTAAATGACAACTCTAAGTTCTCATCCGTTGGTGCCTTTCTATTTAATTTATAGTTGGGGTAGAATAACCTCCTTTGTGAGGTGCTTGTTACTCCGTCCCAAGCAACAATCACTTTATCAAAATTACCTTCTTCGATGAATCTGCGAGTGGTATTTAAGAAATGCCAAATACCACCCACATGTTCAACACCATTAAAATATCCTTTAACTCCGTGAAACCCAATTTTTAATAAATTATTCCCGTCAATTAATAGGGTTTTAATCATTTGTATTTTATTTACTGATACTACTTTTTTTCTAATCTACCGTCTCGTCATCATATCCTGCAGACTCATCTAAAGAATAGTTTGCGTCTCCCATTTTTGTAACCCAATAATCTGAGTATTCTTTTTTGTATTTATCCAACGCATCTTTTGTGTCGGAAATATATCCATGAGGTACCGCAACGATCTTACCATCCTTATAACCAATACCATTAACGTGATTTTTTAAAATCGATATCTTAGTCCTAATAGCGAACGATACTTTTCTACCGTTTTTAGTTGCGTCTATGTGACTAATTCCTGCTTTTTTCTGATTACCAAAAAGAAACACTAAACTACTCGCCAACCATATTGCCGTACCACCTTTTGCTTGAATCTCAGGTTGTCCAAATGGATTGTCAGGAAGTAGAACCCAAGGCTGATTTAATATCACTAAAGTATTATAATACGGATATTCTTCTTTTTTAGATTTAGAAATACGAGAATGTATTCCCATTCCGATTTTATCAGCCAATACTTTCGCGTTATGCATTCCACCACCTTTACCATCAAATGTCATCTGACATGGAATAGATCCGATTGAATCCCAAAGAAATAAAATATTATAAGGGATGTCTCCGTTTTCTTGTGCATCCAATATGTCGTTAATAAATTCGGTCGCTTGTTCTATCACATCAAATGAATCGTTAAATATAAACATACCGTCATATTCACCGTCTTCATTTTTTTCTGCTTGTAGTCCCAATTCGATAGCATGTTCCCAACTCCATTTTTTCTCAGTTATGATTAAAACAGGTAGGTGACCTCTTCTTTGTGCGTCCGCAGCCGCAAGTATCATTGCCGTTGTTTTTGATGTGTTAGAGTGTCCTAAAAACATATTGATCCCTCCCATCACAGGTCCAGGTAATCCACACGCTTCCATAAACGCATCTCCACAGTTATAAAAACTTTCGGGTTTATATTTTGTTTTAGTCGAAAACTTACCTTTAATACTATCTAACGATATTACTTTCTTCTTAATTGCCATTTTCTTGTTCTTTAATTATTTTTAGCATGTCTTCCGTTACTTCAAACTTTTCATCTCGTTTAACATTATACTTATAAATGGTTTCCAACATTTCAAGTTTACCCTTTGCGTTTGCCATCTTATCAACAAACCGGTCCATTTCCTCTAAGTGTTGTGGATGTTCACCAATACCAACAGGATTGTTAAAATAAATTAGGAGAGTCGCCTCGGATTCTGCCATCTCTGACCTATATCTCAAGGTCAGAGCTTCATACATTTTTTCTGTTATTTTACTCATATATTATAAATTAGAATGGTAAGTTTTCATCGACTTCATCGTTTGCTTGTGGATCAACGATTGGTTTTTCTACTTTTGTTTCAGTTCCACCACCAAGAGAGATCTCGGCTTCTTCACCGTAAACATATTTTTTAAGTTCAGAACTCCACATTGGCGTTTCTCCAACTGCAACCGCTTCCAAATATTCAACAGGTTTTTTAGAGTAAGCATCATTCCAAGTTAGTTCGTCTGTCATCCAACCTTCCATAATCCCTTTATCAGTATGTATCGGAGCAGGATCATCATACATAATAGTTTGAACTACAGTATATTCTTTACCTTGTGGTGTTTTTGCTTTGATGAGTTCAATGATTAAGTCACGTCCTTTTTCAGAATCTGTAAGGTCACCTTTCGCTTTCCATATTGGTAAGATTTTATCCAATACACCTTCTTGTTTGTAGTTGTGTTTAAATCTCCAAAATTTAACTCCATCTTGTTCGTTGTCACGATCAATTACTTTAACAATATAAAATAAACGTGAACGGTATTGTGATGCCAAATCTTTGTCTTCTTTTTTACCTGTCGCCATTAATTCGTTATAAACTTCTGTAAGTGGTGAACGTTCGTTGTTGTTTTTTTCAGGATCATACAATTTTACCCATTGTCCGTTAACTTGAATTTCGTGATACCAAACTTCCACAAATGGAGATGAACCATCTTTTGTAGGTAGGATACGAACTCTTCGTTGTGCTGATTTTTCATTCTTTTGAAGAATTGCTGAAAAGTATTTTTTCAACCTGTCTTCTTGTGAAATACTTTGTTTTTGTGAACTCGGTGTTGAGTTCTTTTCGTACTGTGCGAGTACCGCGTCAATTGAATTTGCCATAGATTTTGTTTTTAAATTTTAACTCTTTTATCTATAACAATTATAAGTGATTTTTATAAAATGTCAAATAAAAAAAGGGTCCGAATAATCGAACCCTTCATTTCCGAAATGGTGGTTTCGGAAGTATTTTTTACATACCTTCCTCTTCGTCTTCTTCGTATTTATTAAATGTTTTTTTAATTTCACCTGGTGAAAAGTTTTCAACCTCATCGGATGTTAGGATATATTCATTTTTTCCTGCGGCATCCATCTCCATTTTTTTATCATCAAAAAAGTCCGTTAGTTTTTGATTATACGGATAAGAATCTAAAGACCTTAACTCTAACCTTTCTTCAGGTGTTTTTTCACGATACTTATCAAACTTAGTTTCTAATGAATCAATTTTGTTAATAATTTGATCCATGTTTTCAAGTTTTGATTGTAAATCATCTAACCTTGAAAATAACGTATCCATTATTTCATCTTGTTTTGATTTAATGTCTTGTTGAGCACTAACCAAATCCGTTATATCAATTTCTTCAGTGTCTTCATCACCTTCTTTTTCTTTATCTTCATCTCCACCAACTTCTTCAACGTCAGGATCTTTATCCACATCAATTGGTTCAGGAACTTCTGTTGGTGCTGCTCCACCCGCAACATCACCAGCCGCAGCCGCAGGATCTTCTCCACCCGGAGGTGGTGGTACTGCCGCCGCATCTTCACCCGGAGGTGGTGGTACCGCACCCGCATCTGCAGGTGGTGGTGGAACTCCGGCTGCCGGATCTTGTTCATTCAAAACATATTTTGTGATTTGGTCAAATCTTTTTAATTCTTCCAATATTCTTCTTTCTACTTCCATTACAATTTTTTTTATCCGTTTAATAATGTTTTAACTCCTGCCGGTGTTTCTACTCTCAATGTTCTATTTTTTTGTAACGTATTGTCGAATCTTTCAATTAAACCGTCTTTCATTCTAATAGTATAACAATCCCCAGTATCTAAATCACAAACTTGTTTGTGATCCGCATCAATTTGTTTTTCTGTGATTCTTGTGTCTTTTCTCAAGTAATCATCAAGTATTTTTTTTACACTCATATTTTTAGTTTTATATATAAATATTATGGTTTTTTTTATTTTCTAAAATTTCTCATACGATTCTTTAAATATTTTAACATAATCATCATAATAAGGAAAATCACCACTAGCTTTATCCGCCAAAGAAACGTCTTTAATTTGTTGAGCAGTTAATGGGGTTCCGTTCTCTCCTGTAAACGCTTTATCGGTATTCCACGCAGTATATACTAATTGAGCCATAGATTCTCCAAAACTTTGGTTGATGTTGGTATTAACATTTATTTTATTTAATTCCGTTATCATGGGTTCTAATGTTTTAAAATACGATAAGACAAAATCAGTACTCTCACTAAAGGTGGAAAAGTCAGCAATTGGGAATGGGTTTCCGTTTAATCTAACACATGTTTGATTTTTTATTTTACTATCCATAGACCCTTTATATCTTTTTATCGTTGTAATGAAATACAGATTAGAATTATTTGTTTGTATTATTTCACCCGCCTTTATATTATTAGGACTAGATTGAGCAATACCATAAACTATTGCTCGTAATATTTTAGAAGTTGTGTTTGATTTAACTAAATCTGCAAGATCATTATAAGATATTTGTGTTGGTTTTACGTTAACATAACCTAATGATGGGAATGCTGTTAATCCACTACATGCGATTTCAGTTGCCTGTAACGTCGGTTTAGGATCAATTTCTAAATTTTTTTCCTTATCAGTTTCAGGTATTGCCGTTGTTTTTTGTTGTGTTGCTTTAAAATTTTTAAGTACGTTTTTATTGACCGACGCAACTAAACTATCAATTTTTGGTAGGGAGTATGTTCTCTGTCTAGTACCTTTAAATTTAGTTGTGAAATCCGTCTCACTAACAGAGTGTGTAACTTCCATAATTAAATAAGGACCATAGAAAAGTGGTACGTGTCTTAATGCAAAATACATTGTAGGTTGTATCATAACGTTACCTAATGAGGTAATACCGCAAGTATATGATCTTGACTTATAGATACTGTACATGGAATCCGATTGTAGAGCCACTTTATCTCCAGAAACCGAATCACCTAAATCGGCATATATTTTAAACGTTTCGGCGGTGTTGGTTTTTTCTGACATATCAATATCTAAATCTTTAAACATGTTTTGGTTTTGTATACCAAAATCAACCGCAAACCCAACAACTTTATTACTTTTTGATATATCTAAATTTGGGTCAGATACCCTTAAAGGGTTGTCCGTTATTCTTAAATCAAACCCATCGTCACCATATTTAACGCTTGTATTTTTATCAGATTTTGGCCATTCAGATGGGTTACCAATATAAAGACAAAGAAATTTAGCAGACGACTCTAAATAATCAACATTAAGGTGCGTACCAAATAAATCATTTCCAATCGTAATATCTTGTTTTGGTACATTTTCACCTATTTGTTTTTGGATTCCATAAAAATTTATATACGCTGGCATCGCAAAGAATGAAAAATAGTTGTCGTTCAATATCCAACTTACGATTTGCATCATATTTTGTTTTGGATTTTTTTCAATTCTATCTTTAACTTGGTTTACGTCAACAATAAACGAATCTCCAATATCACTATTAGTTTGATCTAAAAATAAAAAATCTTCAAACAACGTTCTTGTTTTTAAATCAGAACCAGATACCCACTTATCGTTAAACCCTTTTAATAGGTTGTACGTTGTAAGTTTAGTTGGATCACTACTAATTGATGATTTATCAATTTGGTTTTGTGTCTCTACAGTTATTTTTGGTGTATTTTTATTTATAAAGGCGAACGTTTTATTTAGTAATTTTTCTTTGAACGCTAGTTGGTTATTTAAAATGTCATTTATTGTTTGATTAAATTGTCCTTTATTATATGTTGGTGTTTCTTGTTTTTTGGTTGCGTAAATTTTAATTAATGTTGCCAACGTTTTAACGTTATCCGAAGTAAAGTCAATATCCATATCAATAAAGAAATCAGTAATATAAGACCTTTGTGTTTGTGGTAGTGTCGCTTGCGTTGCTTGTGTTGACTGAGCTACCGGTTGTGGTGCCGGTTGTGGGTTAGTTGCCGCGGGTACACTATTTTGTGGTTGTGATCCTAAACTTACTTGAGTGGTAAGGTATAATTTATTTGTTTTATTGTTTGGCCCGTCAGGGTAGTAAGTCACAACAATTTGGTAATTACCAGAATTACTTTGATTTATCTTACAATAATTAGAAAAGTTATAAAAAATACCACTATTACAACTTGTGTTTAATAAATTTGCAGGGTTATTAATATCACTATTAGATTTAAAGAATTTTATTGATTCCACTTTTCCACTATAATTAAATGCTGAATCCTCAATTTTGAATACTTGATATCCTCCACCAGGTTTTTCCACATTTATATATTGATTATATGTTTCTGTTGGTTCAGTTGGTAGTATTGTTCCAGACTCACCAACAAACTTTAAACTAATTTGATTTAATTGGTTATTTTGTGGGCAATTTAAGTTTTGGCTAAAATATGATAAACAGTACGAACCTTCACTTAAACCTCCTAAGTTGTCATTTGAGAATCCATGATCCGACAATAAATTATAAGTTATAGTTGAAGCACTATTTGGTACTTTTTTTGCACAGAAGTTTTTATTAACACCTCCTTGATCGGTTAATTCCAAATATACAATTTTGTCGTCTTGATACATTCCGAAATCACTAACGTCGTCAGGATCAACAACATTAAAATAATCACCAGTACAAAGGTTTTGCATTGTTTGTCCTGACATAATACTCGTATTTTGTATTGGTGATTGTATTGGTTGTTGTGTTTGTGTTTGTGTCGGAGTTAATAAACTTGTCGATGGATACTGTGTTTGAACTTGGGTTTGGAAATCCACACCAGGTATTGATGAGAATCCAACATAAGTTCTTAAAGATTCCCATGCATCTTTATTTTGTGATATACTTTGACTTAGAGTTGTTGTTGTTCCGTCACCAGGTAAAGACCCTTTAACGTATGGATCAAAAGTTAACTTATTGTTTGGAACAAAGTTTTTAAGTGATGAGAACGAACTAAACAACGGCATACTAAAAAATCCAGGATTAGCGTTTTTTATAATACAATCAAAACTTAAAAAGTTTTTAACGGATTCTGTAAAACTAACAATTTGTTTTTGTCCTAAAGATAAACCATCCGTATTTTCATCAGTCAATGTGACACTCGTTTTACCTATCAAAAATAGTTGAGTCATTTGACTAAATAGTCTCCTATTTTTTAAATCTTTAATAACGTTTGATTGTGTATATGATGGTGCTTGTGCCTCCCCTTTTAGAATTAATTTATCAGCACTAGGTTTGTAATTACAAAAACTTAAAAACGATTCTTCAAACTTATTTAACATATCCACGTTAAAGATTGAAAGTATTTCATCTATGTATGAATATTCTGATGTTGCATTCTTTAAATCAAAAGAGTTTTGTTCAACAGATTGAGTGTTAATAGTTTTAAGGTATTCGGTTGGTTTTGGTTTTTTAATTAATGTGTGGTCAAAATAACCAAAATGAGGTGCCCCCCATAATGTTCTGACGGATCCATTGTATACTGAAGTGTTACCTGATAATTCTTTTATTAATTTATTTGTACTATCTGTTGTTTCATATATTGATTGATCAAATGGTATACCTCCCATTGATGGGAATATAAAATATAATTTAGACTTAAAGTCTGAGTTATTTTCAGAGTCTAAATATTGGTAATAGTTTGTCTTTAATAAAGATCTGTTCGGATTATTAGGATCAAATCCAAAATTAAAGAATGTTTTTGATAGGTTATTTTTACCAATTCTAAATCCATTGTCGGTATAGGTTTTAAAGAACGCATCCTGAGTGTATCCACTAAATAAATCTTTTTTAGTAATAAATTTATAGACACTGTTAATTACTTTAGGGTAAAAACCTGTGTTTATAAAATCCACCGTCTTACCTGTAACATTTGGTATTGTTTCCGTTTTTTCTAAAAATATAGTTTCTTGTCCTCCTGTGTAATTAGGTATCACATATTGTTTTGTTGTTGCTGAAGTTGTTGGATCGTAATTAACTTTATAGTCAAAATCTTTCCACACACTATCTAAAATATCCACACCGCTCGATGTGTATTTTTTATATCTGTGCCATATTGATCCGTATTTCAATACCCACGCATATGGCATTTGGTGTATTGCTGAGTATTTTTTAATGGTAGCTGCTAAGTAATCTAAATCAGTCGCTACGTTATTTGTATCAAAACTTTTAAGTCTTTCTTTAGTTGTAATTAAAGGTAAGGAATTTAAATATAAATAACCTAAAGGTACGTATGCATCTTCTTCTTCGTTAGTCTCTTTATCTACACCCTGTAAAATAGCATTAATAAAATACGGCGTATTTAATAATGAGGTTGTTTGTATTTGTGTTCCAACACCTCCTGAATATGAGTTACCATAATCAACGTAAGACTCAGTAAAATAAAGATCTTTTTGTTTCCTATCGGTAAAGTATTGTTTTAATGATTGCTTATCAAATATTTTTATACCATTTGTTACGTTACTTAAATAAGGTTGTAGTGAATTTCCAAATGAATATTTTGACGTAAAGGGTTGTATTCCTGTTTTTGTTTCTGTTTGGTCTAACCTAGCAATGGTTTTTTTATCGGCTAAATAGATAAAAGTTTTTGTCGTATCGTAGAAATCTTCTTTAGCATTTAAAGATGCCCCATTCGATAAATTAGATTTCATCCAATTAAAATTATTAAATGGGAATGTATCAAAAACATCAGACTTAGAAGTTTTAGTGCTTTCTAAATAGTTTTTTAAGTTTTTAGACAAGTATAAATCGTCGGTTGATATTGTTAAAGACGTGGTTGGTTTGATAGTTTCTATACTATAAATTTCTTTTTGTTCGTTTAAAGACTCTATAATATATTGATTGTTAAAAATGTTCCTCGTGTAGTTTACCCAACTTTGTCCGGCACCATTATTAGATATTTTTTTTAAAAATTCTAAAAAATTATTATAGTTAAATTTATACTCTCTTAATAAGTTTTGAAGTTCTAAACTTGACGATATTGATGTAACAACATTTTGTCCTTCAATGTTTGCAAATAATAAATCAATTTGTTGTTTTTCCGCTTCCTCATAATCAAATCGATTATATTCAGAATTTATGATGGCTCTTTCTAAAATTTCATACATAACAGACACAGAATCCACATTCTCATATGGTAAAGTATAAAAAGGAAAAAATAACGCATTTGGGCTAGCTAAAGTGGTATCCGATTTTGGGTTATTAAATATGTTCGTTTTAGTTAAAGTTTCTTTAGTTAAAGATGCCTTTATAAATTCCTCAACAAAATATACTTCAGGCCAAATCTGTGTATTCCAACCTTGTGTTTGATTAATAATTTTTTGGTCTCCCGGATACTGAAGTGTATATTGTTCACTACCATTGTCTTTTCTTTCTTTTGTAAAGTATAATGGCCACGGATAAACAATATTCTCATTATTTAACTGCCCACTTTCCTTTTGTATACTATTTAAACCATCAGTTGAGAAGTTTTTTTCGGGTGGAATTACAGATAACAATCTTTGTGTATTTGTTCTTACGTCCCACGCATTTTGATGTGTCTCTTCCATTAGTCGATAGAAGGTATCAACACCCGCAAAAAGTATTGCAAATATGTTTCTTATTGTTGGTTTAAACCCTATTCCAGATTTACTGTTAACTACTCTATCAGCTAAAATTTTAGATAAATCATCATCGATTTGAGTTTCTTTAACCTCAAGTTGTTTTAATGCATCGTTTACTATATCTAAAAAACTGTTAGTTTCATACACCCCGTCATCAAATCTTTTGTCTCCAAAATAATACATGTCTAACGGTTCGTCCACTAATTGATTTGTTATTAAATCTAAAACTTTTCCGGGAGCAATAGTTCTTTCGTCATTAATAAATTTTGTTAATTGGTTTTGACCCTCAGTTGTGGTTAAATCTAGTTTTATACCTGTTCTATAGTATTGTGTGTTATTGATATCGTTTTTACTTTCAAACCATTGTTGTAATGGAAAAACTTTTATTACCGATCCTTTACCTCGTATTTTAGACCATATATTAATCTCTGTTGATAATGAGTTTCCGTCCGACTTTTTATATTTCCCGTTGTCCCCAAATGTTTTGTTTTTTCTTAACTCTCCAATAAAATATGTAATTCTTTCTTCAGTTAATGCTTTATATTTTTCTCTGTCAGCCAAACTTATTGACTTCCTAAATGGGTAATATTTTTTATTTTCATACACATAAAAAGCACCCCCGTCCAAATAATTTTTTTTAGCATTTGTGTATACAGTTACTTTAAGGTCTGTCAATATCTCTCTAAATCTTTGTACGTCGTTTAAAACCGCAAAATCACCTTCTTTTATACTAGCCAAAAGTTTAGTCTCATAACTAGATACTGCAGTTATAAATGTATCTATTGTGTATGGTGGAAAATCTTCAGGTATTAATTTTTTTCTTTTATATGTGTCATAAACCTCATCTAAAATAATTTGACCCCTCGTTGTTTCAACTATTGTTGTATCGGTAGATTGTGTATTATTTCTTACAGTAACTTGGGCAGGAAACATTTTAGGTGCTGTCCTACCATAACTTAATGGTGTGTCAAACAACAATGCCGTAAATTTACCTATAAGTTCTAATGTAATATTAAAATTTCCACTACCACTATCATACTTAGAATTAAAACTAACTAAAGATAATCTATATCTAATAGCCTTACCATAATACCCTTTAAGTGTTAAATAAAAAATTGGATAGGGAAAAGTAAAAAATACCGAATACATTGAATTTTCACCTTGTTCAAATAACATCTTCCCTTGAACGTCAACCATTTCTATGGTAACCTTTGGTACACCCATAGCAGCAACAGTAACATTAATTGTTTTAATACCTAAGATTTGAGTGTCCTCAAACTTTTCTACTCTATTAATGTATGTTGGTCGTCCGTTTCTTGTTGTATTATTTTCAAATTTTTGATTTGATGATTGTCCTTGTCTTGATTCTTTACCTGTAAATTGATCTGACCAACTTGTATCAAAGGCTTTCTTACCTTTTGGTTGTAAAAAGTTTATTTTAAGATCCGTATCACTGGTCAAACTCGCAATAGTTGTATTAACAACACTATTGTCAAAACTTTCACCTATAGCAAGTTTTGTTCTTGGTATAATAAACGTTTCTAAATTTGCATAATAAACCAAATCCTCGTGGTCAACCAATCGAGATACTCCTTTACCTTCCGTGTCCGACAATTTATTTGGGTCTATTAAAACAATATTGTCGTATTGTGTTTCAATAAAAACGTTTTTAGTTTGTTTACCTGCCATAATAAAAAATATGTGTATCTAACGCACTTTTGTAGTCTTGCAACGCAGCAATTAATGGAAAAGGTATAATTAAAATGGTTCCGTTAGGAATGTCACTCTCTAAACCTCCGTATAGTGGGTTAGCCATTTGAATTAACCACCCAAAATATGGTGTGCCGTATTTCTCATAACTTATTTTATCTAACCTACTTTGTCCTGTTCTATAGATATATTTTTGGTCACTTACTCTTTGTGGTAGTTGTAAAAAAGGCACAACCGTTTGTTGTCCGTTTATTAAAAAGTTTTCGTATCTGTTATAATATTGTGACATGTTAGTTTAATGTATTTTTAAGGTTAAATTTATCCCATGTTGAGTTAACAGTTGAGTAGATGTCTTTTAAATTACTTTGTTGAACATCCGTTGGGCTTAATATTTTAGAGTATGTCATTTGTCTTGTCTTGTCTAAATTATATGGAATATAATTTGTAAATTTATTAGTGTAGTAACTATCTTTAAACGTTTTCCAATACTCGTCCGTTTTTGTTTTTGATTTTTTATAGTCAGGGTATAATCCGGTAGATAATGGTATTTGTATTGGTGGGGTAAACGCAAACGAATAGCCTACATTTTTTTGAATGAATTGACTCCAATTTAATCCTACCGCTAAATCAGATCCCCCCAAACCTTGTGTGATATCAGTTATAAACTTTACGGGGTTATCTAAAATTGATTTACCAAAAACCATAAAACATCGGTTTTCAACACCCACTAATCCTGTTGTCTCTAACCCAATATCGTTGCTAAAATTTTCATTATATTTTGTCTTGGCTGTTGTTGGTATTATATTAACACTTAGTTTTGTATCTAATTCGTTTAAATCTGAACAAATCTTAAAGAAGTCTTGTTTAAGTTCATTAATAGTGTTCGTAACACCGACACTACTTACATTAACTTTTGATGTTCCTGATATACCATAAACAACCACCCCACCCATTTTATTAATATATCCGTCTGTTGTATCGGCAACATAATTTATTTGATCTATTATTCGTATTAATGGGGGTTCATCTTTAACTATCGTAGCGTTGGCCGTTTCAAGATCTGACAAATATAATTGTTTAAGTGCTTCAGCCATCTGTTTAAGTTTATTTTTAATTTTTCTAATATCATCTTTTGTAAAACCTTGTGTCGACATTCCTCTAAGAATTGGAATTGTTTCGATTTCAATGTCTTGTTTTATTTTTTCAAATAGATTATCAACTTTTGGTTGTATCTTTTCACTTTTACCGAAAATGGTTGCTCCACTACTTGTATTACCACTCAAGTAATCAAAATACCCTTTTGAATATTTTCTTTCGTTAGTTAAGATCGATATACCACCAAGTAATTGTTTACTATATAAAGTCTCAAGAGAGTTAACGGTTGTGTTAGCATAAGACTTAGTTTTAACCGTTATGTCTTTCATAATGTCTTTATAGTTTATATCTCCAGTAATTATTCCACTATCCGGATCAAAATAATTACTAGTTATTGCACCTATAGTTACACCACCATCATTAGTTGCTGGTCTATTAAAGTTATCAATAATACCTAATTCGTCTTTAATACTTTTTAAAAGTTCTGCGTCGTATTTTGACGTTACATCTTCAGTTGCTTCTGCTCTTTCATCATACATTTCTGTATTTGCATAATAATTAAACGAAAGTGCGTTTTGAAGTTTTGCAACAGGTTCAGCCAAACCGTGTCCACCAATAAAATTAAATCCCATTTTTACTGTAGCGATCATCGGTTGAACACCGATACCTTCAGGGTTTAAGTCTAATAATGAATCGTCGTATGTTATACTTAAAGAATCAAAAACAACTTTTGTATGCCAAAAATCACCAACTCTTAAAACGCAAATAGGAGGGGCACCAAATACACTATTTATTACATCATCATAAACTAAAGTGGTGCCACCACCATTTACCTCACTAACTGTAGGAATAGTATCTCCCGGTCTCATACATTGTTGTAAAAATACTAAACGAGAATTAAGACCTTCAGGAGTAATTGAATGGAATGCTGGTTGGAAATATTTTATTTTTTCTTTTATCCCATCATAAATCATGGGGTTAGATTGTTTCACCAAATCAAAATAATTACATTCTGTAAGTAATTTTCTTAATAATTTTTTTGTTAGGTCTTTTCTTGGTTCTCCTCTTTTTCTTTGTACTTTTCTTTTTTCTGTGATTTTTAAATTTTGTGTATCTTTTTTTTCGTCATCTTCTTCTTTTGCTGGTAAAACCGCCTCCGCTTTTTCCACTTCTTTTTGTACTTCATTTTTTGGTTTGTCCTCTTCAGTTTTTTGTGGTTGTGGATTAGTAATAACAATATCTGAAACCCTAACTCTTCTACAAGCCATGGCGTTTATTGAAAACACACCCTCTTGTCCTATTGTAAGAAATTCTTTTGTACAACTTATGGATTTATATTTAGCATCTTGAATCGTTTCTTCTTCCCCTTTAGCGTCTTGTTCTATAGTTAATTTTTTATTTTTAATGTACGTTTCTAAAGTTTGTCCATCATAAGCAAATTGTTTTATATAATTTAAAACAGAATCTATTCTTCTTTTTGATAGTGACACATTATAGGTATCCGTTGTAATTGCAGATGCTGATCCAATCAATTTAAATTTAATTTCAGATCCCGATTTTAGTGCTTTCGATAATTCGGTTAAGAAATTTTGAAGTTGTTTAAATTCGGTTTCCGCATAATCAAAAAACGCATCCATCGATTCCTCTCTACAGTCAATATATTCAGTTAACCATGTTTGTGTTGATGCATTAGGTAACGAAGTGATTGTACTTGTATAATCTTTATATGTTGCATCGTTGTACTTTATAATCTTTTTAAGACTGTTTTTCTTATATGAGTCTCTTTTTGTTTTATAATCGTCAAACAAGTCTTTTATATTTTTTGTTGTTGTCTCATTAGTTGTTTTAGGATCTGGATAGTCATTTCTAAAATACACTATAGGTTCAACTAAATTAAATTCCGTAACTGTTGATGCGGTTGTTGCAGTTGATGCGGTTGTTGCAGTCGTTGCACTGGTTGTGGCACTTGGTACGCTGTAGTCATTAACGACAACAGGGTCTCCGTCAACATTCTCAGCAGGTAAAACTTCAGTTAATTTATCAACCTCTTCATCATCTAAATAACTTACGGTGTCAAAAATATCTTTTAGTGTAAATTGTCTATATCTTTTTGCTAAATCGTAAATATCATATTTTAAACATCCAGCAAAAAACGAATCTAATACTTTAGATACTTCAGAATTATTAGATAATTCTTGTAATTCTTTTTCAACTAAAAGATTTGTTATTGATGGGTTATCTACAATTATTTTAAAACCAATATTACCACTTCTACTTGTGTTTTGGTAGGTATATACCGGTTCAGGTCTACCTAAAAACGTATGGTCTGTCCATCCGGCTTGTATACTTTCATCAAAATCTAACTCATAAGGTGGAAACCACATGATTCTACCACCAAAAGGTCCTCTTTCACAGTCAGGTAAATCTTCATAGGTGTATCCCGGTTTGTTCGATGTTCTCCATGATAAATTTTCAATAGATAACATGTATTTTTTTACCTTACCGTTTTGTACGTTTGTTGACTCGTTACCCCTAATTGGTGCTATATTTAAATTAAACGTTTTATCTAAAACGGAGTTTGTGTATTTTCTTATATTACCATCAGTTTTTTGTAACTCATCATAAGTCATATATGGTCTATCTTTGGTAAACAATCGACAATACTCATAACCAACAACATCTTTACCATCTGGTGATGTTGGACTTGAGGTCTTTGTTGTGTATCTAACAACCCTAGATCCTTTAGTTAATTCTACATATCCGTCGTTAAAAACTTTAGATAATTGATTAATTGCATTACCAACATGTTCTAATTTCATGCTGGATTTATTTCCAGCGTCAACTAATTTTTGTGTTATATCTAAAATAGACCCTTTAGTAAAGTCGTTTTTAGTTGATTGTGTTGAATCAAACTGAATACCAAAAACATTACTTTGATAGAATGTATTATCTTTACCTAGCCCTTGACCTAACGTGTTTACCGTTTTTCCTCCTGGTCCGACAAATTGGTATTTTTCTATGTAATTATTTTTTGACATCCATGTCAATCCTCCTTGTACACCATTTAAACCATCATAGTATGGTCTAGTGTTAAATCCGGTATATATTTCTGTTATTTTTTGTCCTTCAAAATCTTTTCCTATATTACTATAACTTAAAACGGCTCCCCCACTTGGATCACCGTTTTTATCTTGTGCTTGTTCACTAATCGGAGAAACCAATTCAGTTATCTGACCCTTTCTTGTCCCGACATAATAATTTGGTGCCGGTGAAAATAAATTTGGATTTAATAGACTGTTTAGTCGGTAATCAGGTCTATATTCGTTATAAAAAAGTTGGTCATACAACAAACTTTTAGTTGCTTCAGATGTGTTATTTACAAATAAATCGGATGAGGTTTTACTATCGGCTCCTGTTAATTTTCTTATCGCCCCTAAAACTCCCTGAACCAACGGAGCTATTGGATTTTCAATTAGTTGATTTAATAACCGTCTTTTTGGATAATCAAAATACTCACCCGGTATTAAAGAAACCGGTGAATAAAGACCAGCAAGTCTTGCTGCGAACCCAACGGCATCACCTATAAGTCCTTGTGGTGAACTAATTTTATAATTCCGAGCCAATACAGGTATAGTCCCACTCAAGATTCCAATAGCATTAAACGGATCTAAGTTTGGTTTTACTGAAATTTCTCCACTATCCGGATTAACACTTGAGGTTAATGCGTTTACTCTACCTAATGTTTGAGATATAAGTTCTAAGGCGACTCTATGTTTAAACTCTCTTTGTAGTTGTTTAGCACCTAAACTCGCCAAATCTGAATCTTGTGAAAGTTTACCGTTAGACCCTGTTGGGTTATCGGCTAATAATATATTGTATGGGGTGTATGTTGATGGTATATACCCTAACGTTTTTAATCCATCAGCATATGCTGTTCCAATTGTTTTAATTTGTAAATCATCAATAGTTAAAACTTCATAAGTTCCTGTACCTGTAACATATTTGTTTTTTCCATATGCTTGCCCTTCTTTCGAAGTACCCACGATTTGTAACTCACTGTTTATTGTGTCGTTAAAATTATAAATTCCTTTGTTTGGTTTTTTAGGTAAATTTATATTCGGATCAGCAATTCCTAAATTGTTTGTTTCGGGTCTATAACTATTAACAATTAGTTGATTTAAATTAACGTCTCCTATTAGTTCTAATGGACTTTCAACAGTATCAGGGAACCCATACTCACCTTCGTTTGAGTTTGTTTGGTTATTTTGATTTACGGGTTGTTCTCTTCTTGGTTGATCAGGTCCATATTGATTTAATCCAATAAGTTGTGGTCTATCTAATTTACCCTCTAAAAATAGATCACTATTTAATGTGTCACCATAATTGTAATTACCTTTAGATGCGATTGGTCTAGGTATTAGAGTAAATGGAGAAACTTCGGTTTGACTTTGTCCACCTTCAGGTCTGTATTCATTTCTAACTATAAGTCTTATCTTTTCTTCTTTACCTATCGATTCTAAACTATTTCCAAAAGTATCCCAAAAATTATATTCACCTTCGTTAGATCCTAAAATTAAATCATTATTAATTGTATATTTGGTTGGACCAAAATCGCCTTGTTGGTCTGGTGTGTATTTGTTTTTTATTCTTAGAGATACTTCTTGTACGTTACCAACTTGAGATAACACACTATTTTCAGTATCTACAATTGAGTATTGTCCTGATCCGTTTGTAAATATGGTTTTATCGTTATTAATGTACCATACCGTTCCTCCAAAATTATTTTGATCGTTTGGCTTATATACGTTCTTTACAATTAGTTCGGTTTCTTTTGTGTCTCCAATTAATTCTAATTTTGATCCAACTGTTTGTATGTAACCGTAATTACCTAAATTACTATTATTTAAAAGGGTTACATTCACATTAACAACGTCACCGTAAGACGTACCATATTCTGTAGGACCATAAAGATTTTTTACATATAGTAAATTTTCTTGTGAGTCGCCAATAGTTTCTAACTTACTTCCAACACTATCAGAAAAATCGTACTCACCATAATTTGTACTTGTATTTAAGTTTCTGTTAATAGTAATAGTGTCTCCGTAAGTTGAGTTTGTTTGTTGTGGTCCATATTTGTTTTGTTTATACAAATATTTTTCTTGGTTGTTTCCTACCACATCAACGGTAGGTGAATCTATCACTGAAAAATCAATTAGGTTAAATTCTGATGTTGCGGGGCTTGAATAATCACCAAAATTACCATCAACCCTGTAAGGTTTTAAATTCCTTACAAGTAATTTTTTTCTAAAATTTTCACTAGAGTTAAATGATAATGGGCTTTCCATTCAATTTTTATTTATAAATAGGTTGAATTATATTTTTTATCCTTGTAGGGTTGCTTGATTTGTATAGAAAGATTTCTGATTCGCAACCATTGACATAATTTGGTTGGTGAATTGTCTACTGTTTAACGCCTTATCTAACATAGACGTATCAACGCCAGGAGCATCTATCTTTACCCTAATTTCACCAAAATCTACTTTACCTGAAACTTCTGTATTTGAACCACCAACACCACCTTTAGCCATCATTTCCGATAATACGTTAGTCGCCGCTTTACCTCTTTCAAATATTTTTTCAAAATCGGTACCTACATATACAGAATCTTCTTTTAATCCCTCATAAATTTTTCCTTTTGACATTATCATTGGGGGGGATCCAGCGGAGAAAAGTCCGTCTGGTACTGGTGTAGGTTGAGGGGTTGAATCACCAGCAACAGTAGGAAGAGTCTTATCTCCAGCAACATTAGGAAGAGGCTTGGTTTCAATAACAGGTGTTTGTTGATCACCCTCAACAGTAGGAAGACCTTCGTTATTTGTTTTTTTATCAAGAAAATCAAGACCCATAGTTTTCTTCATTGCTTCCGTAACTTTATTAGCCCCTGCCTTTAAATCGGTCTTTTTTGCCATCTCATCAAAAGTTTTAACCGTTGCATCGGCCCCCTCCTTTGCCGCTGTGTTAAATGTCGTAATTAACTCAGATGACCCTTTAGCTAAAGGGTCTGCTATTTCTAAAGCCTTTTTCGCTAAGTCTTCATTCATTTCTTTTTGCTCTTGTATAAATTTTTCCCTTTTACCTGGCGCCATATTAAATAAAAGTAAATTTTTAATTTCATTCTCTGTTGCCAACTGTTTTTCACTAATCGACATCTGTTCAATAGCCATTTCTTTGTCCGATTTTGCAGCATTTTTTTCATATTCGTTTAAAGCATCAGTAAAATTCTGATCTTTCATTAACGTCGCTAAGTCTCTATTACCTTCTTCAAATCCAGGTAAATCAACGGTTACTTTACCATCCTTATCTATTTGTGATAACCCACCTATTAAATTTTGTTGATCCGCAGTTAAAGACTCCAAATTAGCCACCGATTTAATATAATCAACTTTAGCCAATTCTTTACCAGCATTTGCGGTTTCTTCATAACTAATACCTAAAGCTTCTGCTTGTGCTCTTAACGCGTACATATCTTCAGTTGTCTGTGCGAATGCTCCCGTTTCTTTATCAAATGTAAACGTTGCCTTAGCCATATTTAAAACTTCATCTGTAAGTTTTTTCATGTCTTTTTGACCCATATGTAGTAGTTGGAATGGGTTACCTAACGCACCTATATTACCACCTATCATTTGTAAACTCGCAGCGGTTTGCATCGCAGTTTCGGGATCAAGTAATTTTTCAGCGGCACCTTTAATTTGTAATTTTTCCATACTAGTACCAAGAAGTTTGGTTTTTTTAACCATTTCCTCAATGTCTTTTACACCACCTTTAAAACCAAATAAACTCGCTTGTTTTAAATTTTTTGCAACTTCAGTTGTAAAACTTTTAGCATCTAACCCACTTTTTCTTGCCGATTGACCTAACTCGGACATTTTTGATATTGCTTGTTTTTGGTCCCCTCCAAATGTTTGGAAATCTACAATCATTTTACCGGTCTCGGCATTTGCCATTCCCGAAGCCTTTGAAAATGCGAGGGCGTTTGATAGTACATCGGCCGATGGATTTACCATTCTCCCCATTTGTGTCGCCATTCCTTGTGCGGTTTCAGCAGCATCTTTAAAGGTTGCTCCAAATTTTAAATTTTCTAAATATGCCTGCTCTAAACTTCTCTGTAGTTCTCCCGATTGGTCAACAAACCCACCCATAGACCTTTTTAACGCCATAGTGGAATCCTCCATGGCCAACATACTTTTAGTTAAAGTTTCATATGCCGATTCAAGATTTATAGCAATAGTTTCATTTACCGCTTTTAAATATTTTTGCGCTTGAGTTAAGAGGGTCGCCCCTTTTTCAATTTTCAATTTTTCATCTTCACCTTCAATTTTTGGTGCGTCTCCAAATAAAAATAGCATAGTTAGTTTTTCTTATAAATAGGTTAAATTATTTTTTTTGATATTCCTCCGTTAGTTTATTCATAAAATACTTACGTTCAAAAGTCGGCATGATTAGAATATCTGAATAAGAAAAATTAGCCAGTTTGGTTAAATAGTAGGTTTCGTCTAAAAGTAGTTTTTTATACTGAGAAGAAAGGACGAAAAAAGTCAACCCCAAAGGTAACACTAAATGTTACTCTTTCTCCTGACGGGGCTATTACTTCTTGTTTTAAATCGATTGATGGTTCGCATTCCTGTATAAACTTTCTAACATATTTTGAATCCATAATTGGCATGTTTTTAATAAAATTTGAAATCTGTCCTTTATCTTTGTTTCCATCGATTTCAACAATTTGTTGTTCTAATTTTTTTGTGACAACAGGTGCAATCATACCTTTCGGATATTTTTCAACCATTTTATCAACTTCTTTCATTTCTCCCCAATTTAATAATTTAACTTTAATTGATTTATCACTTTTTGGAAGTTTGGTTGTAAAATATCCCTCGTTGTCTGCAGTATGAGGTGAGTCGATATATTTTAACTCATCTAATATAATAGTAATATCAAATGTTTTATCTGTTGCTGGATCCTTTAAAGTATAACTATATTCAGGTCCAAAGGCGGTATTTCTTAAAAATATTAAAATTGCAGAAACGTCGACATCTAAAAGATGATCCACATTAAAATTTGGTTCGTAAATTTTTTGTTTTAATAATGTATATATAATACCTTCTTTCGAATTATTTTGTGACATTAAAATGTTTTCATCGTTAGCCGTTAGAAACCCCACTTTAATTGACTCTCGTCTTGGTGTGTAATATATACCCTTAGAAGGTAGTCTTACCACGTCATGTGGTAGAGAAAAGTCTTGTTGACCATATAATGATGTTTGATCCATAGTTTTTTTATTATAATAATACTTTAACATTATTTTATGTAAATAAAAAACCCCACTTTGTTAGTGAGGTTCAATAAAAAATATTTTAATTTTGTATTAGTATACTAAAATACATCTATCAGGTTGCATTGAAGCTTTAACCGTAATTAATCCATCTTCACTATATGCTAATGAATCAAAATCAACATTGGTTAAGAAACAACCTTGTAAGATCCATTTTTCAACTGCTACCCCTGTTGGGTCTAACATTTCTAAGTCAACGTCTTTTTTGTAACCTGCAGCATAACCCATACGTCCTGTAACTGATTCTGCATGTAAACGAACCCACTCCATAAGTGCTTGTGATGCTGAAGGACCAATTGGATCCCTAAACGTTACATCAATAGGATTCCACTTAAATCTACCAGCAACATAAGTTTCTGTATTTAAAAACGGAATTGGCGTAGATCCAATTTCTATTTTAGGTCTTGAAGTGCTTTCAACATACCAAGAGTTTATCCCCAACGAAGAAGGGAAAGTAATAATAAACCTATTTTTTCTTTTAGGTTCATATTGAAAGGGCATTTTCATTAATAAATCAGCCATGTTTTCTTAATTTAGTTTTTTTATTTTTTATATAAATATTGTGTTATTTATTTTTTTGTCTTTACTTTTTTTTAATTTGTAATATTTCTTTACTAGAATCTTAATTAAATCTAGTTTTTTTACCTCCTTTAGTTAAGTATAAATTAACTGGATTTTTTTCATACTCTTTATTTAAAAATTCTGATGATGCTTCAATATTTCTTTGGTCATCATCTGAAAACCCTATAGTTGTATGTCTATTTACAAATTCGTCGACATTAATAACCGGTTCATCCATTGCTACGTCATTTTTAAATTTTGGAACCAAATCGGTAAGATCCATATTTGGATTCTTCTTTAAAATGAACTGTATTAAATTTTTGGCCAAATCTCTACAATATGAAATAAACCCTTTAAGAGCTTTGTTTTTTCCTTCTTCAGGAGATGCTGCACTACCACTTCCATAAGAAACCGGATGGAATTTACACATATTTAAATATTGTTCTATGGTTGTGTTCCTATTTGGTCTAATATCTTCAGAGATCCCTTCAGAGGTTAATAAATCGTATTGTCTAAGACTCTCCTCAAGTTTTTTTCTATTTAAACCATTTTTGTTTGACATTATAAGATTGTAAACCGATTCTTTTAAAGTTTCAGGATTGTGACCACGAGCGGTGATTATTGCAAAAATAGATCCACCATTAATACATTCAACAAAGTCATTCCAAGCAGGTCCAAGTGGTGCAGTCATTGAGTCGACCACGAACCTTTTATCACCCATTTCTTGGAAAAACCTAAACGGTTCATTAGCAAAACCAATAATTGTTGCACTTTTATATTTAAAAGGATCCACACCAATTTGAGTTCGGTGTTCAGCAAAATCTTCAGTTGACATACCGATCTCATCCTCATTTTCAGACATAACCATTATTTTTGTTGGCATGAACATTAAGTTATCATCCCAGTCAAACGCATAATACTTTAAGTCGGGTCTTAATTCTTTTGTTTCGTAGTCATCAACCAACCCTTCATTAATTCTTTTTTTAAGTACTTGTATATATATGTGTTTTTTAATATCCATTACTTATTAAGTTTTGATAAAATATACTCTAATTGTGTTTCCGTAATTATTATGTTTTGTTTCTTAGTAGAATATGATTTTTTATAAATGTTTTGATCACCTACACTTTCTTTAATAATTTTTTTTTCGATTTTCATTGTGTTATTTTTAATATAAATATATAAATGGGGAATATTTCTACTCCCCACTTAGTTTATTTTTTTATTTATACGTCATCAAAAGATGCTCCTGTTGGTGTAATAACAAACTCGATGTCGATATACTCTAACGCTCTTGTTGGTTTTAAGAAAATCTTACCTGTTAAAGTGTTTGAATCTAAATCTTCAGGAGTGTTTGATACCGTCACACGGAAATCAATTAAACCACGATCTCTTCTGATTGAATCCAAAATCGGGTTAACAGAATCCAAGAAGTCTTGTCTTACTTTATCATCGTTTTGTTCAAACAATAGTCTTATCGCCACCGCTGAAATCAACTTACGTGCTTGTAATAACAATCGTCTTACGTTGATTCTATCAAGTGCAGACTCTCTAATTTGTAGAGTTTTGTTACCCCAAATCACTGTACCAACATCAGAGAAGGTTGCGATTGGGTTAATTCTACCTTTATAAAGTGTGTCTCTATCGTCTTGTGTTAACTTCTTACGTGCTTTAATAGCATTTACGATACCTCTTGTGTAACCCGCAGATGCGAACCAAGGGAAAGCGATGTTATCGGTTAATGCTAAGTTTTTAGTTACCTCTGCAGTACCCGGTAAATAAATTTGTGTATTATTTACTGTATCTCTTGTTAAAACCCATGGGTAATAAGTTGCGGTATAGTTAGAGTCGATACCTGTGTTTTCTAAGTTATCTACAACTTGTTGAGGATAAATCAAACCTTCCTCTAAATCATTATACGTAGGTAAGAATAAATTAAAGTCAGGTGTTGTACACACATAAATAGAATCCGCTCTATCTGTTTCAACCATATCAATTGCTAATTCCACAAGATTTGAGTTATTCACATAATCAATACCCGGAGTTGTAAATATATTAATGTTTACCGCTTCTGGATTTGCAAATGTTGATTGACCCCATAAGTATGCGTAATAGTCAGTGTTAGCCCAAGTCTCTTGGTTTGGTCCTGAAATTTGTTTAAACGCTCCCCATCCTGTTGCCGTAGGGTATGTGATTGATGCTTCTGCTCCGTATTTGTATCCTGATTGACCTAATGCGAATGAATCATTATTTGTTCTATACTCTCTATAGATATCCCATCCGTCAAATCCACCATAAGGTACTGCTGTAAATTTACGTGTGTTTAATCTATAGTATGGGTTATTTGTGTCGTCAGGTTCACTGTTAAACGACCCTACACCCACTTCAAATGCTGAAGTTGTTGCTGATAGAAGAGCGTTATACATCGTTACGATAGTCGCTCCACTATCCATGTGGAAACCTTTTGTCATATAACCCCAAGCAATACCTTCAGTATCTGTACCAATATTAACCGGTACTTGTTTTCCTTTATACTCAAAGAAATCGTAATCAATTCCTGTGATGTTAGATATACCTAAGTAAGCTCTTCTTGGGTTTTCACCGTTTGAAATAACCGGATTGTCTCCACCGTTAGATGACCCAAAAGGAGGGTTATAAATCACTTCACCTGGTTGTAAATATTTTGTTTTATAAACCATAAATGGTGGTGTTGCGTTAGAATATTCTCTCATGTTATACCCTTCAAAACCACAAGGTAGTGCATCTATAGGTGCTTCGTCACTCATATCTAACATAATATATTTAGACTTAACTTGGTATTCACCGTTTGACGTACCTATTTTATTAGCGACGTAGTTATTATTTGACGGATCCATAGAACAGTTAGTGAAACTTTCAACAACTCTAACATTCTGATCGGTATCAAAGAAATCTCTTACAAATACATCGAAGGTTAGGTTATTAAACGACATGTTAGCGATTGATATTTTTACCAATCTGTTAGCCGCATTACCGTCAGAGATTAATCTTGTTTTAAATAATTTATAAACTTTGTTACCTCTAAGTTCAGAAACAAAATATGGTGTTTCAGGTGTTTGAAATTGCTCAAGGTAAAACGCTATTGAATCAGTATCGTTTTGTCTAACACCACCTAAATCAATCCAATCATTATATAAACCTCTGATTTTTCCTGATCTATAACCTGTAGTCAATAACGATGGGTAAGCCTCCTCAACAAATAAAGGTACTTGAGTTCTATCTTTTCCGAAGTTACTTCTACCGAATACTTTAGACAAGTAATTAGAATCCGTACTTAATAATGATGTTTCAAAACTAAAATTATCACCGTCTTGAGTAACACCTGAAATTTGAAACGTTTGGAATGGATCTTTTGTTACGCCAGAATATTGACCTGAAGTAATCATTACAACGTTTGTTTTTCCTGAAACTTCGTAACTAGGTCCTGATTGTGTTGACGAATATGTTGAGATACCTCTTGATCTTAAAGTTGCGACAACTAAATCATCATATTCTAAGTAAGGTGTTCCCGAATAATTAGTAAATCTAATATTACAAGATCCTGAATAAGAACCTGAGATTGTACCAGCAGACATTGAATCTAAACTAATACCAAAACCAAAACCAAAATATGATGATGCATCAGTTAATGGATTTTGTGAATATGTGAATTGGGAATAGAACCAAGGATCGTTTGTTGATGCTGATAACGTATTGTTAGCAACATCAATACTACTTACACCGTATGTTTCTGTAATTGCGGTTACAGTATTGATAGATGCTGCGGTGATTGAATTTAAACAACCCCCACTAACACTACCCCAAAACTGAGCCGTAGTACCAGAACCAACAGTTCCTGTTGAGAATAAGTTTATTTCGTTTAATATGTAAGATTGGATATCACTATATATTGTTGATGTTGAGTTATCATAATTTGTATATGTAGCTCCTACCACTGTAGATAGTGGTGAGGGCACTGTAAATTGTACTGAAGATGGTGTCCCCGTTAAACCTGTAAAGTTAAAAGTTGTACTAATAGAATTCCCCGTTGCTGAAATTGTTGCTGGATTAACGTTACCCATTGTTGTAATAGACCATGATGGTCCCGCATCATATCCTGATAAACCAAGAACTCTCGTTACGAAAAGTTGATTAGATTGTTGTAAATAAGATTTAGCGATGTAAGCAGTTTCGTATTTAGGTATTTGGGTGTTTACGTATTTTTCAGGACTAGTAGACCCAAAGTACACTTGAAACTCGTCAAAATTTGTAATAAATATCGGTTCAAATGCTGGTCCCTGCAAAGTCTCACCAGCAATTCCTAATGTTGTTACACCCACACTTTGTGCAACAAATGTTAAATCCCTCTCTGAAGTATATACTCCGGGTGATACAAATACTTTGTTAGATGAAGCCATTTTTAAATGTTTTTGTTTTTAATGTTTTATTTTATATATAAATACCTTGATTAAATGCAAAAAACATAAGGTTTTTTAATAAAAAATTTAATAGTATGAAAAAATTCTACCTTTTTTCTACCTTTTTAAATATTTATCTTAACATGAAAAAAATAAAGAATATAAAGATTTCAGAAGAATCTCACGACGTTTTAAAAAAATACTGCGAAGAGAAGGGATTAAAGATGTATAAGTTTTTAGAAACGTTAATTTTAAAAACTTGTCAAAAAGAAAAGGATATATACGGAGAATAGTTAAACCAAATACGCCACAGACTTTAACGTAGAGGTCTTTGTATTATCATTTTTAACCACAATAATTTTTAAAGTATCGTTAGTAGTTATTTGTATTGTACTTAAATCGTCACCAACATAATTATTATTTATGTATACGGAATACGATGTTACGTTGTCTGTACTTTGGATTACAATATCGGCAGTATAGTTAAATACCTCGCTTAATTGTGTTACCCCACTTAAAAAAGTAATATCTAAATTAAAATTATTTGTTCTTGGTGGTTCTATTTTTGCCTTTCTTTTTCTAATTTTGGTGTCAACCTCAATAACTGTAAGTGCTCTTGTAATTGCTGGTGAAACTTGGAATTCCTCTTCGTCAATTAACAACCCCTTTAATGTTATTTTATAATTGGCAATATAATATTTTCTTTTTTCTAATTCTTTAGAGGATTCGTCAGAAACTTCGTCCATCATAACCGGTAGATAATGTCCTTTTACGTTTATATAAGCTTGTTTTGATGTAAAAGTCTGCATGAATATTTTATTAAACTCATTCAATTCCCTCATTCTATTACAAAATAATTTAATATTATATGTTATATCAACCGGAATGGGTTGTGGAATTTTATAAACGTCAGCACCTTTTCTTTGACCGTCCCATGTTGGAACAGTATAATAATGAAAGTGTCTTCTTTCTGGAATATTTGCAAGACCACCTTGTAAGGTTCCGTATTTAACTTCAGGCATTCTTACTGTAGTCACAAAAGGTAGTTTAACGTTTTTATCTAGATCGTTAAAATTCCAAGTTGTGGTAAATTGAGCCCAGTTTTGGTTTGTTATAATTTTGTCTATTGATGGTACTTTTTTCCCATCCACCGACAAAGATAACCTATCCTTAACAAAATCCAAAATCCCCCTGTCCAAATCGGCATGTAATACCCCTTTAGGTAAGTACGTACCGTCTTTAGTTATTAAATCCAATAACTCTTCTCTTCTTTCTTTCCCCACCTTTTCAGGTACAAGGGGTAAGTGTTTTTTAATTTTTTTTGGTAAAGCCATTAGATACCTTTAAATTCGTTATCGTTAACAGGTGATGCAATAATTGATCGATAAAATCTTTTATACCCACCATAAGTATGTTTATTATCGGTAAAAACCCTACCGTCGTTTACTACAGAATAATATCTTACCCTATCTTCAGTTTCATAGTAACCAATATAGTCACCATAATTAATATCAATACCTAACTCATCAAGTTGTTTTTGATAAACCCCTACTTTAACATTACCTGGTTCTGTTTGTGATAATTTTGACGAACCGTAATCCACATTTGTAGGAGCTTCCACCTGAACATACCCTTTAAATTCGACAGGAGCTAAAAATTGTATCGAGTCCTCTAACGCCTCCCCATACACATCGTCATTATCAGTCCTTTGTCTATCGACTCTGTATAAAACTAAAGTAAAATTCATGTCCCCATGTAACCATTCCTCACCCATATTAATATCCAAATCAAAGTCTTCTTCAGAAAAAAACTTATTTAACCTTGTAATTGGGACTTTATTCTGTGCCATAACTATAAATACATTGATTGATTATTTATTATTGTTTAGTATTTTTATTTATATTATTATGGAAGAATTAATTTCAAGAACTCCCGAAACACGGTCACTTCAATTACTTGACGAATATGAAGGATCAAATAACTATATCCTAAATTTAAAACACAAAAAACAAAATAGTAAATCGTTTACACCTACCAGGTCTCAAGCGGAATATATTATAAATTTTCACGGTCGTACACCAAAGGTCGCAAAAAAATGGGTCAAACTCGATTCGTATTTTGGTAAAAAAATGATGGAAGAAAAAATGTATACTAAAGAACCGACAGAGATTTATGTTGAGAAACTTTTGGTTGAGAAAGATAAATCATATCATATATGGGGTAAGATATTTAGTGGTGACACCGTACACGACTTTTGGTTACCAAAATCAGCACTTATAAAAGATAACGAAGTGAAAAACATTATCGTTGATTACACCAAATACAACCATAGACTTCCAATGGAACACCAAAAAGAAGCAATCACTAAGTTGGTTGGTAACAAAAAATATATATTGGCTGATGATATGGGTCTTGGTAAGACTACCAGT
>Ga0181349_1000120_pt1 | contig 30623 bp, 31 predicted proteins | sample Su13VDMM110SD_FD_130106 | JGI IMG/M metagenome (GOLD analysis project Ga0181349, IMG submission 130106) | Freshwater viral communities from Lake Michigan, USA - Su13.VD.MM110.S.D | ecosystem: Environmental > Aquatic > Freshwater > Lake | place: USA: Michigan | collected 2013-07-16 | reverse complement strand
TAAAAACATATAGAATCCCATTCAAACAATTCAATGAAAGAATGAAAACAGAGTGGATTCCTATGTGGAAAGAAGAGTATGGTAATGACATTGCTGATATTAATGAAAGGGTTGCACGCCATTTATTGTATCAAATATCAGAGGATTTGTTTGGTGGAGTTGAAGAAATAGAATTTGCAAATAAATCTAAAAATCCTACAAATCATTTTCAAATGAATATGTATTTAGGTGATGTAATTTTATGGACTAGTCCTTTTATATACGTTGACAATAATCATAAAGTTATAGCTAAACAATCTGAAATTAAAGTTTTAAATAATGATTATGATGATATAGGGGTGCTAAAAGAAGCTGTTTTGTCTTCTTTAACTTCTATAAAACCATATAATGATCCTGATGATGAATATGCTCAAGATTTAGACTCTTATTTAGAAGATGACAATATTGATTGGAGAAAAGAATCATATATAACTTTGTTAAATCCAAATAATATAGAGCCATCAGAATGGAATTATCTATCTGATGATCCTAATAATTCAAAATCTATAAAAATATCTAAAGCTGATCCTAAATCTATTCCACCTATATTAGTTGTTAAAAAAGGAGAAAACAAATATGAAGTTATTAATGGTATCCATCGAACATACGCCTTTAGATTAAATAATAATATGATACCTGCTATAGTAATGTCTCCTACTTTAGAACAAGGATTAAGTACTAATGATCAACAAATGGAAAATTTCATGTTCAATAAATATAAAAATAGTAATGTACCAACCCCTATCCCTATCAATATAAAAGAAGATGAATCACTCAATAAATGGTTTAAACGCTCTGGCACACCAGGTAAAGAGGGTGGTTGGGTAGACTGTAACGCTCCCATCCGTAAAGATGGTAAAATAACAGGATATAAATCTTGTGGTAGAAAAGAAGGTGAGAAACGTTCAAAATATCCTTCATGTCGTCCTACAGCAGCAAAATGTAAAGATAAAGGTAAAGGTAAAACTTGGGGTAAAACAAAATAACATACATATAATAAAATGAAAATAATGTTGCTTAAATTGGTTGTCGGCTTAACCTTAATATTTAAAACTATGAAAAAACTATTTAGCCGTACATCTTTGCTTTTGCAAATCTTCCAAGATGATAAAGGAAACTACTCCAGCAACCGCTTTGTTGGAATTATGTGTGCATTATCGCTTTGTGTAACTATGTATCATAACCAATTTACTACAGAAGAATTCGCTCCTGCTCCTATGTTAATTCAGTCAGTGGCAGCATTAGCTTTTGGTGCTTTAGGTTTAGGTGCAGCAACTCGTATCTTTAAAAAAGATAAAGATCAAGAATAAATTTATTATATTAAATAGTTATGTCAAGACCATATAGGGATATTTTCTCATCAAACAATACTATAATAAGAGAGTTTGGAGATGACATAGACCCTATTGAACTTATGTGGCATAGGGATCTTAAATCTCGTATCATTATTGTATTGGAAGGGCAAGATTGGTTTTTCCAACATGATAATTGTATACCTGTTCGACTTGAAACAAATACCCACATATTTATACAGGAACAAACTTACCATCGTTTAATTAAAGGACAAGGAAAACTAATATTACAAATACAAGAACTATGAAAATTACTAGACAAGAATTTACAAAAGCAATAAAAGAGGAAATCATTGAGATGTTATCTGGTGATAACAATCCTATGGATAATGGTCCTATGACAGACCAAATTTTTGCTTTAATAAATCAAGCTAATCTATCAGATGATGCTAAAGAGGTAATGATGAAATGGATGGAACATACTGATAATCCTCAAGCTATTATCGATTATCTTGAAGGAACAATGAATGAAGCCACTATTGAAGTTAAACCTGAGGATACTATTAGAATAGTTAAAGAGATAGATGAAGATGAAATTGATAAAAAAGCAACTAAAGCTGCTATGTCAGGCAAAAAAGACTCAATTATCTCATTAGCAAACCAACTTGTTAAAGTTGCTATGGAAATGAAGTCATTAGCTAAAGAATACAAATCAGCTAAAGAAGGTAAAGAGGTTGAAAAAGAAAAAGAAATTTTATCTAAATTAAAAGAACTTACCACTCAAAAGAAAAAACTTGAAGCTAAATTAAGCTAATAAAATATGCCTACTGACATAAAAGATATAATCCGGCAGGAATATGTTAAGTGTGCAGGTGACCCTGCTCACTTCATGCGAAAATACTGTTATATTCAAAACCCAACAAGAGGAAGAGTTTTATTTAACTTATATCCCTTTCAGGATAAAGTTTTGAATTTATGGAAGGATAATCCCTATTCTGTAGTTTTAAAATCTCGTCAGTTAGGTATATCAACCCTAGTAGCAGGATATTCTTTATGGTTAATGTTATTCCATAAAGATAAAAACGTACTTTGTATAGCTACAAAACAGGAAACAGCCAAAAATATGGTTACCAAGGTAAAATTCATGTATGAAAATTTACCATCTTGGCTTAGAATTCCAGCAGATGAAAATAATAAATTAACACTACGTTTATCAAATGGTTCTCAAGTTAAAGCAGTCTCAGCGGCATCCGATTCCGGTAGATCAGAGGCTGTATCTATGTTAATAATAGATGAAGCTGCCTTTATTGAAGGTATTGATGAAATATGGGCCTCAGCACAACAAACCTTAGCCACTGGTGGAGGAGCTATTGTATTATCTACTCCTTATGGTGTTGGTAATTGGTTCCATAAAACATGGGTAAGAGCAGAGTCACAAGAAAATGACTTTTTACCTATTAAACTACCTTGGTATGTCCACCCAGAACGAAATGAGGCTTGGAGAAAACGTCAAGATGAACTTTTAGGAGATCCTAAACTAGCAGCCCAAGAATGTGACTGTGACTTTAATACCTCAGGGGATATTGTATTCCATGCTGAATGGATAGACTTTTTATCCCAAACTACAATCCAAGAACCTATTGAACGTAGAGGAGCAGATAAAAACTTATGGATATGGGAACCAGCTGATTACTCAAGAGATTACATGGTAATGGCTGATGTAGCCAGGGGTGATGGTAAGGACTTTTCTGGATGTCATGTTGTAGATATTGAAAGCAATACTCAAGTAGCTGAATTTAGGGGGCAACTACCACCAAAAGAATATGGTTATTTTCTAACAGGTTTAGCTACTGAATATAATAATGCTTTACTTATAGTTGAAAATTCAAACATCGGTTGGTCCACAATTGATGCTATCATTGAACGAGGATATAGAAATTTATATTATGCCCCTAAATCTGAGGCTCACACATATGAATCCTACTTTAATAAATATGAATCTTCTTCAAATACAGTACCTGGATTTAGCATGAATCTAAAAACACGTCCACTTGTGGTCAATAAATTCAGAGAATATATTGGTGACAGATCTGTTATAATACGTTCTAAACGTTTGTTAGAAGAAATGAAAGTATTTATATGGAAAAATGGCCGCCCAGAAGCTCAAACAGGATATAATGATGACCTTGTTATGTCTTTTGGTATAGGAATGTATTTAAGAGATACATCATTGAAATTTCAACAACAAAGTATAGATCTATCTAGAGCCACCCTAAACAATATATCCAGTAATAAACATGGATATTCAGGTGCTTATTCAGGTAATAATAATCAAAATCCATTTAATATGAATGTAGGAGGAAGAGATGAAAGCATTCGTTGGCTTCTCTAAAATTTCTTATTATCATATATGACATACCTATAACATATGGCAGACAAAAGACTATTTCCTAGACTAAAAAAATTATTTTCTACAGACGTAGTCATACGGAATGTGGGTGGAAATCAACTCCACATAATGGATATAAATAAAATCCAACAATCTGGAGAACTTGAAACAAACTCATTAGTAGATAGATTTAATAGAATTTACACTAACCAGCCCACTTCAATATATGGGCAGCAATTCAACTTTAATTATCAGACATTACGTCCAACATTATATTCTGAATATGATGCCATGGATACTGATGCTATTATAGCATCTGCTTTAGATATTATAGCTGATGAAAGTACATTAAAGAATGACTTTGGTGAAGTATTACAAATTAGAAGCTCAGATGAAAATATTCAGAAAATTCTATATAATTTGTTTTATGATGTATTGAATGTAGAGTTTAATTTATGGCCATGGATTCGTAATATGTGTAAGTATGGAGATTTTTTCTTAAAATTAGAAATCTCTGAAAAATTTGGTGTATATAATGTTGTTCCATACACTGCGTTTCATATTGAAAGACAAGAAGGATTTGATAGAGAAAATCCATCATCAGTAAGATTTGTTTATACTCCTGAAGGATTTTCAGCCAGTGGATATGGTTATTATAACCTGCCAGGCAATGATGCTAACAAAAATCATATTGTATTTGATAACTATGAAGTAGCACACTTTAGGTTATTAACAGATATGAATTTTTTACCTTACGGTCGTTCCTATATTGAACCTGCTCGTAAATTATATAAACAATATGCGTTAATGGAGGATGCTATGTTAATTCATAGAATTGTACGCGCCCCGGAAAAACGTATTCATTACATGAATGTAGGTTCTATCCCACCAAATGAAGTGGATACATTTATGGAAAAAACTATCTCTAAACTAAAACGAGTACCATATACTGACCCACAAACCGGAGATTATAATTTAAGGTTTAACATGCAAAACTTATTAGAGGACTACTATATTCCAGTTAGAGGAAATGATTCAGCCACTAAAATTGAAACTTTATCAGGACTACAGTGGGATGGTATTCAAGACGTTAATTATTTAAGGGATAAATTATTTGCTGCCCTTAAAGTACCTAAAGCATTTATGGGTTATGATGAAAACCTTGAAGGTAAAGCTACATTAGCCGCCCAAGATGTTAGATTTGCCCGTACAATTGAACGTATTCAAAGAATTGTAGTATCTGAACTATATAAAATTGCTTTAATTCACCTGTATGTTCAAGGATATAGGGATGAAAACTTAACCAATTTTGAACTTTCTTTAACTACACCTTCCATCATTTATGATCAAGAAAGGATAGCATTAATGAAAGAAAAAGTGGATTTAGCCACTCAAATTATTGAAGCCAATATTTTCCCTTCCGACTGGGTTTATGAAAATATATTTCATGTTAGTGAGGATATGTACAGTGAATACAGGGATTTAATTGCTGAAGATGTTAAACGTAAATTTCGTTACGCTCAGATCGCATCAGAAGGTAATGATCCTGTTGAAACAGGTAAATCTTATGGCACACCACATGATTTAGCCTCTTTATATGGTAAAGGAAAATATGATGAAAACGGTAATCTGAATGTCCCTGAAGGGTATGATGAAAAAAGTCCTTTAGGCCGCCCAAAAGAAAAAGCTTCATTTATAAATACTCAAAATGATCCTATGGGAATGGATCGTCTTGGTTCTAAAAGAATGAAATCAAAAGATAAAGACAATAGTTTAAAACCTACATTTAATGGTAACTCTCCATTGGCTTTAGAAGATTTACAAAAGAAGTTCCCTGATAAAAAATTAATATTTGAAGAAGAACAACATGCAAAATCGTTGTTAGATGAAAAAAATATTAAAGAATAACTCTTTTGTATATACATATAATAAATAAGAAGATAAATGGGTAAAATAAAACACTCAAAATTTAAAAACCCAGCAATCATATTTGAACTGCTGGTTAAAAAAATTACCTCTGAGCTTCTATCTAATAAAGAATCTGAGGCTGTTAGTATATTGAGACGGAATTTCACTAACACTGAATTAGGAAAAGAGTACAGGTTATATGAGACTTTATTCAAGAATAAACACTTAAGTGAAGCTAGAGCTAATACTATTTTAGAAACTGTTTTAGACTCACATAAAAAACTTAACAAAACTCGTTTAAAAAAAGACAAGTATAATGTTATTAAAGAAATTAAGGAAAAATATAATATTGAAGAGTTCTTTAAAACTCAACTCTCTATGTATAAAACATATGCCTCTTTATATGTTTTAACTGAGGCTTATTCTGATAATAACTTTATTAATCCTGATAAAATTATCCATAGTAAAATAACATTATTAGAACAACTCACTACTAAAAAAGTAAATGAGAATACTGTTAAGGAGGATGTGATGGATGAATTAAATAAATCAGACAAAGAAACAAGAATTCTTACCCAACATATTTTATTAGAGAAATTTAATGAAAAATATAAAAATCTTTCTTCAAATCAAAAACTTGTATTAAAGGAATTCATCAACAGTGTAGATAATAAACCTTATCTAAAAGAATTCTACAATACTAAAGTTAATGAAATTCAATCCCATCTAAAATCCCATATCAGTAAAACAAAAGATTCAATTCTAAAAATTAAACTAGAAGAAGTATCTAAATATATTGTTGAACTGGATAAAAAAGCCAAAATAAGTGATGACCATCTTGTAGACTTGATGCAATACTATAATTTAGTAGAAGAGTTAAACATATCTATAAACGATGGAAAAGTACAAATATAAATTAAATAAAAAAATTAAAGAAGCATCTACCACTGGTGGTAGTGCTACTTTTACCCCAGGAACTGGGGACCAATATACTACTCCATTTGCATTTAATAAAGATAAAAATGCTAAAGGTACTGCCCGCAATTATTACTATAAATTAGGTTTTAAACCTGTTCCTGATAAAATTAAAGGATCAGGCCTAGAGGTAAAAAAATTATATGAGCAAGAACCAACAGATGCTCAAAAATTCCAACAAACTAGGATTGAGACCTTTGATTCAATAGAAAAAAGAATAAATGCTTTATTACCTATATTATCAAATGCAAAAAATCAAACTGTAGAATATTATAATGATAATCCAACATCATTCGGTATAATATTTCCTACTGACCTAGTTCAAGAATTAATTACTCAAATCGAAAAAATCATTAAAGGAGAAGAATAATATGAAATCTTTACAAACACAATACAATCTAATTAAAGAAGGAAAAGGCAATAAAGAAGTATTCGTTAAGAGTGCTAAAGCCCAATTCCCTACTATCCCTAATCATTACGGATTTAACGAGACTGTTAATGAACTAAAACATAAAAATATTTTAAATGAAACCATGTTAGGGATAGTTTCAGCTCAACCTACTACTCCTGACTGGTTTAAAATATTTAATGAATCCGTAAATGAGGCTAAATCTGAGGAGAAAAAACCAACCAAAGAAGTGGTTGATATGGAAACTAGAGGCTTTGATTATAAAGATAAGAAAAACATTGATAATGTTTATGGTGAGGAATTTTTAAAAGGATTCTATACTGAAATGAATGATCCTAAAAATGAGGATAAAACCGTAGAAGAATTAAAAGGAATTGTAGCTAAAAACTTAGCCAAAGATCAACTCCATTATGTTAAAGATGGTCAGTTTGGAATTAAAGGTATAGGGTATTCAACTGAACATCCTGGATTAGGTACCCCAAAAGAGGCTAAAGGTAAATATAAATCAAGTGGGTATGGTGATTTAAAAGAAAATCAATCAACCCGCTCAGTAGGTTCTATGGTTAAACCTGAAGGTTTTCAAGTAGGAGACAAGGTTAAATATAAAGGAATGAACCATGAAATTACTCGTATAGTTGATGATAGAATCTATATCAAAAACTTAAAATATGGTGGAAGACCTGATACTTGGGTTAAAGCAGTTGATTTAAAGAAATCTTTAAAAGAAAATAAAGAATACCAAATTCCAACCGAAGTAAAAAATTTGGAAAAATATGGTGTAAAATTCACTATTGATCCACAAAATAAAGTTTCACCTATACAAAGAATAGGAGTACCTGTAAATTTAGATGATAAAATATATGATAAAATAGAAGATATTTTATATAGACATAATCTTAAATCCAAAAAATATTTTCTTAACAAAGAAAAAAAATCCAATAAAACTATTAATACTAAAAAAGAAGCATTACTTGCTTTAGATTATATTGAACCTACTATTAAGGAAAATGAAAATACTTTAATGGATATTGAAAATCAACTTTTAGATGCTAATATAGGAGATATGGCCTATGGAGGGGGGTACGGACCATTTGAAAAAGTAACACGTAATACTTGGAAAAATACTAAAACAGGATCTCTTCAACATTCTCGAAAATTGACTGAATTTATTGGAGGATTTAGTGATTTTAGAATATCATCTTCTACCAATGAATCTAAATTACGCTCAGCAATTCATCAGTTCATTAAAGAAGAATTAAACAGAGGAAAACTTTAATATGAAACATTTACTCATAGAAACTCAAACATTCCAACCAACAAACACCCTCTTGTTTGAAGGAAAGACCTCACCTAGAGGCAATCCTATAGTTGAGGGTATTTTAGCTACTGCTGAAATCAAAAATGGTAATGGAAGATACTACCGTAAGGGATTATGGGAAAGAGAAATGAACAAGTACTCTGAATCTGTTAAAGAAAACAGAGCATTAGGTGAACTAGACCATCCAGATTCTCAAATCATCAATCTAAAAAATGTATCTCATAACATTACTGATTTTTGGTGGGACGGAGACAATATTATAGGTAAAATAGAGATACTACCTACTCCTTCAGGTAATATATTAAAAGCATTAATTAGTAGTGGTATCAAAGTTGGGGTATCCTCTCGTGGAATGGGTAGTTTACAACCAATGGGAGAACTTCAAGAGGTACAGGATGATTTTGAATTATTAGCTTGGGATTTTGTAAGTACTCCTTCTAACCCCGGTTCATGGATGCATATGGTTAAAGAATCATTAAATGAATCTGCTGTTAAAAACACATCCAATAATCGTATTAATAACATTATAAAAGATATCCTTTGTTCCAAAGGAAATTGCCCTCTTTTCTAAACTAATATATTCTTTTTTACTAAAGTGCACCTTCTTTTAAAGAGAGTGCACTTTTTTTTGACTTTGAATCTCCATATACATACATATCCTAGACCAATATGCTATCCATTATATAGCATTTAATAAGTAATAATTTTTATTACGTTTCCCAATAAACGTATTTCCAAAAACAAATTTAATTATGGACAGAAAACTACTAAAAGAAGCTATTGCTGACGCAAAGGCAGTTAAAGAAACTGCTATTGCAAACGCCAAGGCTGCTTTGGAAGAGGCTTTCACTCCCCAACTTAAATCTATGTTTTCCGCTAAAATCCAGGAAATGGAAGATGAGGACAACATGGAAGAAGCTTATGACATGGATAACATGGAAGAAGCTTACGACATGGATAACATGGATGATGAAATGGAGGAAGAAATGGATTATTCTGAAGACCTTGACGAAGTAGAACTTGATGAAGAAGAATTTAATTTAGATGAACTCCTAGCTGAACTTGAAGGTTTAGACGAGGAAGAATCAGCTGAAGAGAATTTAAATGAGGCTGAAGGTGATGAAGAAGAATCTGAGGAAGAAGAAATGTCTGATGAAGACATGGAAGCTGAAACTTTAGATTTAGAAAACATGACTGATGAAGACTTGAAAAAATTCATTGAAGGAGTTATCACAGACATGGTTCAAGCTGGTGAATTAGAAGCCGGTGAGGACATGGAAAAAGGAGAAGAAATGGAAGACGAAGAAATCGTTGACATTGATGAACTCTTAGCTGAAGCTGGTCATGCTAAAAACATGAAAGAAAAAGCTAAAAAAAGCATGAAAGGAGAAAAAGATGAAGTGAAAGAAGAACTAGAAGAAGCCTACGCTACTATCCAGAAACTTACTCAAGACATCAATGAAATTAATCTTCTGAATGCTAAGTTACTTTACACTAACAAGATTTTCAAAGCTAGTGCTTTAACAGAATCCCAAAAGGTAAAAGTATTGAGCTCTATGGACAAAGCAACCAATGTAAAAGAAGTAAAACTAGTTTATGAATCATTATCTGAGAATTTGAAGTCGAAAAAAGCTCCAATCAAAGAAAATCTAAACTTTGCTTCTAAATCCGTTGGTGTAGCTCCAAAAGTTACTCAATCTAATCCTATTTTAGATCCTGCAATGGTGGCTAGATTTAAGAAAATCGCCGGAATTTAATTTTAATTTTTAAACAAACAAAACCCTAAAAGTATGTCACAATTACAATCTCTATTAGAGAGTGCTAATCAGCATAAAATCGTACAAAACGATGCTGAAAGATTAGCACGTAAGTGGGCCAAAACTGGCCTACTTGAAGGACTTGCCTCCGAAGCTGACAAAAACAACATGGCAATGATCCTTGAAAACCAAGCAAAACAGCTTCTAAATGAAACCTCACAAACTGGTGGTACTGCAACCTTTACCGCTGGAACTGGTGAACAATGGGCTGGTGTAGCTCTACCATTGGTAAGAAAGGTGTTCGGTCAAATTTCTTCTAAAGAATTTGTCTCTGTACAACCTATGAATCTACCTTCTGGTCTAGTATTCTACCTTGACTTCCAATATGGTGGTTCAGGTGGTGCTAACAAATCACCATTCAACATTGGTGATTCAATGTATGGTGATAGACCTGCAGCAAACAATCCATTTGGTAACACTAACACTGGTGGTTTATACAGAGCAGGTCGTTTTGGTTACTCAATCAACAACACCTCTTCTGTTAACACAGCTACTACTTCTTCAACTAATTGGTTTGAAGATTTTAATGCTGATGGAAATTTCACATCTTCTTTTAGCCAATATAAAGTAGTTTCTATTCCTACATCAGGTCTTTTAAACTATGATCCTGAAGCTATCAGAGGATTCCAATTAACTACTGGTTCAATAGCTGGTCCAATCCAATTATCAGCATTCACTAAAGCAAGTGGTTCAAACCTTGAATTCATTGTTTCAGGTTCTCAAGCTCCTGTACAAGGTTCAAGTGTTACTGTAACCTTTACTCTACAACCATTAGACAACAAAAGAGGTGATTTTGAACAAGGTAACACTGATCTTAACTCAAATAACACTACAATTAACATTCCTGAAATCAATGTTAAATTGCAATCAAGTGCTATTGTAGCTAAAACTAGAAAACTGAAAGCTGTTTGGACTCCTGAGTTTGCTCAAGACTTGAACGCTTATCATGCTCTAGATGCTGAAGCAGAACTTACCTCTGTTATGAGTGAGTACATTGCTCTTGAGATTGACCTTGAAATCCTAGATATGTTGATTGACTCAGCTGCAGCCGGTACTGAATACTGGACTGCTGAAAACAACAAAGCTCTAGATGGTACTCAATATACTAACTCTAACTTAGGTTTCTATAACTCACAAGGTCAATGGTTCCAAACTTTAGGAACTAAGATGCAGAAATTAAGCAACATAATCCACCAGAAAACTCTACGTGGAGGTGCTAATTTCATGATCTTGTCTCCAAGCGTAGCTACTGTTTTAGAATCAATCCCAGGATTTGCTTCTACTTCAGACGGTGATGCCGCTAAAGGCAAATATGCATTTGGTGTTCAAAAATCTGGTCAGTTAAACAATCGCTATGATGTTTACAAGAACCCATATATGACTGAGAATGTGATCTTAATGGGTTATAGAGGTGGTCAGTTCCTGGAAGCAGGTGCTGTATTTGCCCCATACATCCCATTGATTATGACTCCATTGGTATATGACCCAGACACTTTCGTTCCAAGAAAAGGTCTGTTGACTAGATATGCCAAGAAAATGGTTCGTCCGGAATTTTACGGAAAAATCTATGTTAGTGGATTGAACACTATCTAATAGATAAAACCAATAAAAAGAAGAGAGGGAAGTTTGTTTACTTCCCTCTTTTTTTATATATTTATGATCAACATATATAATAAAACAATGGAAGTTACAGACAATCAATCCCTAAAACGTAAACCAAAAGGTCCAATTAAGTTCAACATCCAACTAAATAATGAACAAAAACAATCCAAAGATATTATCTTGGATAACCCAATTACAGTACTAAGGGGTCAAGCAGGTTCAGGTAAAACATTAGTAGCATGTCAGGTAGCCCTGGATATGTTATTTAAACGAGATGTTGAAAAAATTGTAATTACAAGACCAACAGTATCAAAAGAAGAAATAGGTTTTCTACCTGGAAACATGAAAGATAAACTTGATCCATGGTTAGCTCCAATTTATGCTAATCTTTATATGTTATATAATAAAGACAAAATAAATAAATTATTAGAGGAAGGTATCATTGAAATATTACCCTTTGCTTTTATGCGAGGTCGTACCTTAGTTGATACATTTGTTATAGTAGATGAAGCCCAAAACGTGACACATACTCAAATGGAAATGGTTATTGGTCGTCTAGGTATGAACTCTAAAATGGTCATTTGTGGTGATGTATCCCAGATTGATTTAAAAAGTAAAAAAGAATCTGGTTTTGGATTTTTAGGCACAGTAGAGGCCAATGTTAAAGGTTTTAGAATATTTACATTAAAACAAAATCATAGACATCCTATTGTTCCAAACATTCTAGAAATATATAAAAACTATAATGATTAAATGAAAAATCCCCACCTAACTGTATCTCTTGTATTAGCAATCATATTAGGAATATTTATAGGTTCCACATTTAAAGGTTGTAATTCAACAGACCCATGTACAGTCACAACAGATACCATGACTGTAACTAAAACGCGTATAGACACTGTCCTTCTAGAAAGAAAACCTACAATAACTAAAGGGGGAAAAATAAAAATTGACACTACAAAACCATTATCTACCCAACCGTGTGATACAACTTATTTTACTCAAGAGTATAAGGATACACTCATAGAAGGTACTCTATCAGCGGTAGTTAAAGGAGAACTACTATCAACAGAACTAAATTATACTCCAAAATTTCCTAAATATATTTTTAGAACAGACTCAGTATTTACTACTATTACTAATACTGTTACTAAAACTGAATATAAACAACCTTTTGGCTTGGTATTAGGTGGAGGGTTCGGAGCATCTCCTTTAGGAGATTTTACAGTTATGCCCCATGTAGGTATTCAACTTAAACAACATCTAAATTTTATATACGGGTATAATATAACTAATCAGTCACACGTTATAATGGTTCAAAAAGTATTCCCTCTAAGCAAGTAATACATACGTATAATAAAACCATATGGCTATATTTGGCTCATCTCGTGACATTTCAATGTTTAGAAAAATCAACCGTGAGTTGTTAGGAGATGTTATTACTCAGCAATGTGCTATCTATAAATTTAGGTTAGAAGAAACAAATGTTAATATATATGGAGAGGCCGCTGAAGAAAAATATTATGAAGGCCCAACCCTAATTAACTGTCTAATTGAAAGACCTGACCCTACATATACTGAAACAGATATGGGCCCTGATTATACTCGTCAGGTTAATTTTAGATTCTTTAGGGATGACCTAGTAGATGCTAATTTAGTGTTAGAGGTAGGTGATATCTTCTTATATGAAGAACTATATTTTGAAGTTCATAATGTAATGGACAATCAACTATTTGTAGGTAAAGATCCAAATTATCCAAATGAATCTAATCCATTAAATCCAGGCCTAGCAAATTTTGGTACAAATGTTTCTATCATTTGTTCAACTCATCAAGTATCTGCTGATCGTGTAGGTATTACTAAAGAAAGATACAATGGCTAATAAAGGAAAAACCCCAACCCCTAAAACACAACGGGAAATAAGCGTATCCCAACATCAGGCATATGATACTACTAGAGGTAATCCTAATGCTGTAGATCCAACTAATAGAGCAGAGGAATTATCATTTAAAGGTGATACTACAAAACCATTTAGTGTTGGATTAGAAGATATTGATGGGGCTATAATTTATTACTTTGAAAATATTATTTGTCCTACAGTAATACAAAATGGTACAAGAATTCCTGTACCCATAGTTTATGGTTCCCCTGAAAGATGGAAAGCAGTTCAAAAAGATGGCTTTTATAGAGATAAAAAAGGGAAAATTATGATGCCTTTAATTGTCTTTAAGCGAACTAATATAGAAAAAAATCGTTCAATAGCTAATAAACTTGATGCTAACAATCCTAATAATTATAAGATATTTACTAAAGCATACTCACCTAAAAATGCTTATGATAAATTCAATATCTTAAATAACCGAAAACCACAAAAACAATATTATGCTGTGGTTATGCCTGATTATGTTACTTTAACTTATGAATGCATAGTTTCAACATATTATGTTGAACAGATGAATAAAATAATTGAAGCTATAAATTACGCCTCAGACTCATATTGGGGAAACCCAGAACAATTTCAATTTCAAGCTAGAATTGATTCATTTGCTAATACTACTGAATTACCACAAGGTGAACAAAGAGTAGTAAAAACTAATTTCTCTTTACGTTTATATGGATATATCATCCCTGATACTATAAATAAAGAACTATCAGCCCAAAATAAATTCTCAGATAAAACCAAAGTAGTATTTAACTTTGAAACTCAAATCGGACTGGATAATACTCTCCCAAATTTCTAACATACATATAATAAAATAGTAAATGGCACTAATATTATCAAATAGTGGTATAAACAACACCTCAACAATTCAGGCAGCTCATGTATCACAATCAATAGATGCATTAACTGGAGCAGCAGCCTATGACATAACTATAAGTGGTAGCTTAATTATTACTGGTTCATTATCAATGGGTTCTGGAGGTTTAACTGGATCTTTACAAGGAACATCCTCATATGCTAATCAAGCTTTAACAGCCTCTTATGCTCTAACAGCCTCATTTATACAACAAGCTTTAACAGCTTCCTTTGCTCAAACATCCTCATATGTAGCGAATGCCCAAACTGCCTCCTTTACTATTTCCTCATCTTATGCTCTTACTTCAACCTCAGCTTCTCATGCTGTAAATTCAACCACATCAAGCTTAGCTTTAAGTGTAGTAAGTGCCTCCTATGCTGTAACCGCTAGTTTTGCTACTACAGCTTTAACATCCTCATATGCTTTAATTTCAGCTTTAGCGGGTTTAGCCACTATAGCAAATTCAGCTTCAATATCAACAACTTCTGTTTCTGCTTCATATGCTGCTACTGCCTCTTTATTATTAGGAACAGTACAAAGTGCCTCATATGCGGCTACTGCTTCTTTGGCTAATACAGCTTCCTTTGCTATATTAGCAGCCACAGCCACAACTGCAATTACAGCAACAACTGCCTCATATGTTTTGAATGCAGTTAGTTCATCTTTTGCTACTTTAGCAGCAAATGCTACTACAGCAACAACAGCAAATTCAGCTAATGTAGCTACAACAGCAATATCATCAACTTCAGCCACCACAGCTATTTCAGCATCTTATGCGGCCACAGCCTCCTTATTATTAGGAACAGTAGTAAGTGCCTCCTATGCTGTAACCGCTAGTTTTGCTACTACTGCTACCTCAGCAACTTCAGCTACCTCAGCAACAACTGCTGCAAGTGCTTTAATAGCAACTTCAGCTTCATTTGCTTCAACAGCTTTATCTTCCTCTTATGCCAGCAAAGCAACAAACGCAGATTATGTTTATGGATATTATCAAATAAGTTCCTCGGCAGTTCCTACTGTTCAAAGTGGTTCAAGCTTCCAGATGATAGCAGGAAGTGGTGCTATGACAGGAGGAATTTTCAATTCAGCACCTTTTCCTATATTAGTAGGAAAACGTTTAGGAGACACTGCTTTTATAACTGCTAATACTGTTCAGATTAGTTATATTAATGATTTAAATATTATTTTAAATAGTTCAACTGGAGTTATAGAAATAAATAACAGTTTAGGATCAGGAACAGCTTATGTAGTATTTACAGGTTTTGTATTATTAACTTAAAAATAAATAAATTATGGAAAAAAAGGTTTTAACAGAAGAAGAAATGAAACAAATTGGAAGTTTACGAACCCAATTTGACGAGTTAGTTTTTAAATTAGGAATGAATGAAGTTCAGCAAATTAGTTTAAATGTTCAAAAAGAACAACTAGAAAAAGAATTAAGTGATATTCAACAACACGAACAAAATTTAATTAAAGAAATTGAAACCAAGTATGGTAAAGGAAATATTTCATTAGAAACGGGAGAATTTATCCCTGTTTCTTAACTTTGAATTTCCAATGCCATACATATAATAAAACAAATACTAATATAATATGGCAGAAATTTTACTATCACCCGGTGTACTAGCTAGAGAAAATGATCAATCTCAAATTACTAGCTTACCTATCCAAGCAGGAGCTGCTCTTGTTGGTCCAACTGTAAAAGGTAAAGTAGGAATACCTAGACTTATTACCACTTACAGTGAATATCAGGCTTACTTTGGTACCACTTTTAACAGTGGATCAGTAACAGATGCCCAAACATATACCTATTTTACCTCTATCTCAGCTTACAACTATTTCCAAAATGGTGGAACTAGTTTAATTGTAACTAGAGTAGCCTCAGGTTCATATATTCCCGCATTATCTCAACCTATTTCTTCAAGTGCAAATATTGGTTCATTAAATGCCTTTACTTTAGAAACTCTGAGTGATGGTGTAATTATGAATAGTGTAGGTCCAGAAGATGCTCAAGGTGTGTTAGCAAGCGGTTCAAAAGATAACTTAAGATGGGAAATTGTTTCTCCTAATACCGCCTCAGGTACTTTTGGTTTATTGATTAGAAGAGGTGATGATAGAACACAGAACAAAACTGTTCTAGAAACATGGACTAATCTATCTTTAGATCCTAATTCCTCAAATTATGTAGCTAGAATTATTGGTGATCAAACCTTAACTACTCGTAACGCGGGTACATCAGATATTTATCTACAACCTTCAGGATCATATCGTAACTCTTCTCGCTATGTAAGAGTAGGCAACGTATCTCTAACTACTGTAGATTATCTTGATAGTAATGGTAATGTTAGAATTAATGCCTATACTTCTTCTATTCCGATTGCCCAAAGCGGTGCTTTTGCAAATGCCACAGGTAATATTGGAGGAAATAACAAGTATTATCAAGATATTACTAATACTAATTCACAAGGTTTAGTAGGAGCCAATTATACTGATGTATTTAATTTATTAGCAAATAAAGACGAATACAGATACAACATCATCTCAGCCCCTGGTTTGATTGATGCTTTTGCAGGTCATTCAACAGTATTAAGTACTTTAATTTCAAATATTGAAAATAGAGGAGATGCTATTGCCCCTATTGATCTAGTAGGATACGGTTCTTCAATTGGTGCTGTAACTAGTCAAGCTGCTTCTCGTGATACTTCATATGCAGCTGCTTATTGGCCTTGGTTACAAACCACAGACCCAGACTCAGGCAAAAATGTCTTTGTTCCAGCTTCCACTATGATCCCTGGAGTTTACGCTAATAACGATAGAATTGCTGAGGCATGGTTTGCTCCCGCAGGTATTAACAGAGGTGGATTAGGTCAAGTAATTCAAGCCGAACGTAAATTAATCAATGCAGACAGAGATACCTTATATCAAGGAAAAGTAAACCCAATTGCTACATTCCCTAATACGGGTGTAGTAGTATTTGGACAGAAAACACTACAAAAACAAGCATCAGCTCTTGATAGAGTAAATGTTAGAAGATTGTTAATTGAGTTAAAAGGATATATTTCTCAAGTAGCAGACAACTTAGTATTTGAACAAAACACTACAGCCACTAGAAATCAATTCCTAGCTCAAGTTAATCCATATCTTGAATCTGTACAACAAAGACAAGGTCTATATGCATTTAGAGTAGTAATGGATGATTCAAATAACACTCCAGATGTGATTGACAGAAATGAGTTAAGAGGTGGTATTTATTTACAACCTACTAAAACTGCTGAATTCATTTATTTAGATTTTAATATTCTACCTACTGGAGTAACATTTGCATAAACTTTGTAAAAATAATATAAAGAGCCCTCATTATGAGGGCTTTTTTAATCTCCATTTAGTATTACCACAATCCCATACTCTCCGATAACCATTCATCTTCATATTCTCATACTCAGATAATTCTGGATTAAAGTTATCTAATAGTTTATGTAACTTATGTTTTTGACATGACATTCTATTAAGAATTCTATTATCTTTCCAATAAATATAAGAAGGAGAAGTATAAGATTCAAAATCAAACCCTAACATAGAGTATAAACTCCCATTAAAGAATCTCCTATCAGAAAAACTTATAATATCCTTACATTCTTCATTATAATTTTTTAAAAAATGTTTAAATAATTTAGATGCCCCACCAACTACATTAGTATTTAATTTATTACAAAAACGTACTAATTCAAATTCATTAGAATTCTTTTTGAATCTATTTTTTCCAAAAGTCATTATAGATACTAATTCATCTCTATAGTATAACCCTAAATTAATAGAGGAATGGGTATAACCTTGAATATGGTTTTCATTTAAAAATGGCCTTAATTGTTCTTTAGGAACTGGTTTTATTATACATTTTCGAGCATATATCTTACTCTCAATAAGATTTAATTGAGATAGTAATATAGATTGAATAATAGGTTTTTTAAACAGCCATTCATAATCTAAAATATGAATTAACCTAATTCCTTTTTCTAAACATTTATTAGTCTTAAATAAATGATAATTTTTATATTTTCCTAAAGACTCAGAATGCCAATACACTCCATTTACTTCTATAGCTATATTATATTCTTCTAAAAATATATCTAGCTCCTTTCCTCTCAGTACATTTCTATCATTTAATCTTATATTATCTCTTGTTATATAATGTAATAAAAAATTTAAAATCCCATCCTCTATCAAAGAATATCCTTTAAATTCAGTACAACATAAACAGGAAGGTAAATATCCATTGCTTAAATATACTTCTGTTATATTATTACATTTATTACATTTAAAAACAAATTTATTTTTATATTGATGTTTAACTTTATTTTCTATTAAATAATCCTTATCAAACATAGGTTCCATACCAGTTTCTTTAAAATAGGCTATAAGTTTATCCCATTTAATATCTACAAAATTTTCCCTGTTAATTACCCTATTTTTCAATTTATTTGATATTTTATTTGCTATGTCTTGATGTTGGGATGCAACCTCAAACCCATATTTATCTTTAATGCTTTTTTTAGCTTTATTTCTTATTTCCTCTGATTCAAAGGGTGATTCAACTCCATATTTATCTTTTAAACTTTGTTTATATTTATCTTTTACTTCTTCTGATAAAATAGCTACTTCTGTCCCATATTTATCTAAACATGTTTTTTTTCTTTTTTCTAGCCAAGATTTATCTTTTCCTTTCCATTGTTGAGCGCATGGTTTTGAACAAAAATCTCTTCCATGAGATGGTCTTGTATAAAAAATCCCATCACAATTTTTACATATATTTTCTTTTGGTGTTTTTTTAGGTCTAGCCATGATTTTTAGGTTTGAACGATTATACGTTTATATATATTACATAAAGGATTAAAGAACATATTTTATAACATACATATCATAGAACAAATAAATATAATAACATGGCCGTACTAAATCCAAACGAAATATTCTTTACCGCTTTTGAGCCCAAACTACAGAACCGCTTTATTATGTATATTGACGGAATCCCCGCTTATACAATTAAAGGAATTAGTGGTCTAGGATTTTCTCAAGACGAAATCAAACTTAACCATATCAATGTTTACCGTAAAGTAAAAGGTAAATTAAACTGGAATGATGTTACTTTAACATTATTTGACCCAATTACACCTTCAGGTGCTCAAGCTTGTATGGAATGGGTTCGTCTACATCATGAATCAGTAACAGGTAGAGATGGTTATTCTGATTTCTATAAAAAAGATATTACTTTAGACATTCTAGGTCCAGTAGGTGATATTGTTTCTGAATGGATCATTAAAGGTGCTTTCATTAAGAACTTTGCACAAGGTGATTTTTCATGGGACAATGAATCAGTAGCTCAAAACTTGACCTTAACATTAGGAATGGATTATTGTATCTTGAACTTCTAATTTGGCTATCTAAAATATTATTGTTATATTTATAAAAACAAATAACTATGAAACTAAATCAAACAAAAACTATGAAACTAAATCAACTAAGACAATTAATTAGAGAAGAAATTTCTAAAGCTATTAATGAGGTAAATCCATCTTACAAAATAATCTCTAAAGAAACTAGTAAAAGTGAGTTTGGGAATAAAATACATGATAAATATACACTTGATATAAAAGATGAAATGTATACTACTCCTGAAGGATTAAATTTTCAACTTAAAACTCAGGGATATGTTTTAACCCCTGAAGGTGAAGAATTAGATTTTAATCTTCCTCATCATTATTTTTATTATATTCAGACTTACATAATGGATAAAAATGGAAATAAATTAGAAGACATTCCTGGTGAAATGGTTTATGGTCAATATAATGTAGCGGCTTCATTAAATAAAGCTAAAAAATGGTTAAATCAAAGAGGATCTCAATTAATGTCTGGTAAAGGATTCCAACATAAATCTACCTAAAATATTATTGTTATATTTATATCATGAAATTACAAGAATTAAGACAATTAATCAGAGAGGAGATCTCTAAAACATTAAATGAAGGAAAAATCACCGATAAGATGATTGGAGATTATTGGGATATAATGGTTAAAAACCAACCAGATGATGTAATTGATATGCTAGTTAAATTAACTAGTGGTGAGTTATCATTCCAAGACTTTATGTCAAGTACAGAAGAAGATATCTATGATTCATTCAGAGATGATGAAGAATTCAATGAGGATGATGATGATGAGGATGATGATTTTTAAAAACAACTAACATTTAATAAAGAGCCAAACAGAAATGTTTGGCTTTTTTATTTCTTTTTCATATCGTACATACATATAATAAACAAATAAAAATAGTCTATGGCAGAATTAAAGTTACCAACTGAAATAGTTGAATTACCATCAAAAGGTTTACTCTACCCTGAAGATAATATCTTATCATCAGGTAAAATTGAAATGAGTTATATGACCGCAAAACACGAGGATATTCTAACCAACCAATCATATATCCAGAAGGGTGTCGTATTGGACAAGTTAATGCAGGCTCTCATTGTTTCTCCCGTTAATTACGATGATTTAATTGTGGGGGATAAAAACGCTATAATGGTGGCAGCCCGTGTTTTAGGTTATGGAGGAAATTACACATTTACTTATAATGGAGAGGAACATACAGTTGATTTAACTCAAATTGAAAATAAACCATTGGATGAAAGTTTACTCACCAAAGGAGTAAATGAATTTTCTTATACATTACCTTCAACAAATACTCCCATTACATTCAAAATCTTATCTCATAAAGATGAAAGAGATATTGAACGTGAACTTGAAGGACTAAAGAAAATCAATAAAGAAGCAACCCCAGAATTAACTACTCGTTTAAAATATATAATCACATCAGTTGATGGAGATCGAGAAAAGAAAACAATTCGAGAATTTGTAGATAACTATCTCTTAGCTCGAGATTCTCGAGCACTTAGAGATTATATCAGAAAAGTTCAGCCAGATGTTGACCTTACTTTTTTTCCCAACGGGGGCAACAGTAGAGTCAATATTCCAGTTGGGATTGAATTTTTTTGGCCTGAGTTTGGAGACCGCACCCCAAACACGTAAAAATTTATTTAAACAAATCCATGAAATTGTTTTTCATGGTAAAGGAGGATATGATTGGGAAACTGTTTACCATATGCCTATATGGTTAAGAAATTTTACATTCCATGAATTAAAATCCTTTTATGATAAGGAGGCCCAAGAATACGAAAAAGCATCCAAAGGTAAAGACACTACCACTATTATAGATTCTCAAGGAAATGTTAATGTTCCTGAATTTATGAGAAGTGCTAAAAAACCAACATATTCTACTAGTATGAAGAAATAAGCCCACCAAAAGTGGGCTTTTTCCATACATATAATAAAATACAGAATGGCAACTCCACAAGAATTAGCTGATAAAATAAAACAGATAGAAGGAACTTTATCTAAGTTAAATGCTAGAGAACGAGCATATTATCAAGACCAACTTATAAATCTTAAAGCTAGCACTAGTGAATTAGAAAAATTTGAAACTTTATTTAGGGATGTAGTAAATGCCGCAGATGACTTAAATAATGAATTAAGTTATATTTCTAAATCATTTAGAGATAGTGTAGCTGAGTTAAGTAAACAAAATAAAGAATTATCTAATGCTAAAAGTGCTTTAAGTTCAATATCTAAAATAGCTCAAGAAATAGTATATGAAAATTCTCAAGGAGTTTTAATTGAAGGTAAAACTTTAGATAAACTAGAAAAAAAAGCTAAACTTCAATTTCAAAGTTTACAAATAGCAATCCAATCAGGAAAACTTAAAGGAGATGAATTAAAAGAGGCAAAATCTGCTGCTAATGAGCAGCAAAGATTCTTTGATGCTCTTCAAAATATCAGGGGAGAACAAGAAAAAATTAAAAAAAATGCTGGTATAAAATTATTTACTGGTTTAGAAGGAATAAGTAGTGCTATTCCTGGTTTAAGTAAATTTTCTTCAGCTTTTCAAGACGCATCAAAAGCATCTCAAGAAACAGCCATATACAATCAAAAAACATTTGGGGCTATTAAAGGATTATCAAAAGCTGAAATTGAAAGTCTAAAAACAGGAAAAGGAATAAGTGATGAATTAAAAACAAGATTAGGTTTAATAGACAAAAATGGAAACGCTTTAAAAGGAGCTGCAGCAAAACAAAAAGCTATGGCTATGGGTATTCCCCAAGCAGCTGAAAAAGCTATGTCTCCGATGATGGCAGGTATTAAATCTCTAGGCCCAGCATTAGCTAAAGCTTTAGGGCCATTAGCTCTATTAAAAGAATTAGTAGATGCCTTCAAATTAGTAGATGGATTAACAGGAGACCTAGCAAAAGGTATGAATATGTCCTACCAGGATGCTTCTTTTATGAGCGCTGAGTTAAATTCATCGGCCAATGCTAGTGGTGATATATTTGTCACTACTAAAGGAATGCAAGAATCTCTATTAGCAATAAATAAAACATTAGGTACTAATGTTATGCTAAATAAAGAGGATTTAGCCACTATGACTAAATTTAGAACAACAGCAGGTTTAACTAATGAAGAATTAGCAGGTATATATAAATTAACATTAGGTACTAATAAAAGTTTAGAAGATGCCACAGGAGAAGTATTAGCTCAAGCTAGAATATCTTCAACTAGATTAGGAGTAGCATTAAATGAAAAAGAAGTTTTAAAAGAAATAAAAGATGTTTCTGCAGCCACTACTCTTTCTCTAGGAAAAAATCCATCATTGATAGCAGAGGCAGTTGCTGTAGCTAAATCTTTAGGTTTAGAAATGTCTAAGATAGATGCAATAGCAGAAAGTTTACTAAATTTCCAATCATCCATTGAATCAGAATTAGAAGCAGAATTATTAACTGGCCGCCAATTAAATTTAGAACAAGCTCGATATTATGCTTTAACTAATGATGTGGCAGGTTTAGCTGAAGAGATAAATAAAAATTTAGGGTCTTCTGCTGAATTTGGTAAAATGAATCGTCTACAACAAGATGCAATAGCTAAATCTGTTGGGATGAATAGAGAAGAATTAGCTAAAACTTTATTTATCCAAGATCAACTAAAAGGAGTATCAGGAGAAGAAGCAGAAAAAAGAAGAGAATTACTAAATAGTTTAGAAGAACAATATGGGATAGAAAAAGCCCAACAGATGTTAAAAGAAAAGAGTATTGAAGATTTAGAAAATCAAGCCTCAATTCAAGACCGAATGAATGCTTCTGTTGAAAAATTAAGAGAAATATTTGTGACTGTAGCAGAAGCATTAATGCCTGTTTTTGATATCTTTGCTGATGTATTTAAAATTGTAGGACCTATAGTTAAAATTTTGATGAATCAACTTTTGCCTACCATAAAATCAGTTAGTGCAATCCTAATGCCTATTGTCGAAGCGTTACAATTTATATTTACTGGAGGAGAATCTGATTTTAGTGGTACTATAAAAGCGTTTAAGGGTTATGGTGATGCTGTATCACAGACATACCAATTTCAAGCATTAAAGAGTCTTCGTCCAACTCAACCTGAACCAATGGGTGATATATTATCCCCGGCTAAAGGAAAAACCACAGTATCAACTAAAGAAGGAGGATTATTTGAATTATCTCCAAATGATGATTTAGTGGCAGCCCCAGGAATATCTAATAAAATAGGAAAAAGTAAAGAATCTACTTCAATTATGTCTTCCTCTATTAATATACAACCATTAGCTGAACGATTAGACAGAATGAATCAACTTTTAACTTCAATCCTAAATAAAGAAGGAAATGTATCAATAGATGGTAACTTAGTAGGAAAAACTTTAGCATTAGCTGAGTATCGTACTGGTTCCTAACATACATATAATAAACATTAAAACTAGAAACTATGTCACTATACAACAAATTAACTCAAACAGGAACTCCATTGTCTATTACAGGAAATGGTTCAACCCCAGCTATCAACATTTTAGCCACTGGTCAATCTAAACTTCATGCTGATGGTTCACAAGCTAGCTACTCTGTTAATGGAGCAAACCAATCTACGGTCAATGCCGCGTATCAAGGATATGTTGATGGATTTTCAAACAATCTCCCTCAACCGTCTCAACTTGATTATAATAATGGTGTGATTCCAAATACAGATCAATACTTATTGAATCTTCCAGGGTAAGAATATAACATGGCTTTAATAAACCTAAAAACCAACCTTTTAAATCTTAAATACGGAGGAGATAAATTAAAAGGAGGATCTAGCAATCAACCCTACATTACTACTCCAATACCAGGCCTACAACAAGGAGTTGATAGTACTGGTCAAACTGGATATTCTATAGGAGCTGAAGATAATCCCCCTTTTGATGTTTTAGCCGCGCGTTTTCCGGATGCATTGGTGAGGGGAGGTTTATTGGCCCCTATTAATGCTGGTAAAGATGTATCACGTTTAACCCAATATTTTTTTGATATAAAATCACCTCGTGGTTTAATATTTACCGCTAATCAAAATTTACTATCAAGAACTGCAGTTAAAACTGAAGCCTCTTTCGGGGCAGGATATGGAGGAGGAGCTATTAATGAAGGTATTTATTTACCGACTTCAACATTGGCCCAAGTTGCTGTTCAAGGATGGACAGGAACTCACTTAAATAAACAAGGTTTAAATCCACTTAAACCTACAGGAGTAAATACCGATACCGGAAGTGGATTTTTAAATACAGTATTGAGTGCTGGAGGGATAAACCTATATAGTGATGTAGTTAAACGAAATAATTTAGAGGAAAATAATCAATTTCCAATATTAAAAGAGACTATAACATATCCTCAAGCACCTGGAGCTTCTCTTAGAGGTGCTACAAATCTTCCCCCATCTCACCCTCTACCATCCCCAATCATTACTTACTCATTAGAAGGAGAGTATAAAAACAGACTTTTAAATATATGGTATAATAAACAATTAGGAACTGATGGTTCTAATAATATTTTATCATATGGTGGAGGGCCTGGTTCTATCTTAGGTATAGGTAAAACTAATATTCAATTTGCTGATCAGAGAACAGGTGATCGAAATATAAATTTCAACCAACCCTATTTTAGAGGAGTCCCTTCTAGAAATTATAAAGTAGATTCTCCTGAATATAAAGATATAACTCGTAAATTAGGAGTTAGTAATACACCAATATTTCTAAAACAATTTTTAGATCCTTCAATATCTGCTAGAGGAGATAATTCTATTTTAGGATTTGATATAGATACAGGAAATCAAACCTCAAATAACCCATTTGGTTTTAAACAAGCTCCGGCTAACCAAACTTTATCTACTTTTACCCCTACTAACTATAATCAACTATATCCCAATACAGCAGCTCTTACTCAGGATCAACTTAACGAAAAATCAACAAATCCTAAATTCTCAGGTCTATTTAGAATATCTGAACTTCCTACCCTTGTTAAAGGTAATCCTTTTACTTTAGTTAAAGATTTTAGAAAAGATCTAGGTATTGAAAATAATAAAACTATTTTATCTTTATCTCCTAATTACCTAGTTGATAATATAGAACAAAGAGTAAATTTAGGTGATCCTGGTTCAAGAACTAAAAATAGATCAGACTACACTCTAAAAGGTCTTGATGGATTTACAGATAAAAACAATATTAAAAATGCCCTTGATAAAATAACAGCTTCTTCTATATACCTGGATTCTTTTAAAAGAAGAGATTCTCAAATAGGAGGGGCAAATGTATTAGGAGGAAGTGCTGGTTCTTTAAATGACTTAGCTACTTTTTATATAGCAGCTTACAAAAATGATACCTCAGCAAATGCTTTTTACATACATTTTAGGGCCTTCATTAATAATTTTAGTGATTCATATTCTCCAAAATGGAATTCAATAAATTATGTAGGTAGAGGTAATACATTATATAATTATGAAGGTTTCACTAGAGATGTTAAAATGAGTTTTACTGTGGCCGCTCAATCTAAACAAGAGTTAATGCCTATGTATTATAAACTAAACTATCTAGCCTCCACCCTAGCCCCTGACTATACAGAGGCAGGTTTTATGAGAGGCACATTATATAAAATGACAATGGGGGCTTATCTATTTGAAACTCCAGGTATTATAACTTCATTAAATTACACTATCCCTGAACAATCTCCTTGGGAAATCAATATAGGTAATAGTAAAACTGAATCGGATAACTCAGTTAAAGAATTACCTCATATAATAAATGTAGATTTAGGATTTACCCCAATCCAAGATTTCTTACCAAGAAGAGCTACTGAAAAATCTGGAAAAGGCAGTCCATTTATAAGCTTAAGAAATGGAGGAAGTACTGAAAGTACAGGTAATGAAAATGGATATAATCATTATAATAAATATAATAATTCAACAAATATAAGAAACGAAATCTTAGATCCACCAATATTAGAAAATAATACTTCTGTTATCTCTAATTTACCAGTTGATGGCCTTCCAGTGAATTTAGTATAATAAATTTGGCTCCTATAACATTTTTATTTATCTTTAGCATATATATAATAAAATAATATTTTAAATTTTAAAATTATGAAAAAATCAGAACTAAGACAAATCATTAGAGAAGAAATCTCTAAAGTAGTAAATGAAGAAATAACTTTAAACAGCCCATCATTTAAAAAATTAATAATTTATTTACAAAAAATAAGTGATACCAATGGAAATGATTGGGAAGATTTAGTTGCAAAGCTTAAATCTAAATATGCAATGTTAGATACATATACAACAGGTACAAATGAAGCAGCATATGTAGTTAATTTCTTTGCAATTATAAAAGGAGAGGATGAATTCGTTAAGAAAAGACCGCAAGATTACGTACAAATAGGAGATTGGTATGTTAGACCTTGGTAAAAATAAAATAAGATAATAAAATGACAACTATAAAAAAACAAATATTAAGCGAAGAATTTAAACGCATGCAAAAACTTGCTGGTATAATTATTGAAGGAGCTGATTTATATCCTGTTGCATCTGATCCTGAAACAAAATCTTTATATGATAAAATAGCTAATGAATTAGAAAAAACAGTTTCTATGGTTGCTAGTAAATTAGGTATTTCTGAATCTAATATTAGAATATCTCTTGATGGTTTATGGAATGAAAAATCTAGAGATAAAGGAATGATTGTTCAAATTAAATCTGATGATACTAAATGGAAAGAAGCTTGGACAGGTAATGCTTTAATCATGCAAACCCAAAATGGTGAAGGTGTAACTGTAAGTCCTTATTATGGAACAGATATAAAGGGCAATAAAGCTCCCGAAGTAAGAGCTATTTACAATAAAGCCTTAGATTTAGATTTAGAAAGTCTATTATCGGATGAAAATACTAAAATAGCTAATTCATTATCTCCTGAAGAACTTAAAATGATTGCCCCAAATACCCCAATCATTGTAACAGGTTGATTATATTTATTCAATCATAACCTAATTAATATAACAAAAATTAAAGGCTTGCCTCCCAGCAAGCTTTTTCTTACCATACATATAATAAAACATGAATCGTTACCAAAATATACAAGAATCTAGAACAACTGATGATATCATCAGACCTATAGGTAAACGGTATTATGACACAACTAAATACCCTGAAATACCTCTTAGATCTAGTGATATTTATGTTATAACAGGATTTGGGGATAGGCTAGATCTATTAGCAAATCAATATTATAATGATGTTACTCTATATTGGATAATAGCAGCCGCAAATCCCAAGAAAATAGGTGGGGATTCGTTATTCCTCACTCCAGGCATACAAATACGCATACCTGTAAATGTAAGCGATATTATCGCTAGTTTTAATCGTCTAAATAGTTTATAATATGGCCAATATTATTGGAGAACCATTCCAACCCTGGGTTAAAACTCAAATTGAAAAAAGGCAACAGGCTTTAGGTAAAACTAATATTGATTCTAATACATTAAAATGGGTCACTACTAAAGCCCCTTGGTTAAGATTAGCTAGTTCTGTGGATGTTGATAATACTATTATAGCAAAATTAGGTATAGATACAAATTTAAATGGAGCTAATTTAGCTAAAAATTTTATATTATTTGGAGGGGCATCTAATGAATCAGGTAATCTACAATCAGGTATAAATTTCTCTAATAGTGCTCTAGCGGGAGAATATGGATGGGGGGGAATAGGAGAAAGAGGATTTGTCCCTATGCCTGGTATAACCTCAGCTAATGTTAGTTACTATAATAATGGAGCTTTAGCTAAAGCCACTATTAAAATAAAAGCATACAGTAGAGAACAATTTGCCTTAATTGACTATCTTTACATGAGACCAGGTTATTCAATATTACTTGAATTTGGTCATACTGTTTATCTAGATAATGATGGAAATTTACAACAGTGGGATAAATTTCAGTCCATACCATTAGAAAAATTTTTAAAAGGAGAAGCAAATAGAACTGACCTAGTTACTCCTTTGATAGACCAATATGCTATTCAAAGTTGGATTAATAATGAAAAAGAAAGATATAAAGGAAATTATGAAGGTTTCATAGGACCTGTCTCTAAATTTAGTTGGTCTTTCAATAGAGATGGAAGTTATGACATTAATTTAGAATTGATAGCTTATGGTTCTATTATAGAATCATTAAAAATGAATATAGTTGATAATACAGAAGAATCTACTACAGATGGAGAAGAAGTTCCTACAATTGTAGCTAATAGAGAATCATCCAAAATAAATAAATTTCTATATGAAATATATAGAACCCAATCATTAAAAAAAGAAGGATCAGCCCTAACAACAGAAGCAGAACGTAATGTTCAATATCAAAGAGCTAAAACTAGCGCTACCACAGTTAATACACAATCAGGAAAAATGTAATACAACTTATAAAAGTATAAAAATATATGTTTAATATTAATCCATCTCATATATATAAATTTGAAACCTCTGTTGAAAAAGATAAAGTCTTTTTTTTCTTTACCTCAGGAACTACTACTACTTACAGTGTTTATATAACTTTAGCATCTTTATTACATTTTATTGAAACACAATGTGGGTTATATAATGGGAATTCACCCCAAGTAAAATTTGACTTTAATTATGATTATTTTGGATTAACTAATAATGGTAACACAGAAGTTGATAGAAATTATTTTTTCTCTCCTCCAAATCAATTCTCCGCTGATCCTAGAATATGTTTAATTCCTGTCCATAAAAATTTAAATGAAATAATAGATTCATTAGCTACTGGAAGTATTACAAATAATGTTACTCTTAATCCTTCAAGAGGAGGAATTACAGGTTATTATAATGTCGCCCCCGCATTAAATTTTTCTTTTACCGGGGAAACTACTGTTAGAAATGAATTTCCTAATTTTAAAACAGGAAATTCTAATGTTTTTGTAGGTAAAATGGGATATATCCTTCTTAATATAGAATATTTAGCTGGAGTATTAAGTTCTCTAACAAAAGAAGAAGATGGAGTAGCTACTCTAGTAAAATTACTCCAACAAATAATGGATGATGTTAATGTATGTTTAGGAGGAATAAATAATTTCACTGTTTATGCTGATAGAGATAATTTAACTATCAAAATATACGACCAAACTCCTATGACATATAATGGGAGTGATTATAATATTAGCAGAGAACCAGATAAATTTACAACATTAAATGTATTTGGAGTAAAACCAGGAGTAGAAGGAAGTTTCGTACAAGATATTCAGTTAAACTCAGAAATATCAGATGAATTTTCAACTGCTACCTCAGTTGGAGCTCAAGCTAATAGTACTAATGTATCTCAAAATGCTTATTCTTTTGAAAAGTATAATGAAGGGTTAAAAGATAGAATTATCTTAGAAAAAACATCAAAAAACTCAACCGGAGAAAAATATAAGGAAGGAGATGCTCCTCTTAATATAGGAACATTTAAAAGTATATTTACTCAAGTTTATGGTAAAAAACAATTTACTGAAGAAAATATAAATTATCTAAAAAATGCTAACTCTCAGATAAATACACTATTTTCACAAAAATATGCAAAAGAGGGAAATATTGATGCTCCATTTTTCCTTCCATATAATCT
>Ga0181349_1000118_pt1 | contig 30840 bp, 43 predicted proteins | sample Su13VDMM110SD_FD_130106 | JGI IMG/M metagenome (GOLD analysis project Ga0181349, IMG submission 130106) | Freshwater viral communities from Lake Michigan, USA - Su13.VD.MM110.S.D | ecosystem: Environmental > Aquatic > Freshwater > Lake | place: USA: Michigan | collected 2013-07-16 | reverse complement strand
TGTTACGCCGTATTGGGCTAACAATTGTTCAAATTGAATGTTCATTTTTTGTATGGTTTTGTTTTTTTAAAAGGAATTATTTTTGGTCAAGTATTTTAAGCGCTTCGTCATAGCTTACTACTTTATCATCAGCCTTTTTTCTTTGTGCCCTTTGGTATACAAAGATGGTGCCGTATGCTGCAATTGCTATTAAGCTTAAAAATACAATTTTACTTTTCTTATCCATGTTATTTTATTTTAAGATATTCTACCAAATCCTACGTAATCTTGTGTTGCTTCTACAATACCTTTAAGGCCCGCGTAGTAAGCATCAGGCGTATTAGTTGAATAGCCCGCACGTACAATCATTTTAATTTGTTCTTCGGGTGTTTTTGCATTAAGCCTTGCCGCTTTGTACCTATCTAATAATAATACTTGTATTGTAGCGCGTATGCCTGACTCTACGTCTTTAAACTTGCTAAACTTTTGCTTCATTATTACTTTCCTACCCCTTACAAACTCGGTGGTATCTTTTTCTACAAACCCAACCACTCCTGGAAGGTTAGGTGCGTATTTAATACCGCCAAAATTGTTGGCTTCTTTGGTTAGGCTACTATCACCATAACCACTTTCTAGGGCTTTCATGGCAACAATAGCGGGGAAAAACAAGCCCGTGCCCTTAATTGCAAGTGCAATGCCTTTACCATATCCATCCACAAATTTTCTTGTTCTATTTCTTACCGCTAGTGAATACATACTTATTTCTTTTTCTTATACAAATATATTGCTCCCGCAATTAATAATAGTGCAACACCAACACCAATTTTATTTTTATTTTTTCCTACAAATTCTACTATTTGTGCACGTAGCATTAATACTTTTATACCGCCCGCATATTGTGCAATTTCCTTTTCGGCTGCGGGTGTACCATACGCGCTTGGCCCGTAATACCTTCTTTTTTTAAGAAGGCGTGAAAACTCTTCGGCCGTTTTTGCATTTTTAAGTTGTTCGGGTGTAACGCCGCCCATGGTTTTACTATAAAGCCTAACAATTTTATCGGTAGCACTATCTTGTACCGAAGCAAACCTTGCGTAGTGGTCGCTATTATTACATGTACCACCACTTCTACAAGAAGCACTGCGTTCGTTCATTGGTGCTAGCGAACCCCTTGTTGCAAGGGGCTGCCCAATAAACTTCATACCGCTAGTATTATTATTGGCCTTAAACACGGGTGAAGTGTAATTAGCACTTTCAAAGCGGGCTTGGCCTACTACAAATTTTGCAGCGGTAGGGCTAAAACCTTGCTTTATGGCGGTATCGTAAATTATTTGGTCGTAGTTTGCCATTATTTTTTCTTTTTAGCCATCAGCCTTTCCTTTGCGGTCATTGCGCCTACTATGCGTGTAGCTGCTTCTTTGGCTTCTGCTTTGTTATATGTTTTGCCGTAATCTTTTTGTACACTAGGTGCAACTTTTTTACGCTTTAAAAGTGATGTTTGTATTGACTTTACTTTGTCAGCGAATTTGGTTGTGCCACCCATGGCCATTTTATTTGCCCTTAATTTTTTAATAGCATTATCTATTTTTTCTAATTTAGCTGCATATTCATCAGCTTTTGGGCCACCCTCTAATTCAGCTTCTTGCTCCATATCCTTTTCAATTCTAGCTTTCTTTTTAAGGAGCATAGCAATTTGTGCTTGGTTTGGTTTTGTAACCATTGGTTTTGCCGCGTCTTTTTTAGCCCTCATGGCCATTAAAACGGGGTCATTATAGTTAAGTTTACCACCATCAGCCATTGAATCTTTAAATTCTTTTTGGCCCTTTTCATTTAACCTAAATGTTGGGTAATCTTTGTATAAGTCGTCAAGTGTGTTAATTTTTAATTTATTAACTCTATTGCCTGACCCATCTATTACACGCACATAAAATTTGCCACTTTGTTTGTCAAAATAAACATCAGTATCAGTTTTTTTAATTGTACCAATATTTAATTTACCACCATGGGCCATTTTACCCATGTAATTATGCTTGTAGGCTTCTGCTGACATTACTTTAACAATAGTTAAATCTGTTTGGCCAAATTGCTCTTTCCATAAATCAGTTGCAATTTTTTTTGCCTCGTCAATATCATGGGCCGATACCATAAACCTATCCTTTACCACCTTACCACCATCTTTATCTAATTCTTTGCTAATAACTATCATTTCGTAGTCATCGTAATTATTTCTAAAAGACATAGAACTTACTTCACCTATTGTGGCGGTTTTACCACCATCAGCAAACCAACCAAATAACTTATTTTCTTTTGGCTTTTCCCCAAAGTCATCTAGGTTTTTGTACATCTTTTTTTCGCCATCAGTAAATAGCAATTGGTCTTTATTAGGGCCGTTATCTACTTTGCCAATAAATTTATATTCAACGCCTTCACCATCTTTGTACCACCTTCCTGGAGTCAGGCCACCCACTGCGTAGCTTTGTGCGCCACTCATGTTTGCGGGGTCTAGGTAATTGTCAGGGTATTTTGTGTGGTATGATTCGTATTTTTCTTTACGCTTTTGGCCATAAATACCTTTTAGCGCTAAATAGTTATTAAGGCTATGGTAATTTTGGTCTTCAAGCATATCGTGTATAAGTTGTGCTTGTTCCTCGTTAATATCTTTAAGGTGCGCAAATTTTTTGGTAAGTTCCTTAAATGATTCGTTCATTTGGCTAGCATATTGCTTTTGCAAGCTAGCGGTGCGGTACAATTGGCCGCCACTGCGTATGTCTAGGTTATCGTAAACTTCCATTTCAGCATCTTGCAGTGCTTCTGCAAATTTGCTTAATTCGGCCTCATTTATGCCACCCGCTGCGTAAGTAGGGGTAACATCAGCCACGCCACCATTTGCGTAAGTTTTGCCACTTACTACGCCGTTGTACACCTCTTGTGCATTGCGTTGGCTAAAACCTAAATCGCGCTCTAATGGGAAGCGTAAACGCCCTACGCGTAAGTTTTCAAGTTCTTTACGGCTAACGCTACCAACTTCTACTATGTCGCCAATTTGTACAATGGCCCAAAGGTAGTCGGGGTCAGCGGGGTCTGAATTAATTAAATACCAACGCCCGTTTCCGTATGGGTTAAATATTTTAGCTACTACCACTTGTGCATTAAGGTCTGCGCCAAGGTGGTATTGTGCGGCTAATTTTTTATCTATTTCTTTTGTAAATAGCTTCATTTGTGTTACGCGTTTACTTTGTGTGCATTGTGTTTTACCATACCGCCCATGGCCATTTTTAAGCCATCTAGGTAGTGTGTAATGTCGCTTAAATCGGTTGTTGCCCTTTCGGCTTTTGCTACTACCCATGCTTCTACGTCCATGTCAGGCTTTGCTACTTGCATTAATTCTTCTGCGTGGTGCATAACCTCTTTTGCTTGGCTCATAAGCATTTCGTAATTGCCTTTTGCTACGCTACCGCCATCAGCCATTTGGTTATCTCTTTCTACAACTTCTTTAAATATTTTAGAAACAATATGTTTTCTTTCTGCAGGATCACCTTTTATTTCAGCTAAAATTTCAGAATAATCATAATCATTCAAGTGAGAATATATCCTTGCAAGTTTTTCGTCAGAATATTGATTAATAACTTCTAGTTTATAATCTACGCTACCACCATCAGCCATGTAGCCGCCTTCTTTAAGTTTTATTTCATTTTTTTCAATAAATGATTCTATTTGTTTTAATGTGGCTAAATTTTTAATCTCCATTATTCTACCTTCAAAATCCTTAAAGTAAAACCTTTTAGATGGTTCATCATGCCAAATATATTTATCTCCTGGCAACCAACCATTTAGTTCATTTACTCTTATTTTTTGCATTTTTTTAATTGCCTTGTATGGTACATCCCCATCATCTGACATCATTTCCCCACCTTTACCATACTCGTAAGCTTCATCTTCAAAATAGCCCCTTACAACTTCTTGGTCTTTGGTTTTGCCACCCATAGCCATTGTATCAGCACCTTTGTCTATTTTAGGGTATGTAGAACTAAGATTACCATTTGTATAAAGTTCCGCATAAAGACTTCCTTCACTTTCGTAATCAGAAAATGCTTTATAAGCACTTTGATACCCTGATTTTTTTACCTTTTTATTATTTGGGAAATAGATAATTGCATAGCTTTTATTACCACCTTTCGCCATCATACCGCCATCAGCCATTTTAAATCTTGACAAAGGCATAAATTGTGATGGTTTACCCGTAGCATATTCATCAATCCTTTCTACCCTTACTCTTCCACCAAATTTTGAGTCATATTCTACTACTTTTACCTTAACTCCCGTATTTGCAGTTAAAATATCTCCAACTTTAACTTCACCACCTTTGGCCATGTAGCCGCCATGATCCATTTTACCCCTTTCTTCAAAACGGGCGTCATCACGGCGTGCGTGCTCTTTTTGTTTGCGGTTGCCTACAAAATCTTTTAAAGATAATTTGCCACGGGTCATACCTAGGCTTTCATCTTTTTTATCGTCATAACCTTGGGTTTTACCACCATGCTTATATTGTATTTCATTACCATCTTCGTCAGTAATCATATTTACTCCACTTGAAACGCTTTCAAAACCTGCTTCTTGTTCAGCTTCATATACGGCATCATCTTCACTTTTTGCAAAACCTACCCAATCGTATGTTTCACCATCTTCACTTTCAATTGTTACAGCCCACTCTGCATTTTTTACTTTTCCACCTTTGGCCATCATACCACCATCAGCCATTTTGGTATAACGCTTATTATCATCAACGAATTTTTTTGCAGCGGCACGGCCTGACATTTTACCATACTTTTCGTATGGGTCTATTGCCATTCTGTCTGAATAATTATCAATCTTATTTAATTCTGCTTTTGTAATGTATTTTTTTGTAACAAGTTCTGATAACCCATCATTAAAATTTTCATACCAATCTTGCATTTTAAATTTATCTGCAATTAGGTTATCAAAATCACTAGTGTTACCACCATCAGCTAGTTTGCGGTATTTTTTAGGCGGTTGGCGGTTGTCTACGCGGTTATCGCGGTATTCGTAGTACCTATTACCACTTGCGCTAATACGCTTACCCGCCTTTTTTGCGGGCCTAATTGCATCACGCTCAATGTCGCTTTTGCTTGTACTTAACCCTTGGTTAGTTCTACGCTTTTTGGCAAGCTTTACTAGTGCCGATTCGCTTTTTGGGCCCGTTGTTTTAGGCTTACGCTTATTAGGTTGTAACTTATCTAGTTCATTTTCTAGCGAAGTTAATTTACCACGTAATTTAGTTTTTATTGCGCCCGAAGTAGCCTTGCTAGCAATAGCGGCTTTCAGCTTTTTTATGTCGGTTTTTAGTTTTAAAAGGCTTGCCATTATAAGTATTTTTTGTTAAAATTAGGGTTTTTTCTTTTTTAATTGTTTTAATTGCTTTTTTAATTCAGCAATTTCTTTTTTGCTTACTGCATCACCTATAAGTTCTAGGCCCTCTATGGCGTCTAAAATCTCATCTTCGGTTGCGGCCCCTTGGGCTTGGTCAGGGGCTAGTACCCATGTAGCAGCTTCTAAATTATCGTTAAAATCGTTAAAATCTACCTCGGCTTGTATATCGTCTTCGTTCCAATTAATAGTTACAACTTGTTTCTTTTGGTCTATTAATAATACGCTAAAATTGCTATCGTCTTCAAGGTCAATATATAATTGCCCAACTTGTACGCTTGGGTTAAGGGTTAATGCACCAAAAGTATTGCTTTGCATTGCGGGTTGTACGTAAGGTACCCATTCACCTGATATAAGCTTATCGTTTACAAAATTAAAAGAAACATCTGCGGTACCTTGTATCGTTTCACCTATCAAACTAATAACGCCTTTATCATAATCAATATCATTAATTATAAATATACTTTTTGGTGTACCTGAAAATGTAGTTTTATCTTGAATAAATTCTGCACCTATTTTAACCAATGGGTTAAGCGCATTTGCATTTGGTTGTGCTTGCGTGTATGGTACCCATTCGCCCCTTGAAACTAAATCATTAATTACGCTGAAATCAAGGGTTATGTTTGTTTTATTTTCCCATTTTAAAAGCCTAACCTTTTCATCTAATCTGATAATTTCTTTTACTAAAAATATATTCTTAGTATTTTGATCTATAAATTTTTCATCAACCTTGATTAAAGGGTTAAGTTTTGGTGTTTCATTTAATAATTTAATGTTGCCGCGTTCAATTGCATCGTTTACCACACTAAATTTTAATTTGATGCGATTTTTCGGGTCAGCTGTAAAAAATGTTACTTCTTCATTTTCATAATCTATTCTCCCTACCCTTGTTTCATTACCTTTTGTATCAACAAAATCTTCTAACATTTGTACCGATGGGTGTAAAGCATTTGCGTTTGGCACTTCAACCTCTTTTGGCGCTGCGGGCTTTGGTATGTTAATTGCTTGTATTGTACCAAATTTGCGGCTTAATAGGTTAAGTGCATTAATAACGGCATCATATAACATTGGGCTTTCGGTAGCAACTTCGTTTATTTGGTCTACGTTGCTAATAACAAAATCATCAATAAGGTCTTGTACCTTTTCTTTATTTAGGGCCATGGTTAATTAATTTTATCGTAGGCGTTTTTATCTTCAAAGTCAAACGGCATACACTCCGAAAGGAACGCCGACTTTACAAAAATATCACCCAATTTGTCTTGTATAAATATTATTTCGCCGTCTTGTGCAACCGCTGCAATTTTAAATTCGTAATCAGGTTGCCCCGCGGTTACAAAATTCTTTTCATACTTAATTAGTACGTTATTAGGTAGCCCCTTATTTGTCATTAGGGTAAGGTTATCTATGGTACCTAGGCCACGTGCAGTAAAATCTTTTAGGTTGTTTAAGATGGTTTGTACGGCTAGCATTTGCTTTGTGGTTATTTGTGGTTTCATGCGTTAAAAGTTTTTTAATTCGTTTAAAACTGCGATTATAATATTATTTCTTACTTCTTGTACTTCTTTATCAGATTCAAATATTTGGCCTTCGGCATAGGTTGTAATTTCGTTGGTAATTTGGCTTATATAATTCTTAAAAGTTAGTACCCCTGACCTATCAGTAATTAGGTATGCACGTAGTACATCAAGCCCGTAATCTTTTAAAAACATTTGTAATGATATATTCCCTCTACTTGTTGTAAATGGGGGCCTATTAGGTGTTTCAGCCACAATGCTATTGTATTCATTAACAGAGTCTTGTAAACGTTGGTTAATTGCAACAAGGTCTTTTTTTAATTCAGTAGAATTAATAATGTCAATTTTGTCGCGAAGCGTATTGGCCGAAAGGCGCATCCACCATAAAAAGAAAGGGTTAATTTCTAGGCCGCTTAAAATATCAATATCTTCCCTTTTATTATTTGGGAAATACTTATTTACCCCCTCCATGAAATTTGGGAAATAATCACGTATTACAATGTCATGAAAAAACAAAAGCGCTTCACCAAGTACCTCTTTTGCTTTAATTATACCAAGGTCGGTGTACATTTTGTATTTATTACGATATCTGTCAAAACCTTCATAATATTGACTTTGTGTCCACTTTGGATTCCCATATAATTCTCTATCTGGGTTTTTTATTTTATCTCTTATTTCCTTTTCAATAGAATATATGGCGGCTTTGCGGTATGCGTTTTGCATTTCATTGTTGCTAATTAAAAACGCAAGGGCTTTATCAAATTCTTCACCATAATCTTTTACAATAATAGGTTGTACAAATAAGTTGTACAAGTTACTTTTATATGGGGCTAGGTTATACATCGGTAATTTAGCACCTTGGGGTGAATATTCCTTTAAATGTATCGAATACGTATTAAGCTCTACAAAACGCGTCATATAAAAACGTGTTTTTACCCCTTTACTTTCTAGATAATCAGCAACCATCATTGCGGGTATGTGCCTTACTGCGTATTGCGTTACCCCTTGCAAATTACGATAGTAAAATAAACTATAAATTTCTACGTACTTAACTCTACCTCTATTACGCTTGTATGTTAGATATACTTTTTTATTTTTTGTAGCGAATTTTAATTGCGCCCCAACAACCCCTTGGTCTATTTCAGTTTCTCCTTTTTGGCGTATTACGCATTTGTACACCTCTCCATTTTGTAGGTCTTTGTAAAAAAAACTAGGTTGCCCATTTAAACTTGTTTGTTGCACAAGGTCAGGCGGTATTACACCACTTGGTAATTCAAATTCTGCAAATTTATTTGGTTGCTCTTTTGCTAATTGTGCGCTATAATATTCAGGCACTTTGTACATGCCAATTGAAGCCAAAGAAAAATCAAATATACCCGTGCTTTTATCGGTAGGTATAATTTTTGTTTTTTCAGTATCACCACCTAGGTTAAGTGCTAGGGGCGCTTGTGTATACAATGGCAATATTTGTTCGTTGTAAATCCTTTCTTTAAATCTCTCTAAATAACTAGTAAAGTCAATGGTTTGTGCATTATTTGCACCCATGGCCTCATAAAAGGTTTCCCAATCGTCAATGGCCCATGCAAGTACGGGTTTTTTAGCAAATGTTGTACCAAAAGAAGCCATTATATATTTTTATTTTGTGCTTGATATTGTTTTACCACTTCTGCACCTTTTTCTAATTCTTCTTTTGTATCAAAATTAGGAGCTTGTGGATTGTAAGGCATTTTGTTTTTTTCTTCTACTACGCGCTTAAAATCTTCATACCCGCATTTATCTTTTAGCGGTTGTATTTGCGCGGGCTTAAATAATGCAAAGAAAGTTTCCATAGCTTGTATCACGGTCTTTGGGTTACTAATTGCTTGCTTATTTTTACCCGTGTCTTTATCTACAATACTTATGTTTTTAATGCTACCCGTTACTTCTCTGTATGCTAGATATGTGGCCTTCATGTTTATCATAAGGCGCATAGATACAAACGCTTGGCTTCCTGCTTTTATTTCTACAATTGCTTCACGTAGTTTAACCAAGAATAACCAAATAAAAGCAAAGCCATACATAACGTTTTCAAATTCGTATTTGTAATCAACAAAAACCTTGTATGTGCTTCCTACAAAGCGGTCTTGTAAGGAAAGGTCTTGCTTAAAGTTTGCTTCATAATCAGGGTCAATGCTATTTAATGGTACGTTACCCGTTGCAATAACCAATAAATTTTTAAGCTCTAACTTTTCGTTTTTACCATTACGAATTATTGGTGCTTCTGGAAGTTTGGTTGCTTCATTTATTTTAAAATCCTTAACTTTTGCTAGGGCTTCATTTAATATACCCGCAGTGTTAGGGTCAATTTTTGGTAATTCATCTAGTATAAGTACCGCTCCATCAATTGGTTTTTCCGTTCCATCAGGTAAAGTAATAACGTTTTCCCATGCCATACTTACTTTGCCTTCTTGGTAGCCCGTAATTGTTTGACCACCTAAAATATCAATGGGACTAGTGTATTGGTTACAATTTAATGTAATTGGCTCCCAACCTAGCATACCCGCAATTTCTTCTGCTAGGTAGGTTTTACCCGTACCCGCACCACCATACAAATACACGTTGTTACGTGCTATTAAATCGCTTAAAATAAGCTGCGTTAAGGGCCTATTTAGCGCCGCACCTGACACTTGCTTTGTGCTATTTATGCCAAGTAATTTACCTATTGTAAGTTGCACTTTACGTGTGCTTTGTAGCATGGCAAGTAAATCGGGGCTGAGGTCGGATTCGGTAATTTTACGTTTTGCAAGTTCTTCACTTACGGCTTTACGTACTTCGGTCATGCTTACTTTGCCACCACCCATTTGTAGTGCTTGTTGCAATCCCGCCAAAACGGCCATAACTTCTGCATCACCTTCACCCGATGCTGCGGCCAATTGTACTTGGGCGCTACCAACGGATTCAAGCCTACGTATTTCGTTAAGCTTTTGTTGTGCTTCTTGTTTTATATCATCGCGGGTTTGGGGGTCTGCTATGATAGCTTCTAATTTTTCTGTCTGGGTTGGCATATTATTGTAAATTTATTATTTGTTCGCTTAAACTACGTTCGCTTGTTTGTGGCGGTAAGTTTAAATCTTTTTTAATTTTTTCAAAATCTTGTACTTGTAAAAATAGTTCACCTACATCAACATTCCTAAAACTTCTTTCTACATCTTGCGGTTGCATGTCTATTGAACGTGCAAGTTTGTTTATTAATTCTTGTTGTGATAATTGCTCTTTTGGTTCATCTTTACCGCTTGTGCCATAAGTGCCATCTGTTCCGTAGGTGCCATAGGTTCCATCTGTTCCATTTGTACCCGCGGTGCCGTAAGTTCCATCTGTCCCATTTGTGCCCGCAGTCCCCCAAGTCCCACTTGTGCCATAAGTCCCGTCAGTTCCATTTGTGCCCGCGCTTCCACTTGTTCCATTTGTGCCCGCGCTGCCATCGGAACCCGCGCTACCACTTGTGCCATTAGAGCCCGCGCTGCCATCGGAACCCGCGCTACCATCAGAACCCGCACTACCACTTGTCCCATCTGTCCCCGCGCTTCCGTCAGAACCCGCGGTGCCACTTGTGCCCGCACTTCCACTAGTACCTTCTTCACCGCCACCCGTTTCGCCACCTTGTTCACCTATTGACTTTGGTATAAACAAAAATACTTGTGCATTTTTATCTTGTTCAAATTCTACTTGTGGGTACAATAGCATTAAAACTTCGCACTTTAAAACCATCATAATATCTTGATCTATCCAATCTACTACAAACACACTATCTTTTGGTATTGGGCTAGGCATTGCATTACGGGTAACATTAAATTCTTCCAACACCTTTTGCACGCCCTTATCATCAACTAAAAATATAGAAACAAAATATTCGCCATTTGATAATTTTTTAATGGCAAGCAATGGTAAAAAGTTAGGGTTTTGCCTTTCTTGTGAAAAACCACCACTACTAGCTTGTTCAGGTGCACAAACTTCTAGCATTTCTTCAAATTTTTTCCAAGCGTTAAGTGCATTATCTACTTTTACTTCATTTTGGGGGTCATCAATGCTGCCACTAAATAAACTAATATCCGTATTGTTAGTACCACGTTTTACACGCATGTAAAAATTTGTATCATTACAATTATACATATAAGTAATGTACTGCGGGTCTATGGTTTTTGTGTAGTTATCTTTATTTAGTTTCATATATTAAATTTTGCCACCCTTTTCAAGTAAAAATGACTTTAATGCGCCTAATAATATTAAGCCCCTATTGTTATCAGCTATTTTACATTGTTCAGGCTTAAAGGTAATAAATACCTCTGTTTTATGTGCTGACTGCCCAACGGGTACTCCTGGATTTGTTTCGTAAAAATGTATACCATCGTAAACCTCATTATCAGCAAGCTTTTTAAGCATTTTTGGGTTGTTACGCAAATATCTCCAACATTCTACGGGCGGTGAAGTTGGGTTGTTAAAAATTGGGTTAGCTTCTAATTGGTCGGCATCAAAGCCCGTTTTTAAATACATGTAATCAAAAAAATCTTTTGGCTTAATTAATTCAGTACCAAAAAGTGTTAGGTCTAGTGGGTTACGTACATTCAAAAAGAAAGGTATTATATAACCTTGGTCGCCGCCGTGTAAGTTAGCAAAGAATTTACTATAATCAGGGTTAGCGGCAAAATATGCAGCAGGAAAATTATCAAATTTAAAATAGCTAAATGCTTGGCCCGTACCATGATAAAACAACTTTGGCTCAAAATTTTCGGTAAGCACAACGCTACAATCTGTATCAGTATCACCCGCTTGCTTGTACATGTATGTAAGTTGCCAATCACCAAACCAATCTTTAAATTGTTGTGTACGTATTATTTCGTTAAGTTGTTCACTTAATTCGCTTGGTTGCCCATTGGGTGTAAAAAAGTCGCCTTCCTGACCTTGTGCCACTTTTACGTCATTATATTCATGTTGTAATTGTGTAAAAGATTGTTCAAATAATTGGTCAAAAATATCGTCAGTTGAAAGCTTGGCTTCTAACTTACTAAAATTAAGTTCATTAATATTTTCTTTTACCTTGGCTATTTTTTGCCCTAATTCTATGTTCTTTTCAAAGTCAAGTTCAGAATTTAAGCTGCGTAAAAATACTAGTTGGTCAAGCTCTGTTTTTAGCTTGTCTACTTGCACTTCAATATCAATAACGGCATCAGGCTTTGATGCGCTTGTTTGTGTTTGGATTAAAGGGTTATGTAGTTTTATATACCCCTTATTGTAAATAATAAAATCTAGTTTAAGAAAGAATTGTTCTTGCATAGATACGTTATCCGTATTAAGTTCAAATTGTATTTGTATAAGGTCTGGGTCTTTTTTTACTTCGAATACTTCTGTACTATTTGTAGTTACATCACCACTTTTTTGTAAAAAATCTCGTGTATCAATTGCTATTGTTTTAATGTATTTCAGCCCCGTTAAAAAGAAATAGTACCTCGGTATGTTAAAAATATTTTGACGATATACTTGTATTCCTGTTACGGGCAATAAAAAATAGGGTTCATCAAGCTTTATACCATCTAAATTTGCAACTGCGGGTTGGGGTGTGGGTTGTGGTGCCGCTGCGGGTGCATTTTTTTGTGCTAAATATTGTTGTAAATAATCTTCAATCAGCTTGTCTAGGGTTGCAAGATCCCCTTCTGTTTCTACTGCCAAAGCATTTTTTCTAATTTGAAATGAAAAATCAGCAGTATTCACATTAACATTTGTACCCCACTGAACAAATGAGGTATATTGTATAAAATCATCTAATAATTCATCATAATCATTTTGGTCATAAAATGGTAATTGAAAATAAAATAAAGAAGGTACACCTTTATCTTCTTTTATTATTGTCCCCGTTATTGGAAGTATAAAAGTCCTAGGCCCTTGTTGTTGCGGGGCCGCTGCGGGTGCTTGTGTAGCCGCTGCGCTTGTTGCAGCGTTCATGTTACCTTTTAGGTATGGTACAAATTGGTTAAAAACGGCTGCTTCGGCACGTACCAAAGATTCTTTTACCTTCCAATTAAATTCATAATTATTTGAAAATTTGGTAAAACTACATGCAACATCAATATTACCCCCGTTGTTAATAATATTACATATACCTTTTGCTTGTTCTTCGGTAATTAAATCTTCGGGTATAAACATATACCTTTTTGTTTTACCTACTTCGCGTTGGTAGATATCAATTTGTTTATTCTTAACAACAAAGCTATGTCTTATTCTATCTCCCATTTGTTATGCGTTTATGTAGTTGTCAATTAATTTTTGGCTACCAAGCAATAAGCCCGTGCGAACTTTTTGTGGCAACTGCGTAAAATTAATTTTGTAATTTTCTTTTAAAAACCCTTCGTATTCTTTACGTAGGTCAGGTACTTTTAGTCCATTAAATAATTCTTGAAAGGCTAGGTAAGTAGGTACCTCTTTACTTATAATACGCACAACACCACCTTGGCCATAAATTTTGCCTCCTTCTGCCATGGTGTGCTTACACCCGCAAGAACTTACAATGTCATGGTCTTTAACCATTTTACCGCCGTATGCGTATTCTTTACCGCTAGTGTGTATGCTTTCGGGTATGTCGCCGCCATCGGCAAAAGAAACGCCACCACCGCTTTCATTAATACGGGATAGTATTTCTCTATTGGTTAGCATTTCCCCTTCAAATTCACGCTTTTCATTATCGCTTACTGCGTTACGGGTAATTACTACTTCGCCACCTTCCATTTCTAATGGTTGGTTGGTAGATTTGTTTACGGCTTTTATGCCGCCTTCGCTATGGCGCTTACCAACTAGCACGCCGCCAACGTTACCGCTGCCATGGGCAAAATAATCTTTTACGCCTTTGTTGTCAGGGTTAATTTCGCCACCCTTGGCGTAGTCTTTTACTTGCTCGTAATGTTTTTTTACATCAAGCCCTTCTAGTTGCCTTTCCATTTTGGTAAGGTACTCGTAATAAAATGGGCTTTCGTTAAGGTGGTCAAGTGCTATCTTTTTTGCAACGTCAGGGTTTTTGGTATGTTCCATTTCAAACTTCATACCAATATACAATTGTGCGTTTATATACTTTTTAGGTAATTCAGGGTACTTTTTGTGTATGTCTGCAACGGCCAAAGTTTTGGTTAGGCCGCCATGTGCCATTTTACCTATTGGCTCACTATCGTAATAAGTTCTATTATCGTATCCGCATTTATGGCAAACGTATTTATCACTAGGGTCGCTATCGTTGGTATTCCAATGCCAACCACAATTAACGCATGTAATTTCTTTACCTAATTGGCCACCATGTGCTAATTTGTTATTAATTGCCTCATACCTTACTTTATCATTAGAAACACTAATTAAATCGTTACCCCAAAAAGTAGCAGAATATTTTTTGTTATCATCAGCTTTAAAAAAATAACTTGTTTTATGCTTGTTATTTTGGTTTGCTTCATCTTCGTCAATCCAACTTTCTTTTGAAATAACTTCAACTACTTTTTTATTAACCTCTCGTTGCTTACCTAAATCGCCACTACGTTTAAACATAGGGAGTCTTCGTAAATGCAGTATTTGCCCAACTTTTAAAAGTGCCACTTCGCCACCATGGCCGTATAAGTTTGGGTTGTTTAAATAATATAGCCCAACTTCTTGTGCATTTTTAAGGGTTTTATAACCACCAATTGTCTTTTGTGGCTTACCATTTTTTTGCATTGTTAAAACCCATACTTTATCAACATTATTATAATATATAGTAGCTTCTTTATATTTATATGCTACCCCTTCAAATGATTGGTCAGTACCCAAATGTGTTTCTTTTACTTTTTTAAAGCTTTCTATTGTACCACCATTTTCTAGTAAATCATTATCTTGTACGTAAGTAGGTTTTGCCCCTTGGCCGCCCTTTTTACGTAAAAAAGCATTTACTCTTGCATAGGCCCAAGCTTGTCTTGTATTAGGTGCACCGCCCGTTATTGTTGGCCTATGGCTACTGCTATAAGCACCCATACCCCTACGCATTACGGCTTTAAGGGTTGTTACGCTTACTTTACCTTTTGGGTGTTTGTCGTTATATTCTTTTGCTTTTTTGGTAAGCCCCGCAATGATGCTTGCATTTAATTTAATGCCTTGGGCGCTTTTTTTGCTTTCTGCACTACCCGCTTTATTCTTTCTAGAACCGCGTATCCTATCCACTAGGGGTGCGGGTGTACTAGATGCGCTTTTACTCATAAAAAGATTTTTTTGCTAAACAACAAATTTATTGTATAAAATTATACTTTATATTTGTAATTCAAATATTTTTTAACCCCTAAATGTAGAAATCATGCAAAGCGGATTCTTCGACATCAAAAGCCCAAATTGGTTAGGTGGTAACAATGTACACAATACATTAGTTATCCTTGGCGTAGGCTACCTTGTATTCAAGGCTTGGAAAAAGTAGTCGCTTCCCTGAGGGAGCTTACTTCGACCTGAATAGACCCGCTTCTCAACAGACTGCGGGTTTATTTTTTACCCCAACCTCTTAATATCTTCGGCAAAACCTTTTGCAATATCGGCCCATACTAGCTTACGCACAAATTCAAACCCATTTTGTTGCTTTACGCTTAACCCATTTTGTGCATCATGTTCTACTACGTGTAGGGCTTCGGCTATTTCGGTAGGGTTACACTTAAAACGTATAATGTTATCAATGTTGTGTACATCGGGGGTTAAATCTTCTAGGTAATAGCACCTTTCGCCACGTGCGCCACCAAGTTCACCAAACGAAGTATGGCGTGGCATAACTATTGGTAACATGGTAGCCATGGCCTCGGTCACGGTCAATTCCCAACCGCCCCCCGTTGCCGTGGTTAAAAAGCAATCTGATGCGTTGTATATTTTATTTAGCTTTTCTACACTTGCCCCTTTATTGTAATCTTCTTCGTTGGGGAACATGTAATCTACACCTTCTACTAGGGGTGTTTGCTGCATTACCCTACGCAAGTCCCAACCTAGTGGGTCTTTTGGGTGCATGTGTAAATACAAGAAGGCATTAGGGTTAAGTTCTTCTTTGTAATCCAAAAACCCAAAAATTGTAGTTGGTATGTCTTTACGGGGTTGGTTTCGGTTTACATTGGTTATAATAAATTTTTCAGCATTAGCCCCAAAATACTCTTGCCTAAATTTTAATTTTTCAGCTGAATCAAATATTGGGTAAAAGTCCTTGGTATTTGTGCCATGCGGTACCACCTTTAATTTACTCTTTAATTCAGGGCGGTGCATTAAAACTTCTCTACGGCCAAATTCAGTGTATGTGGCAAGCACATCAAAAAATTCTAGCCCTTGGGTTAAGTTTGGTACCAAGCCGCTATCTACGGGGAAATAATAAATACTTTTAAAGTTTGGGCGGTTTGCTTTTAGCTTTTCTTCTTTAAACTTCTTTAAATGTGGTATAAGCCCAAGCACTACACCAAGGTCTTGCAGTATAAATACAATATTATAATCGCCATCGGTTAGGGTCTTTAAAAAAGTGTAACGGCCAAAGTCATCTTTTTGGTTATCGGTTAGCTTGGCGCTAATAATACGGGTACCATCAGATTCAACTATCATGTCGCCAAAATAATTAATAGCTACAATATCAAATTGTACTTGGCCTTTAAGTTGCTTACGCCAATTATCCATTAAATTTTTACTTACTGATGCAAAGCCCGTATGACATTTATAATCAAAAAGGCAAAGTGCTTTTATTTGTTTCATGTTTATTTTTTATATAATTAAAACTAATTGTAATTAAATTTAATTGTTTTTCATTTCTATTACAACGGCTTCCTCGTACTTATTGTATGGGTATTTAAATGTTTCTTCGTTTGGTGGGCCACCCCATTTTTTAATATAAGTTTCTCTATTATTTATATAATTTCCAAGGAGTGGATCTTTTTGTATTGTCATACTATTGCGGTATACATCAGGTATTAGGCCTTCTTCGTATTTAATTTTTACACCTTCAAGCTTCATGCGGTAATGGTAATCGTTATCTTCAAAGTAGCACTTTTCAAAATCTTCATCAAATTGCCCTACTTTGTCAAACACGCTTTTAGGCAATAAAAAGGCTGACCAATTATAAGCCATAGGACATACTTGGAAGGTATTTTCATTACCACGCTTAATTATTTTGTTTATTTCACTTTCTGACTTTTTAAGTATAATATCATCATTAAGTATTAAAAAGTTTTCTTCTTTATAGTAGCCGCTAGCTACGCTAATTAAGCAATTCCATGTACGCGCTACACCCATGGGCTCGGGTATACCAAAAATGGTTACGTTGGGGTTACTGCTACCTAGGCTTTGTTTGCCCGAATCAACTACAATAATACGCGTGTTAGGGTAGCACTTATCGTATTCGGCAAGGGCTTCCATTAATAAATCAGCGCGGTTAATGGTAGGAATTAAAATGCAAAAGTTACTCATGGTTGTATTTTTAGTATTTATTAAAATTTTCTCGGTGGCGGCGGTAATACAAAAGACCTTGGGGTACATGTGCCATAATTGCCCCCGCATTTTTTAATTTATTGTAAAGGTTGAGGTCTTCGTCGCTGCGGGGTGAAGTTCGGTTATGTTCATACCCGCCAAATTTAAGTGCCATTTGTGCATCGTACATCATGCTTCCATGGTGGCCACCCTTGCGTGACCAATACCAATCGCCAAAATGTAGGTTTACTTGTTGCGGATAGAACTTACGTATTTCGTCACGTAGTTCGCCCGTTACTACAATATCGTAAACAATTACATCTGCATTTTCTTGGCTCAATAATTCAAGGGTATCGGGTCGTAGCCAATTGTCTGCCCCTACAAACATTACCATATCAGTTTTTACATGCGCAAGCATGTCCTGAAAGTTTGCCACTACTCCAAGGTTTTGGGGGCGTAGGGTATATTCTAGGTCAGGATAAATTTTAGGTAGGTGTTCGCAATCACCCGCACCATCGTCTACAAAAAGCACTTGGTCAAATTTTTTGGTTTGGCAAAGTACCGACTCAATGCAATTAGCTGCCAAATGGCCGTAGTTATAAGATGCTATTATACACGTGTAAGTCATAAAGTATGTTAAAGGTAAGGCCTATAAAGTTTATAATTGTAATCTTGCTCATTAGGGTTTTGGCTCCCTTGGGTTACGCTCCATGCTTTTTGGTAGCCCGCGCGCTTTACACAATCAATTACCATTTGGTTAAATAAGCCGTACGGGTACGCAAAGTAACGCATTGCAAATGGCGGGGTAATTTCGCGCATAACCTCTTCTTCGGTTAGTTTGGTAAGGTCAGGGTGGCTCCACGTGTGCCAACCAACTTCAAAGTTATACTTGGTGCACATTTCTTGCACTTGTTCCATGGTGCAGTATTGTTCTAGTTTTGGTACATGCGCTAGGTCAAAGGCATTATCGCCCCCTAGGTAATTGCCCATAACAAAAAATACTCCGCTTTTGCCCGTAAGTACATCTTGGTTATCGTAAACGTTTTTATAAATACCATCAAACCCCAAAGAGTGCGTGCTTGCAAGTATTTGTTCGCGGGTGTGGTAATTGCTATGCTTTTCGGTTCCTATGTTGTGTACTAATACCATGTTATCTTTTTACGTAAAGTGTAGCGTGTTGTTCAAACTCGCGGTATGGGAATTTAATATGCCTAAAAGGGTGCCCAAAATCGTAGGGTATTAGCCATGCGCCTATGCCTGATATTAAAATGTGGTCGGTAGCCGTATCCATAATACATTCATAAATTGCTTTATGGTCATATTGGGGGTAAAGCGTTCCCGTACTAACAACTAGGTCATAATGGCCATGTGGCTTTTGTACGGGTATTACGTTTTGTGGTAGGCGGCCTAGTGCATTTGTTGCTAGGTCTAACCCATGTATTGTATACGCGGGTAATTTTTGGGTTATAAAGCCCTCGCCACAACCTACGTCAAGTGCGCGTTGGTAATAATAGCCGCAGTCAAACATGGAAAGTAATAAGTCCCTACGTTTGTTATCTTCGGGGTTGGTAAAGTAACCCCATTGGTCAGGCTTGGCGTACCAATCTTCTAGTTCTTGTTGTGTTTGCATAATATTTATTTAAGGCTTATTCTGTACCATACCCTTTTATTTGTAAATGTTGTTTTTTTTACCCCGTCTATAAATGTAGTTTGGGTGTGCTTTAATAATCTGTTTATTCTACCCTTATTTAAGTATGTACCTAAAAAGCGGCGTCTTCGTATGTTTTCGGTCATAACCACGTTCTTGTGTAAGCATATACTATTATAACTAGCCATGTTGTTATGAATGTTTATTTATTAAATAATTGGGGTCAAGCGCATATCGTAGCAAATCAAAACCTTGCGGGTATTGCTCAACTACTTTTTTATGTATATATACATCTACACGCAATTCTTTTGCTGCATTAATTACAATTTCTAATTGTTCTTTATGGTGCGCTTCAAAATCTGCACCACGTAAATCTATATGTAATAGTAACATTGCATCATTACCCGCCATAGCAATTGAGTCTATGGGGTGTACCACATTTGGCACTTGAAAATAAATTAGCATAGTATCTACATTATCTTTTTGCCATTGTAGGTACCATTTAAAAAAAAGGTAGTTTGGGGGTGTATGTTCGTTTTGCATGTAATTAATTTTAATTGCTATTGGTTTTTAAAGTCAATTATCATATCTTCTATTTGGTCAGTTTCAAACCCATGGCCAATGGCTGCGGTTACAAAACTTTCAAATAGGTCAGAAAGGTCGCCGTCAGGCTTTTCAATGGTAATGGTTGTGTCTTTGATTTTAATTTGTAGTGTTGTCATGGCTTTTAAAATAAGGCTTGTTGAATTACGGGTTCGTGTTTTACTATTTTTTTGGCAATAAGGCTATCGGGTATATTGGCCAACAATAAGGTTTGCATTATTTCGGTTTCGTTAAGGTCTATGTCCTTTTCATAATCGTTATGCAGTATTGTATGGTTAAATAGGTTTTTGGTATTTTCTATTTTTGTTTTACGGCCTTTTAAAAAGGTTTCATTTTGGGCGTGGCCGCGTTGTTCATGGCGGGCCTTGTGTATACTTGGGCTTAATTCCAATATATAAATAACTGACTTTACTTGTTCAAACACCGAGGCATTAAATAGCCTATCGCCTTCGTAAACAATTTTGGCGTTTGGGGTATTACGTACAAATTCTAAAAAGGCGGGCTGCACCGATAGCGATAATTTATCTGTACCTTCGAACATGGTATCGTCAAAAACGCCAACAAAGTAAACGCGGTTAATTGGGCAATATTCACCACGTACCAACCCGCTTTTAAATTGCGTAAGGTTAGGAAAGTTCTTACGTATACGTTTTAGCAAGGTGGTCTTTCCCGAAGCGGGCTCACCCCCTAGTGCAATTACTACGCTTGGTTTAGTTGCTTCCATAGTATTTTTGGTTAAATTGGTTTACAAAGTATGGGTATTCATCATCCATCATTATTACTTCGCCCGTGTTTAAATAGTGGTTTTGCTTTTCGGGTTTAAGGCCGCAATCTTGCCAATTATCTTCTAGGCGTAATTTGGCGGGTAGGTATTTTTTACGTGCGTCCCAAAATATGCTAAAATCTTTTTGGCCCGCCCACTTCTTTTCTGCATTCATAATACGCCCGTAGAACATGTCGTTATATACGTTAGGGTAGCGTCTATTGGGCCTATGCCAACTCTTATAGCAACACAATGTACTTTCTAGGGTAAAGTAGCTAATATCGTTGTAAAAGGGCTCGTCTTTAAATTTGGCTTTGGCATCATTTAATAGTAATTCACCCTCGGTTTTAAGCCAATCAATTTGGTCAGTAGTGTAGCCCGTAAAATTGGGGTTCCCCTTTTGGTACCAATCAAGGTCATCACGCCCTAGCACCTTGCACAATCCGTTGCGGTGGCTTTTACTACCATCAATATCGTCTAGGAAAAGGCTATTACAATCTAGGTTTAGGCCTACTATGCGTAGAAATTCTAGATAGCTAAATGTAGCCAAGCGCCCAAAGGTGTAAAAATTGGTCATTACGTTTTGCCACAAGTTCTCAAAGTTGGTGTGCGGGTCTTGGGTACCCATGGCTTGTTCAAAATATTCGTATTGGGTACGGCCGTCTAGCTGCGTTATGTAATGTTCAATAACTTGTTCTAGCTTATTCTTTACGTATCTGCGGTCAGTGTCCCAACCTAGCTTTGTGTAATGTTCACGGAACCACTTGTTAAAATCTTTATGGTTGTATGCAGTAACATCGGGGAACTCGTCTAGTATGGTCTTGGTTGTTACTATGTTTTGGCTGCACCCGTTAATAAAGGCCATCCATAGTTTTTGCTCTTGGGTGTAATTAAGCGCCCAACTTATATAAGGCATGGCGTAATACACGGCTCCTGGATGCGCCTTATATTTTAGGTGAAAGCCGTAGAAGTTTAAAAAAACTTCGCGGCGGTATTTTGGTTGTCTAAAATCTAGCCCCGCCCATAGCGTACTGACTTCGGGTTGGTTATTTATTTGTGTGTATCGGCCAATCATGGTTATTTGGTTATATTTTAAGGAAGCCCGTTTCGCGCATTTTGGTTTCAAATAGTTCTTCGCTTGGGCTTTTTCACTTGTACATGTATTCGCGGTAGTACATTACAAAGGCTATGCGCATAAAATCTTCACTAGTATTTTCATAAGGGGTATTGCCGTGCCAACTATGTACATCGGCAAATAGTACGTCTTGGTTTTGCATGTCTATTGCTATTCCGTATTCAGGAAGGCAAAAGTAGCTACCCTCGTAGTGCCCCTCGCGGTATACAATTAGGTTGCCGAATCCTTCGGGGTAATCGCCGCCGTCTTTATGTACTGCGGTTGCAAAATTGCGGTTCACCGTCACGGTCGTAAAGGCAGTATCGCCAATTACGTAATTTCGGTTGGTACCCTCGGCAATGGCTTTTTGTTTGGCGTAATGGTCAGGGCAAAGTTCTTGGTACAATTTATCTATGTGTTGTACAAATGGTATACCCTCGGTAAATTTATCGAAGTAATCGCGGGCAAATGCAGTTTTACGGCAATAATGCACCATGGCACCCGCATCCATAAAACCTACGTTACCGCTATATACCTTATTACCGACCGTGATATTGCTTACGCTACCATCTTTGCGTATACGCTTGTGGCTGCTACCGCTTGCGCTACCGCGCCCGTCAGTAAGCTGAATAGAATCTTTAAATGCTTCTACGCCACTTTTAAGTACGTCCATAGGTATTGCGTTCTTGCGGTACCTAAATAATAGCTTGCCGTTTAGGTCATAACCATCACAATCGTAATTAATAAGAATTTGGTAATCGTCATTGGTTAAAAACTTTTTGTGTAGTGCATCTCCTTGGGCGGGAGTAAGCACGCGTTTAAGCTTGAGTACTTGTGCCATACTTATCGTTTAATAGTTTTAATAATAAATCGCTTAAATTACCTTTCTCTTGGTATTCGGGGCCAAATTCAGCCTTCATACCTTCTTTGCATAGGTACTTAAATTGTTTTAGTTCTTCTTTACTGAAATACAAAATGGTTGTTGTAATTTCTACGTTTTCTATTGGGCTATTGTCTTTGCCCCAATCGTCTTCGAATAGTTTCATGGTCTTTGGCTTTTAAATTTTATAAGTGCGTTTTGTATTTTTTCTGAATCAAAGGTATTGTTTGGGTTGGTACCCGCTTTACAATCTTCGTAGGTATCGTAAAAGGTCTTTTGGTCTTTGGTGTACAAGTAATGGTACTTACTATCCTTACGTACTTTAATTTGGTATATTCTGCCCATTATCTAAATATTAAGTAACCACCCCCAAGGCCCGCTAGGAATGTACCCCACTTGGCAAGCTTTTGGCGGCGTACCATGGTTCGTTGTGTTTTAAGGGCTAGTTCGTTATTTACCACTATTTGCTTAAAGTTTGTAATGGCTGATTCGTAACCCGTTACCATTTGCTTGTGAAGTTGGTCTTTTAAGCGGAATTGTGCCAAAGTGCTATCCTTTATGGTTACGGCATATTCTAGCTTAACAACCTTTTCGTTTACAATGGCTAGTTCTTTTGCCACAACCTTTCCGTGTTCAATAATGTTTATGGCTTTAATAAGTTGAGCATTTGGCAAACAAGTAACACTATCTGCCGATACTATCTGCGAAGTAGCTTGCAATTTGGTTACTAGTATAACCATTAGCATAAGTTTGAACCTTTTCATATTGTGGTTTTAAGTTTGAAAGTTTTGCGTTTATAGCTTTAAGTGTAATACTATTTACTGAATCAACGTTTTGTAACCTTTCAATAATTACGTCAGACTTTTGGTACTGAAAGTTTAGTTCGCCTAGTTCAGCTTCTATTTGTGCGTTACACTTTAAAAGGCTATCATTCTTTTTTTGTATTTCTTTCAGTTTGTTTTTAAGGTCTTCGTTGCCCGTATTGAACAAACCTTTGTAACCAACTATTACTATGGCAATTACCAAAACTATGGTTAGCCAATTTTCTTTTACGTATTTCATAAGGGGGGGGGGCTTTTATATTGTGCTATAAAGTTACAATTAAGTAGGTTTATTTCAAATTATTGCAGCCTATTTTTTATCCACTTTTTTTTCATCAATTATAACTTCGCCAAGTATAATGTTAGTGGTTATGGCATAAATAATAAATACTATAATTAGGGCTACAGAATATTCGCTATTATTTTGGGCTATTTTATAAACTAGGTACGCATTAACAAACACGTTTAATATTAGTAACCATTTAAGTAGGGTTTTCATTATAGGCTTTTTTTAGGTGAAGGCATTGCGGGGCAATCCCAATTATTTGGTATTTCTAGGTCAAGGCCGTTATGGTTCATTTGGTTATCGGGTATGCGAATGTCCTCACTAAAATAGTGTTTTACAACACCGCCACGTAGGCGCACCACCCAAACGCTATTGGTGTCTAGGCCGTAGTCAATTAAAAAAATGGCTTGGCCGTACCCATGTGGTGTGGCTACATGTATTACGGGGTCTATGCGTACTATCATATTTGGCATAAATTAAAATGGTAAAATTTTGGTGCTAGTAACATCTAGGACTTCGCAAATTTCTTTTAGCTTTTTAAGGGTAATATTCTTTTTGCCATTTTCTACTTGGCATAGGTAACCCGTATCGGTAAAGTTAAGAAGCTTGGCCAACTCGTATTGCTTTAATTTTTTACGCTTTCGGTAATGGGCAATTTTATGGCCAATGTATGCTGCATCGGTTACTTCGGTTTCAACTTCTTGCTCCACTAGTTGTTTTACTTTTATTATTGGCATGTAATTAATTTTAATTGTTTTGTATTTGTACTATTACTTTTAATATTTCTATTATTGATGGTTTGTAATGATTATGATTAAAATCTCTTCCCTTTTCTTCTGCAATAATTTGTAAAGCTTTGGTATAATGTAGGTATGCAAGGTTACAATCCATTCTACGCTCCATGTATTTATATACAACTAACAAATAATTAGCTGCATGTTGTTGGGCATCTTTTATGTTTTCAAAATAAGGCGAGTATTTTTTTTTGGCAAGTAAATTTTCATAACCATTATCCCTTTCTTTAAAAATACGCATAGTGTACCTATATTTTCTATTACGGGAACAATACTCTAGTGGGTATGTAGCATGGAACCTTGTATATAGGTGTAGTTGGTGTTCAAAACACTGAAATATTTGTGCATACGTTGGTGCTTGGTAATGTTCTAGGTTTTCATCAAGTATACCAAATTGGCCTTTACTATTATAAAAGCCGTGTATGTTTACAAAATGCAAAGTTTGTTTTAATTGCTTGGCCATTTCAAAAGTAACAAATTCGGCATTGTGGGGGGCGCAATAATAGCTTGGGGGTGTTGTATCTACCATGGGTAATTAATTTTAATTGTTTTTTAGGATTATTTTTTCGCAATAAACTACTAACCTATCTAATGATTCTTTTAAAAATAAAACGTTGTCATATTCTTTACTAGGGAAATATGTATGGTTACATACATCTATTGCGATACTACGCGCATCTTCTAAATGTTTCTTTAATGTTTTTACAGATTCTTCTTTATTTATAATTCTTATACCACCCATAATAATAATTTTAATTGTTTTTTTAAAATAATGGCAATTGCTTGTATTTACTCTTTGCTATTTCTGCGGCTATTTCTCCCGCGTGTACTTGGCGTTCTTCCCAAAGCTCACCGCGTAGTTCAGGTATTTCCTCTTGTATTTTACGCCATGCACGAGCAATGGTTTGCGGGTCGCTTAACTTACGGCTATAAAAAGCTTCGTAATAATCTACACGTTTAAGGTCATGTAGGGCTAATTCAAAATCGTGTATTTCTTTAACTACAATGTAGTAGTCATCACGGGCATCAATATCCTTTTCAAGTATGGATAGCGCCATGCGGGTAATTGAATAAGGGGTTTTCATACGTTATTTGTTTTTAGGTTTTATTGCGCAATGGTGTGTAAACTTTGCCTTCCATTCTTCTAGGGTTTCTTTTTTGTTTTGGTTATAACTTTTATTGTAATAATCTTCACCATCTATTATAAATACACTTGTAACTTCATCTCTGCCTAAATCAAAAGCAATTTCTATCTGCTCTTTTTCTTTTTCAATCATTGATTCTACTTTGTCAATGACTTTTGAAGGGTTCCACAAATCGCTTGGGCTACTCCATTCATCAATAAAATGTTTAAGTAATTCTTGCATTGCGGTTTTCATAGGTTATTTGTTTTTAAAATATTCTAAATTAATACGGCTTATTAATACGTGCAGTTCAGTTTCTTTAAATAGCTTACCTACTATGTATTGGCGTGCGTACTTTTTACGTTTGGCTTCGGGGTCTTGGTTGGCCGTTTGGTCTACCGCACCCTTTATGGCTTTATCAAAAGCTGCGTCTGACTTTTCTTTACGTAGGCGTTCGCCACCAAAAACAAGGGCTTCGTTAATTTCTTCTTTGGTTGGGTTAATTTGGCCCGTGGCTTTTAGCCATGTGTAAATGTCTTCGTTAATATCCCAAAACACTTCTCGTTCAATGTAGCTTTCGTAAACGCTGATTAAAAAGTCCTTAAATATATTAGCACGTTCTACGGAGGTAATACTTATTTTGGTATTACGTTCTATTTCGCGTAGGTACTTTTCTTTGTTCGCACCAATCTCATTTATTATTTGAGCCTTACGTTCCATGTAGGCATTAAGGGCCTTGGATACGTAGAAGGCCGATAGGCTTTTTTGACTAGTAAAGCCAACGTCTAGCTTACCCGCAATAGTCCAATTCATAGCCATTTTTAAATCGGTAAGCACTAGGTTACCAAAGTTGTCATAGATAAATTGGCAAATAAATACAAGTTCGGTTTGGGTACTATCGGTGGTTACGCCAAGCAATAGGTGCCAACGCGCCATGAGGTCTACCATGTGTGTCATATCTTCGCGGTTGTAATACTTAATCTTCTTTTCCGTAAAGGTTGTGGCTAGGGCTAGTTCATCTTCGGTGCGCACCCAATCGCCAATTAGCACGTTTTGCTTGTTCTGCTGACTTGGCAAGTTTTGAGAGCCTTTCTGTATTTCTTGTTTGCTCATTAAGGTATTTTGTAAAATTTTCTCCAAATAGGGTTTGTGGCCGTATGTATTGTTTGAACTTGGTATTTTGCCATTGCGCAATTTTGGCTAGGGTAACTTTTTTAAATTGTTCTATTGTGTACCCTTGCAGCATTAAGCCAATTAGTAGGGCTTCTGCTTCTGCGTAATTAAATGGGTTTTGCGTATGGTTTTTAAAATAGTCAAGTACATGGTCTATTTCTTGGTTACTCATAATATATCGGTTAATGGTACACCAAGTGCATCTGCAAATTTTTGTGCCGTTTCCCACTTTTTAATGGGGCGGTACCCGCTGCATATATTACTTAAATTAGTAGTTGCAATTAGGTAGCCCGTTTTTTCAAATAGCATTTCTGCAAATTCACGTTGGGTTATACCGCGTTCAACAAGTAACTCACCTAGCTTACTGCGTTTATAATTACGTTCCTTTTTTATTGTATCCGTCATAGTAATTAATTTTAATTGGTTTAAAATGGCAAGTCGTCATCAATTGCATCTAATTCATTAAATTCATCTTGTGTAATGGTGGTGTTTACACCATCTTCTTTAAATCGGTTTTCATTATTGATTTGCCATGTAATACTCATAAGCCATGTTTTCCAATACGTAAGTTGCTTGGTGCTATCCCACTGCTCAATACCATTTACCACAATACGTTCTACTTGGGGTAGGTCACCCATGTTGTCTTTTGTAAATGCGTGTTTAAGTGGTTTCCCGTTTTGGCGTAAAAAACAAGTAGTACGGGTTTTACCATTTTCTTCCTTGCTGCTAGGAGAAATTACAATTGGTTGGGTAATGTTGGCCATCTTTAAGGCATTGACAAACCCCCTAAAATAACCCGAGTCAGTTCTAATTTTAAGTATATACTTGTCATCACTATCGTGTAGGGTTACACGTACAATTTCAAATTGTTTTTGATTGTATTCTTCTAGCGTAAATTCTACGTTGGTAATAATACCCGTAAGCTGATCATAAAATACTTGTTCGCCGTTTTGCTTAACTACTAACCTACCATTACTAATATGTACGTAGGTTGCGTTTGCATTGTTGTTTTCTAGTCCCATGATTATTTGTTTTTAGTTTGTTTGTAAATACCAAGCTCTATTTGCTTTTCTTTTATGTGGTTAAATAGGCCGTCAAGTAAATCGGTTTTGGCTTTTAAATTAGCCCGCATGTTTACTATCTTATTGTGGGCTTCAAGGCTATCAATATACTCGTGGAAGGTTTTTGGGTCTGTTTCCATTTGGGCCTCGTGGGCTTGCAGTATAATTGCTTCGCCGTCTAGTATTTTGGTTTCCCTTTCGCAGTAATCGGCTATGCTCATTAACAATGTAAAAAGCACGTGTTCTTTTCTTTCTTGTTCCATGTAATTAATTTTAATTGGTTTCTTCTAAAATAATAGTTTCGTGTTCGGCCATGGTTTCTGCATAGTCAACATGCTTATATGTATTAAAATATTCAGTTGCTTCGGCTAGCTTTAAATCATATTCTTTTGGGGTGTATGAAATAAAAGATTTTAAACAAATTGTCCCATAATTGACATAAAAGAAATACTTATTGTAATATTCTAAATTGTATGGGTCTACATAAACTTCTTGGCGTTGCGTTAAAAATAATTCTCTATCTTTAAGCATGCGCGTATGCAGCTTTGTGTGTATGGGTTCAACAAATACTTCACGACATTTGTCATACCATTTTTTTGCTTCTTCATCTGTTTTATAAGTAGCGGCTAAATGATACATACCATTCACCGAAAAGAAATAAATGTAGTCGCCTTTAAAGCTTTCGCTTGGTTTACGTTTTAATTCAAAAGTTGCCATGTAATTTATTTTAATTATAATTTAATTTAATTGCAATTTGTTTTAATTACCCTTTGCTTATAAGTTCATTAATAATTTCTTTGCGTAATTCATCTTTAATTTCTTCACGCATCGCGGCTTTTAAAGTTTTAAGCATATCGTCTAATTTAAAGCCCCTAGGCAATACCGCATCGATACCATCAAGAAATTGTTTTACACTAACCTCTTGGTTCATTGTTGGGTAATATGCCCCTTGTACATTAAATAAATTTTGTGCTTGCGGTGGTGGTGGTGCATTCCGTAATGCTTCTTGGTAACCATTATCATTATTTATACCGCGTAGCTTTTGCTTATTTTCAAAACGAATTTGTGCTTGTATTTTAGCTAACTCTTGCGCTTTAATTTTATCCTTAATTTTTTTGTTGCGCTTTTGGCTAGCATTATGGTACGCATTAATTTCCTTGTGTATTTCACGCGGGGTAATGGTATCAATTTTTTCAGTAAGCTTAATGTGTCCTTTTTTTGGATATTCAATAATACCCATGTTTTTTAAAATTGTAGGAAACGTACGGGTCATACTTACTTCATCGTAAAGTTGTTGGTAATTCCATGGCTGACCAATTTGTTTACTGAAATTGTTACGTAGGAAGTTAAGTGCTTTGATGATTTTTGCTTCTGCTTGTAAGTTAATAGAAGTGTTTTTCTTTTTCATGGTTTTGTTTTTTTTGTTTGTTAATTGTATTGAAACGCTAATTTATGTAATTTATTTTAATTGCAATTAAATTTAATTATAATTTTTTAAAAAAAAGCGGGGGCGGGGGGTGCCCCCTACTTTTTATGCCAACTCTAAAATTGAATTAGCTTTTGTAAATGCTTTACTTATTTGCTTATTACCTTGGCCAAAGAACTGACTATTGAATTTATCTTCTTGGTTCTTAAATGGCTTAACGTAATTAAAGTAACCCGATATCGCATTGTAAGCGCCCCATAACGTGCCCTTGCTTGCGCTTGTTACTTGGGTAGGGTGCGTAATGGCAAAGTTGTACGTGCTATCTACAATGTTCTTAAAACGGGTGCTATATTCCTTTTCTTGCTCGGCGGTTTGGGCCACCACTTTATATTCAGGTTTAAATACGTCAGTAATGTATTGGTGTAATTGGTCATCATTCATGCGGGTATCGGCCATTTGGTTAAATATAGCCTCTACCTCTTGCATGTATTTACTAGCAATACCCATTACACGTGTGGCTTCACGTAGCCTATCTTTTGCGCCGCCAATGTGCCCAATTGATACTTTATTGTCTAGGCCCTTTAATGCGGCTTGTAATGTGTTGTTACATACCACACGTACGTTGGTTAGGCCCGCTACTATGCTACTGCTACCATCGTGGCTATTGGTAAGCATAATGTATTTCTCTACCTTTTCGCCATTTACTAGCATATCGTCAGGCAATTTGGCGCTAACAAATATGCGCTCACCACGGCCTAATACACCCGCAGTTTCAAATATTGCTTCTCCTTGGTCTATAATAGCATCAAAAAAGGAAAATGCTTCCTTATTCTGCACTATTTCATACCTACTGCGTACCATGCCTAAAAATTCGTTTGTATCGCCTCTATATGTACTAAAAAAGCCATCGGCGGCTACTACCTGACCACTAGGGGTGGTAAATTGTGCATCAGCTTTAAGTACCTCGTAATCTAGGTTGGCAAGCTTGATAGCTTCTTCGGCGGTCATAGCTTGGTCTACTACTTGGCCTAGCCCGTGCCATGCTTTCTCTGAATGGGTTGCAAATGACCAATTGCGGTTGTTGTTGTTGAAGTTTAAATTGTGTGCCATTTTTCTTTTTTTTGTTTTGTTAGTTATAAATAAATTATCGGTATAAAATTACGTAGTCGCCAAAATGCTGCTCAAACACTTTAAGTAGGTGTTCATAGTCACTACTTGTCATGTCTTTAAAAATTGGGTTAAAGTCTAGGCCTAAATTTTTTGCTAGCATACGTGCATGGCCACACAATGCAAACGCATTGCCACTTGGGCCCGTAAGGTCTAGTTCTAATAAATGTGCGTTGGGTTTTTGTTCAATTGACTTAATCATGGTTTTTGTTTTTGTTATGGTAATTTATGTTTCTGATGTAAATTTATAACACTTTTTTTTAAATAGACAAATTTTTTTTAAAAATCTTTTTACCACCCCCCAAAAATACCCCCTTACTCCGCAATCTATTTGCGGTCATCTTTTAATTTGGCCAAAATAAGCCCATTAGAGCCTTTTTTTATATATACACACACAAACACCCCACCTCTATATTAAAATCGCCCTCTCTGCCCCTCTACCCCCAAAAACCACCATAATAGGCCCGCCCCAATACACCACCACCCCGCCATCTATTTGCGGTCAGCCCATAACCCCAAAAAAAACTTTGTACGCTTTTTTGTTCGTACATAGAATCGTACTTAACCCATAAAACCCCTATATAGCCCCA
>Ga0181349_1000116_pt1 | contig 30887 bp, 26 predicted proteins | sample Su13VDMM110SD_FD_130106 | JGI IMG/M metagenome (GOLD analysis project Ga0181349, IMG submission 130106) | Freshwater viral communities from Lake Michigan, USA - Su13.VD.MM110.S.D | ecosystem: Environmental > Aquatic > Freshwater > Lake | place: USA: Michigan | collected 2013-07-16 | reverse complement strand
CATATTCAGATTATTGCCGGAAATGTAGCGACTGGTGAAGGTTTCATGCACCTTGCCGAGTCAGGAGCTAACGCAGTAAGAATCGGAATAGGATCGGGCGCCATCTGCTCGACGAGAATTCAGACAGCATTTGGGGTACCTGCCCTTCAATCTGTAATGGATGCTTATTACGTTAAGCAGCGTAACCCACACTTTCAAAATGTTGCCATTATTGCCGATGGTGGAATCCGATATCCCGGAGATCTTGTAAAAGCTCTTACTGCGGGAGCCGACGCCATTATGTGTGGTAGAATCCTGGCTCAGACCGAAGAGTCTCCCGGAAACCCGGTATGGGACGACAATGCCGGGATAATGACCAAGACCTATAGAGGAATGGCGAGCCGTGAAGTGCAGCAGGACAAACGAGGCGGATTAAAGCCCATGACTTGCGCCGAGGGAGTCTCTACCACTCTTCCGGTTACAGGATCAGTCAGATCTGTAATTGAGGAGTTTGCAGGAGGATTAAGATCCGGCATGACCTATGCCAATGCAACAACTCTAGCTCAACTTAGAACCAACGCAACCTTCATTAAGATAACATCGGCAGGACTCTCAGAGTCTCATGCCTTCGGAACAAGGAAAGAGTAATGACTGAAGAAACTAAAGAAATCAAAGAAGTTAAAACAAAACTAAAGTTTGATAATATCCTAGCAGTTATAGCGGATCTAAAAACTGGACTGACTTTCTTTCGGAGTCAGATAGATAAAGTCCAAAGTGAGCTAGAAGAGCTAAAGTCTTTTACAGGGGAGGATGGGCAAGCTTCGCCAGGGCCAGACCCCAAGCAGATTCCACTTTTTGCCGAGACTCCAAAGAAAACACCTACCGTAAGAAGGGTAGATTCTGAGGAAGAAGTCTCGGAAAAACCAAATCCATACAACATACAGGTTGTCGGTCTTGGAACAACAAAGCTGGATTTTTAAAAGATCCAAACAGAATGAGATAGGCGCTTGACCCTTAGGAATCGGTGCCTATTTTTATGTGGTCAGGGAACGGAGCATAATGCTCCTCCAAAGAAAAAGGAGAAGTAATGTATTTAGAGCAGAAAATAGAAGCTATCCTAGCCTCCCTCAAATCTATCGAGGATAAGGTAGACCATCTTACTTCGGAGGTTGAAGTAGTCAGATCCGAGGTAAATCTCCTTAAGGGAGATCATTCTGGATCAGAAAGAGATCTAAAGCAAGATTTTACGAATTTCAAGGAACACTGGGGGTCAGACTCCCCCGATGTAGAGGCTCTAAAGAATACCTTACTTAAACTAAGGAACTCTTTGGGCGGAATCACGGAAGCATTTTCCCGGCCCGGCGAACCCGAAGCAGGAAAGTAAGCGGACAAGAAAAAAAGTCTGATAGACCGAGCCCCTCAGGATATAGGAAGGGCGTAGCGGTGGTCGCTACGCTCCTAAGCAATCAAGCAACCAATCAGTCAACAGTCAGTCGTTAGTATCTAATCACTCAAATATTGTTTCTAACTGGAGTAAAATTATATGAACGCCAATCTTACTAAGCGCATCCTCCGCGATATGCCCGTCGATAAGTCCATCATGCTCCGTGCCAAGCACGGTGTCGGTAAGTCCTCTGTTATCAAGCAGGCTGCCGCAGAGCAGGGAATCAACTTCTTTGACGTCCGACTTTCTCAGTGTGAAGTCGGTGATATCAAGGGTCTGCCCTTCCTCGACGTAGCCAATGAGCGTACTACCTTCCTTAAGCCTTACTGGTGGCCTCGCGATCCTAACAGCAGCGGTATCCTCTTCTTTGACGAGCTTAACCGAGCCAGCAAGGACGTTCTCCAGGCAGTCTTTGAAATCTGTCTTGATCGCCGCCTTGACGGTGAGAAGCTTCCCGATGGTTGGCGTGTTGTGGCGGCAGTTAACGCCGATGACGATTACGATGTTGTCGAGCTTGATCCCGCCCTTCTTGACCGTTGGTTTGTCGTTGACTTCGACCCGACTCCTAAGGAGTGGATTGATTGGGCTCGTGCCGCCAAGGTTCATCCCGCAGTTGTAGAGTTTGTTGCCCGTAACAACAACCTTCTCGATCCCCCGGTCGGCAATCTTGAGTCGGGTCGTGTCTATCCTTCTCGCCGCTCCTGGAATGCCCTCTCCGATACTATCATCGCCATGAATCTCACGGATGATACCGATGGTATGGTGACTCAGATTTCCAAGGGCTGGGTTGGCCGAGAGGTCGCGGTTATGTTCCAGAAGTTCATGACTAACGAGTTCTCCCAGCTTAAGGCTTCTGACATCCTCGACAAGTACGAAGAGATGATCCCCAAGATCGAAGCAGCCTGCTCTGACATCGAGGTTATCGCCGCCCTTGCCAACTCTCTCGCCGATGAGGTTGCCAATCGCACCGCAGCTAAGATGAAGGAGAAGCAGACTCTTGCTCTCAAGAACTTCTTTGGAATGATTCCCAAGGATGTTGCTTCTAACCTCTGGACTTCGCTTCTTTCCAATCCCAAGACCAAGAAGATCGTTATGCCTTGGCAGACTGACGCCGACTTCTGCGAGGTTCTTCGCAAGGTCTATGGCCTGGCAGAGAAGTAATCTGCCCTAATTAGAGTGGGGAGGTCCAATCCCTCCCCACTCCTTTTCAGTATCTAACAATCATTTTCTAGGAGAAATTATGTCGTATGATCGTGCTGCGCGTGACAACCTTGAGTCCGCAATCTCCACCCTGGTTCTTCTTTATCCTCTTTACGGAACCGTGTTCCTGTATCTCAACAAGATCGAGCGAACCGATCTGCCCACTATGGCAGTAGGCACTACTCGTCGTGTTGACCTTGCTCTTTACTATAATCCCGAATTTGTCAAGAAGATGACTTATACTCAGCTTAGGGCAGTCCTTAAGCATGAGGCACTTCACGTTCTTCTGCACCACATCTCCCGTAACCAATACTTCAACTACAATATGAAGGGTTACAATTATGCCGCAGATATGGCAATCAACTGCCATATTGAGGGTTTGCCAGAGGGAGCCCTTTATCCTAAGACCTTCCAGCTTCCCGATAATGAGTCCTCCGAGTGGTACTATGAGAAACTCAAGAAGGAGCAAGAAGAGAAGGGAGAGGATGCCCTAGATGGTAAGGGTGATCTCGTAGATGATCATGCTATGTGGGGCGAGTGTGACGACGATATTATCAAGGAGAAGGTCCGTAATATCGCAGAACAGGCCATTAAGGAACAAGAGAAGAAGGGCTGGGGAGATATCTCCGGTAATCTTGCACAGCAGATTATTGCTGCCAACAAGTCCGTAGTCAACTGGAAGCGTGAGGTTCGTTACTTCATCAATCAGATTATCATGATGGGTCGTAAGTCAACTCGTATGCGGCCTAACCGTCGATTTGGCTACAAGAATCCTGGCTCTAAGCGAGATTACACCAGTAAGATTCTGGTTGCAATTGATACCTCGGGTTCTGTATCCGATCAGGAGCTTGAATACTTTCTTCAGGAATTGAATGGCATGATCTCCCATGTGAAGGTAGACCTGCTTCAATTCGATCATGAAATCAAGTGTGATCCGAAGCCTTTTGAGAAGAAGGTAAAGAAGCTTGGCATCGTTGGAAGAGGAGGCACAATGGTGGATCCAGTTCTACGAATGGCAGATGAAAAGCGCTATGACGGTCTAATCATTATGACAGATGGTGGCTTCTCCATCGGAGTGCCAAAGCCAAAGTGTCGAGTTATGTGGTGCGGCGTAAAGGCCAACGAGAAGTATTTCGATCATATTACTTTTGGTAAGAAGGTAATGATCGAGCAGAAGAAGAACTAATCACCCGATAGCGAGGGAGAGTCAAATTCTCCCTCGCTATTTTTTTCAAAAATTTAGTACAATCCACTAGGAGTTAAAATGAAGTTCATTATCAATAAGAATCCATCCAAGCTAACCACAATTGCCGTGGCTTTTCAGGCAGGTTCTGCATTGGAAAGTCAGTTTGGTTACAAGGCAGGTACCGCACATTTCTTGGAGCACTTTATGTTCAAGGGAACTGCCAAGCGAGATTCTTTTGCAATCTCACGAGAGATCGCCTTTTATGGCGGCGACTCCAATGCCTATACTTCACATGAAGATGTAATCTACTTTCTTACCCTACCAGTAGATCACTTCGAAGCAGGGGTGGAAATCCTACATGATATGGTTTCTAATCCCATCTTTCCAGAACCAGAGTTTGAGAAAGAAAAGCAGGTTATTCTAGAGGAGCTTGCCTCTACTGGTGATTCCGTTCATCGGGTAATTGGCCAGACTCTTGCTTCTCATGTTTACTCCAACTATCTTTCCAAGCCAATAATTGGAACCGAAGAATCTATCAATTCGATTCAACTAGATGATCTTAAGCGATTCTTTTCCTCCTTTTATAAGAAGGAGAATATGCTAATCTCAGTTTATTCCTCCCTCAAGCAGACAGAGGTGGAGGGCTTGCTGACTAAGTATTTTGGAGAACAGGACGGAGAGGTTAATTTCCTTCTTACTCCAGAGCCAACCAAAATTCTCAAGACAAAGGTAGTGGATGTAATCCGAAAAGATCTGGAACAATCCCATGTAGTTTGGACCTGGCCTTCGTTCAAGTATGGATCTAAGGATACCTATGCCGCTGCCGTGCTAGGAAACATTCTTGGCTCCGGCATGGACAGCAGACTCTTCCAAGAGGTTCGCGAAAAGGCCAACCTAGTCTATGGAATTGGTGCCGGTAGTTCAGGAGATCGTACCTCTGGAACTTTCTCTATCCAGTTTTCCACTCGCCCTCAGAATCTGGAGCAAGCAAAGGAAATTATCCTGGCAGAGATTGGAAAGATAACTTCCACTCTTCCAACCGAAGAAGAAGTTCAGCGCTCCAAGAATAAGATGCGTACCGGAGTCTATCGAAGTTGGCAGTCTGCCGATGGCTCTGCCTTAAAGGTAATTGATCATTACTTTATGAACCGCAAGATTCCTAATGTAGCGGGAATAAATCGCAAGCTCTCAAAGGTAACCGCAGAAGATGTTATGCGAGTTGCGAAGAAGATTTTCTCAGGAAAGAATGTTATGGTCGTAGGAAAGAAGGGTGAGGTATGAAGCTTCAGATTACAGGAAATCTAAGAAGTGTTGCCAATTCTGCCTGGGTATCTACTCTGGATGAATCAAAGGCAGGAGCAAAGTCGGATGAAGAGGTAATTCGCGTTACGAAGTTTCTTGTTCAGGAGCATCACACCACTCCCTTTGAAAGCGTAACTCTTACCTTTAGTTTCAGGGCCGACTCCGAATCAGAGGAGGATTCTTATGCTCATTGGGAGATGGCAGCTTTCTGCGACTCGCCTTATGTCAGATACTTAACAGAAGAGGACGGTACCACTCATCTGACAGTAGATCTCTTCAACTTCATCAAGATTGCAAAAAAGGCATATCAAAATGAAGCCCATAAGGACACAGAATTCTGGAAGATCTTTGAAGCACAAGACCCTCTATTGTCATCTGTAGTTGGGGAGTTTTCCCTTCCTCCAGAATATGATGGAGGGGTAGAGGATGTCTCTGATACCCTTGGCCCGAACGGAATGACTGTGGAGCTTGTAGAGCTACATGAAGCGCCCGTGCGTGAGCATATGCGCGCAACTTGGCGTATATGCTGCCCCTTGTCTATTGCGGTCCAGATTTTGCGTCATAGATCTGGAAGCTTCAATATGACGAGCGGGAGATACCGCACACTCAATCAGGATATGGTTGATACCTACAGCGATATTACAAAGATTATGGAAAAGATTGCTCCTCGTAACTTTCTATTAGAATTAGATATGGGGTTTGATAGACACTCTGTAGACGATATTTCTGATTATTATGAACGAGAATTTGAAAATCTTCTAAAGAAGTCCAGCGTAGCAAACAGGACATATGATTGCCAGATGCAGATGTCAAAGAAGGCAAAGGCAGAAGGAAAAATTACCAACGAAGAATACAAGCGATTCAGAGAGTTTGCCCGATATATTCTTCCTGAGGGCAGAATGACAGAACTATACTGCACATTTTATCTTCCAGACTTCATTCATTACCTTCAGCTTCGCGATTCTTCTCATGCCCAAACAGAGCATGTTTATGTTGCCCAGCAGATGAAAAAGTCATTGAATGGCAAGTTAAAAGATAATTTTAAAATTAAATAAATTATTCTTGATAATCAAAATGTTCTGTAGTATAGTTATGATATGAGTATTGAACTATTAACTTTAGGGCTAGTTGGAATTACGGTGATCATAACATCCTCGGTGTTTTTTGAGGATCTTAGAGAGAAGGTTTCCAACTCTTCCCAGATACTTGGAAAGCTAATTAACTGCCCGATGTGTACTGGTTTTTGGGTAGGCTTATTCTTTGGTTTTATCTCAGGTATAGCTCCTCCAGTCCTCATCGGAGGGTTGGTTAGCCTCCTATCATGGTCCATATATACGGTGGTTGATTACTTTTCAACCAAGGCAACTTGGTATGCAACACAGATAATAAAAGAAACTCCAGTCGAATCTGATACTGAGGAAAAAAATGAATCGTAGTAAGTCAAGCCGAATTTCAATTCCAGGTAGAGTAATTCAATTATTGCTTCATGATGATGAGTTCTTTAGAGAAGTTATGAATCTAAAGAAAGCATCAACCGCAGGAAGCTTTCCAAAATACGATCAGTGGTGCGATGTGGACGGATTCCATATGGAGTTTGCTCTAGCAGGTTATGCCAAGAAAGATTTGGAAATCTGCTACTCTGGTCAGGAACTGACCATTAGGTCTGTAAGATCAAATCAAGAAGTCCAAAGCACCACTCCTAATGAATCTTTAGAAGAAGAGGTTATTCCGGAAGTAATAACTAGAAGCACCTCCTCACCAAAAATTCAGCAGGGAGCAATTGTGAGGGGAATTGCAAGAAGGAACTTTTCGACAAACTTCTTCATTAGTCAAGAGTTTGATATCTCTTCTGCGGTGGCCACAGTTAAGGATGGATTACTGCACCTCATAATTCCAGCAAAGAGTGAAATAACAGCTAATACAATTGAAATTAAAAATGGAGAATAAGATGAATAATATTTCTGATCTAATCACAACTATGATTAAGGCTATCGTTGATGAACCCGATGCGGTACTAGTGTCTGACGTTTCTTCTCCAAAAGGCCCTCTCTTTGAGGTAAAGGTAGCCCCTGGTGATGTGGGTAAGATCATTGGAAAACAGGGAAGAATCGCTAATGCAATCCGGACTATTGCCAAGGCTGCCGGAGCAAAGGCAGGACAGAGGGTGATGGTTAATGTACTAAACAAGTCAGCATAGGTGAGGCATGAGTGACTTCTGGAACGAACTTGTTGATAAAAAAGCATTACTAATGTTTCAGAAGGCCTATCGTGCAGCCAACAGAAGGGCCATAAAGAAGAATCTGCCATTCGAGATTACAGTGGATGATATAATCAAACAGTATGTAGATCAATCCGGCAGGTGCTTTTACTCAGATATCGGAATGAGAATCTCAAAGCAAGAGGACGATATTCTTCATGATCCTTACAAGATGACTCTTGATTGCAAAGAACCACCATTAGGTTATAAAAAAGAAAACATAGTCTGGTGTATTTATTGCATCAATTCCTTTAAACAGAGGATGCCAAAAGAAGAAGTTATTAATATTTGTTATAATATAATAAGACATAATGAAAAAAAATAAAGAAGAAAAATTTTTAGATAAAATAAAGAAACTGTACCAAAACTATGGTATTGATATCTTAGTTATGGAAGAGGATGAATTCAAAAGAGTATTAGAATTTTATAAGTCAAATGTTAAAAAACTATATGAAGATTTAAAAAAGTCTAGCTCTCATGCGAATAGCTTTTCCGATGTAGATATAATATAGTTATATTTACTAGAGTATATGCAGTATCTTGCATACAAAAGAGAGTGTGACCACTATGATTAATAAAAAAGAATTGGCTAGAAAGTTATCAAAAAAAACACTACTTTCCATCAGAGAGAGTTCTCAGGTTATTGAGCATCTATTCGAAGCAATAGCACAAGAGCTCTCTGATGGAGGGGAGGTTTCGATTGTCAACTTTGGAAAATTCACACTCTACAAGCAAAAGCCGAGGCCCGTCAGAAATCCAAAGACGATGCAAGAAATGACTCTTGATGAGTTTTTTTCTGTTAAATTTAAGCCATCTATTTATATTAAAAATAAGGTAAAGAATAAATAGCATGGCAACCTCTAGCACTAAAAAATTAACGAAATATACCTCCGGCAGCACCATTGTCACGGCAGATACTGCTAACGCCTGGTATGGCGGTCTTTATGGTTCCTACGAAGGAACCCTGCTGGATGCAGATGATCCTAGAGTTATCGGTCACGTTCACGACGGAGAACCATATGATGGTCACTCCGCCAAGATAAATCTGGTAAGTCATGTAACCGACAAGCTACAGCATCAGAATCTTGCTGACGAAGCGGTATGGAAAAATAATGTAGGATCCTTTCTAGATCAGACACAGGCCATTCCAGAATCATATACGATAGGCTCTGACAAGTATTATTTTTTAGATCTAACAGATGTTTACACATATGTTGATGACGAGATTGCGGGGATAAACTCTCCATTTGAGGAGGCCGATTCAAATGCCGATACGGTAGATGATGTGGTTAGACAAAGCGATCTGAATTATTCCTCATCTGGATTAGACTTTGTTTTTGGGTCAGCAAAACTTGATGATATGAATGATGGTGGAAAGGGAGATAATAGGATTTTATTTGACCGTTCCAAGGCCGCGTTTAGAGCCGGAAGTACTGACTCTACAGATTGGGACAATTCCAATCGAGGAGATTACTCTGCTGCATTAGGAATTAATAATAAGGCTAGTGGAACATCATCTTTTGCAATAGGTGAGAAAAACATCGCCTCCGCCACAAACACTTTTGCCGGAGGAGCAGTTAATATCGTGGGAGGTAATAACTCCGCCTCCTTCGGAAAGAGTAACTCAATAACAACGCAAAATTCTTTTGCCTCTGGAGATGGAAATACACTAACCTCCGGTTCTGACCACTCCGCAGCTTTTGGGTTAGGTAATGCCTCAGTTGGACTAGCCTCTCTGGTCTTTGGAAAATATGCAGCAGGCAAAGTTGATGGAGAGCTTGTTCATGCTTCTGGAAGTTTTACTAGCCCTGGTGATGCTCAAACTAGCGAATATGTAGTAAGAGGAAGCATAGTAAATACCACTCCACCGCCAGGCATATCCCTAAGTGTGGATGGAATAGGTAACAATTATCAGATGGATGTTGGTGCGGCATATCATATTAGTGTGATGCTGGTTGGAAAATTATCAATAGCTGCGGCGCTCCCGCAAGAAGCCGGAGCATACAAGCTAGAATCCCTTGGAATTGGACCACTATTAATCCCACCAACTGCCGGCACAGTGTCGGTACCGATAACTACTTTTGTTTCCAGAACTGCTTATTTTTTGGCGGCAGGACTTGTCACCGTTAATTTGGAAGTTGATCCCGGAAATGCAAATATAATAATAAGAGTTTCAGATAACCATACTTCCCCAAGTTTTTATCCCTCAAGTTGGGTGGCAACAGTAACATTAACTAAGTGTAAATTTTAGGGGCAAAAATGTCAAAGCTTGAGATAGATAGTGACAATGCAGAAATTAGAGTTGATGGCTATGAATATTGCTCCACAAAGGTTTCTGTTAAAACATATGGAATTTCCTCTGAATCAAGTCAGACATTAAACTCTGCAGATATCAGACTGACTAGAAATGATGGTTATATCGACAACCTTACCGTCACCGGCGGAAGCAATATTACTATAACTAGGAATAACGCTGATAAATTCACAATAGATTCTTATAACTCAGATACCACATATTCCATCGAGTCATCGTCATCAAATTCTCCACTTGGAGCAAAGATAACGCTAAAAGACAATAATAACGTAATGGATAATGTCTTCATTGTTCAAGGTACGGGGGTAGGAGTAGTTCATTCAGTAGGAGATAACATTACCATCTCCAATAGTGGTGTCACTAGCCTTGCCTCTGGAACGGGAATTTCCGTGTCCGGAGCCACAGGAAGCGTGACAATCTCTATGTCGGAGGTAACAATCCCAAGGGCTAACGATCTAATCATAGCCCCACAGGCAACACAGAGTGTATTGACTACGAACGTCCTTCCGGTAAATACCACGGTAGAATTACACGGGGTAATATTATTTGCATTTAATCCGGGTGGTGCCACAAATACTTTTGATGTAGTGTTATCAACTTCCTCCGGAACTATCGGTGGAAACACCTCAAGGGTGGTAGTGGGATTCACCTGTCACGCAGGCGGCGTATCAGGTTCTCTCGGAGAATCAACAAAGGCTAACCCAACATTTACCTATCCGACAACGATTGGTAATACTAACGAACATGCCATTAGATTCTCAGGAATATTTCAAACCGATCTGAATACTCCAAACAGTCTTGTAATAAGAATGAAGAATAATAATGCAAATGCACAGGGAAACGAAAATATGGTTGTTTATGCGAAATCATTTATAAGATATAATATAATTTAACAAACCCCAGTATAATGAAAAATAGTGACCAAATTGAATTTATACTTAGGATGCAACGGTAATGCTGACAAAGAAGGTTTTACTTATTGTAATTCTTGTAATAATTTTTTGCTAGATGTTTCCTCTTTAGAGGACACCAGAAGAGATAAAGTTATGGACTTCCTAGATAAGGCAGCAAATATTTTCTCTGGTCCGGTAGAGAATAATAACAAGGCATTTAATGTTATTAACTTTTTACATCGTGATTTTGGTATATTTAGTGGAGACCGAGTTCTCAAAATTCAAAAATTCTTTCAGATTCACAAAGAGTGTGGAATTTATTTGGTAATTATCCCGGAGAAAAAATGAGCGATGATATAGAAATTCCGAAAAACTCATCCTATATGGATTCGAAAAAGCAGGAATCAAAGTCCAGATTTTCCGGAGTAATCGAAGAATTTAAAAAACTTCTTTCGGATAAGACCCACCCTGACAATCAAACTGCAGCCTATCACAACAATGTTAAATCAATTTTAACGAGGATGTTGACAACCGCTGACGATCTGGATAAGGTGGTACCCGGAGAGGGGATTTTTGGCCTCATTATTCTCTCCCTTCGCGCCTCACTTAAGATGAAGGACGAACTGGTAAAAACTGAGGTCAAGATCCGGGAATTGGAAAGAGAGATGAAAAAACTCAAGAGGTAAAATATGGACCATGATATCGAAAGAGCTACCCACTTTTTCCTTGTTCAAAAAATCCAGATTGCAGAGATAAAAAAGACCCCGCTGGGGTCTTTTGACGTATTTGACGTCTATCCTCAGTTTGGAGTAAAGCTGGGAAAGCTATCAAGATCCTTGCAGGATTTTGCCCTTTACATGGGTTGTCTTGGTATTCCAGATGCGGACTTTGATTACACCACAGGCTCCTATAGAGTCAAGCTCCAAAGAAGGGAGATTGACACAATGCCCCTAAGCCACGCCCTAGCCCTCCTGCCTGCTGGTATGCTCTCCCCTATGGTGCTAGGCTGCACCGCGCTAGGCGGGCCGCTGGTGGTCGATCAAGGCGCTGTGCCTAATACCTTGGTCGCAGGCGCCCCCGGCTCAGGAAAAAGCACTCTATTAAAGGTAATGATAGAGAATCTTCTTTTGGCAGGGGTGGGGGTAACCATCATTGATCCTAAGCTAGTAGACTTCGCTCTCTTCAAAAAGAGGTCAGGATGTCAGGTCGAGAGTGATCCGGAAAAATTTGGTCAAGTTCTTGATTCGGTAATAAGCAGAATGAATTCAATCTATTCAATTCTGTCCAGACGAGGATTTTCTTCCGTAGTACAAAACAACAATTCTGGAGAATCCAAGATCTATCCTCAGGTTATTTTTATTGACGAATGGGCCGATGTCTATCTGTCTGATAAGAAGAACCTAAATAGAGTCTTGACGCTATCTCAGAAGGGACGAGCGGCCGGGATCTCTATTGTTCTTGCTACCCAAAGACCATCAGCCTCTATCTTGCCCGGACAAATTAAGGCAAATTTTACCGGAAGAATTGCCATGAGAGTATCTTCTGAGATGGAATCAAGAATGATCATGAATTCTTCTCTTGCCGCAGATATCTCGGAGCCGGGAATGGCGTACTATATGGATCAATCCTCTCCGCACCCGATTTATTTTCGGGTTGCTCAGAATGATCTTACCAGATCTGATCCCCCACAGAAGAGCACCTCCTTCTGGTCAAACCTTATGTCAGTATTTAAATAAAATGAAAACAGCATCCAGAACAGATATCGCAAAGCAGGTAAAGATTTTAGATCTTGCCAAAAAGTTTGGTATCACCATCGAGTCAGCTTCTGCTGGTAATTTCGATTATCGTTGTCGTTGTCCCTCCCCCGACCATAAAATGGGAAAGGAAAAGACCTCCTCTTGCTATATTAATTCTAGAGACAATAATTATTATTGTTATGGGTGTAATAAGGGAGTTTCGTCCATTGACTTCTATATGTCTTGTGCAGACAAGACATTTGCTGAAGCTATGCAGGAAATGAAAGAGATGGTAAAGAATCCCGGCGCCTATCACGATATCGTAGATCAGAAGAGGGTAGCATTTCCTATTTTGGTAGAAACATCCGAGATAATCAGGGCCTTTCTGATAGAAAATCCAGAACAAATGAAGAACATGACTAATATTCTAAAGAAAATAGATCGCATCTCTTTTGAGTTGGCAAAAGAAGACGCAGATAAAATAGAAGAGATGAATAAGAAACTGAAAAATATATTGGGAGTAAAATGAAGATCGCCGTCACGGTATATCCAATCAGTCATGGTGATAAGTGAAAACTATAATATTAGGCGATACGCACATTGGTAACGTGGCGGGGTGCGGCAGAGCGAATGGTTCAGGCGGAAATACCAGGGTAGATGATTATGAGAAGTCCCTCAATTTTGTCATCGATCATGCGATTGATAATAAGATTGACGTCTTCATTCAGACAGGAGACCTCTTCGAGGTAAGATCCCCGACCACAGAGCATATTCAGATTGCAGATCGGTGTATCAAGAGGCTTTCCGATGCCAATATCTTTACCATTATTATCATGGGAAACCATGATTATAGGAAGACTGGAGATACCTTTACTAGTGCTCTAGCCACAATGCAGGCAAACTCATACCCGAATGTTAGAATCCTTCTAGAGCCAGAAGTGATTAGCTACGCAAATAAGAAGGGCGATGCTCAATCAATGCTTCTTATTCCCTACCGAGACAAGAGAATGTATCCCGCACAGGGAACAAAAGAAGCCACAGATCTTTTCAATATCCATATCAAGGATCTCTCCTCAAGAGTTAATCCTGACCATCCATCCATCGCAGTAGGACACAACTTCTTTTTTGAAGGAAACTATTTTGATTTTGGAGGACACGAAGTTCTGGTTTCCCCAGAATCATTCTCAAATCTCGATGCGGTGGTGATGGGCCATTACCATGAATTTCGCCGGATAAAGAAAAGCAAGCCAGAGTCCTACTATGTGGGATCTATGGAAAAGACAAATTTCGGAGATGCCGAGATTGATAAATTTTTTCTTATCTTTGATTCTGAGAATAAGTCTTTTGAAAAGTTAAGAATTCCAACCAGGGATTTAAAGGACCTGGAGTTCGATCTATCCAAGTCTACTGCCTTTTCTTATCTACAAGATTATCGTGAACAGCTTGAAAAAATAGAGCTAAAGGATAAAATTTGTCGAGCAAAAATCAAAATTAAGGATGGAAACCAATCTTTATTCTCCAGATCGGAGATAGAGAAGACCCTTTATTCCGTAGGAGCTTTTCATGTAGCCAAAGTCCTATGGGACGTAGAACAGGTCAGGCTGGAGAAGGACAAGGAGATTCTATCTCATAAAAATGATTTTGACATCTTTCAAGCCTTTGCAAAAACTCAGGGTCTTGATGATTTATTTCTACAAAAACTTCTGGAAGAAGCAAAAAAGGTGATGGTTTAATATGTTGCCAGTAAAGCTAAAATTAGAAAACTTCTTCTCTCACAAATGTAGTGAAGTAGACTTTTCCCTATTCAACTCAGCCCTTCTTGTAGGGTCTGTAGATGGGGACTATTCTAGATCCAACGGAAGCGGCAAATCTTCTGTAATGGAAGGAATCCTCTGGTGCCTTTATAATAAGTCAAGATCGACCACAATGGATGACGTTATTACCTGGGGAGAAAATAAATGTGAAGTATCACTTCAGTTTTCTCACGGAGAAAGTCAGTATCTAGTAAAAAGAACCCGGATGAGAAACAACTCTACCTCAACCGTCGATCTATTAACTATGGGAGAGGATGGAAAGTGGAAATCACTTTCTGGATCCACCTCCGGAGAGACAAATGATAGAATTGTCAGCCTACTAAAGATTGACTATAAAACTTTTGTTAACTCGGCTTATTTTCGTCAAAACGATATTTCAGAGTTCGCAACCTCTGAAGCCTCAAAGAAGAAAGAAATCTTAAAGTCAATTGTTGATATTTCCAAGTGGGATACCTACGAAAAAGAGGGAAAAAAGAAAGCAAAGGAAATTCAAACTGAGATTATTAAATTTCAGGCCAGATATGATGCTCTTAATTCTGAAGTAGAAACACTACTATTGAGTGAGGGAGAGCTTCAGTCTGCCTCTAACGCTTTAGAGGAAAAGGGAAGGCAAAAGGAAATCCTACAAGAGAAGGTGGATGATCTTTCTGAGAAGTATTTAAAGACAAAGAACAACATAGATACCGCAAGCTGGGATAAGGCCTCTGCAGAGATTCTTTCTTTAAAAGTTCAAGGTAAAGATCTAAAGTCTAGATTTGATCAGGTTCTTTCCTCCCTAACAAAAAGACTGGAAAGAAGCGAGGATATCTCCTCTAGAATCCAGAGTCTTAATAAAAAAATCAAAACGCTATCTTTTGACCCTGATGTAGATCAGAAGTTGGAGAAACTTTCTTCGGAATGGATTGAATATTCTGGATCATTTCAGCAATCAAAGATAAAACTAAAGGAGCTATCCGAAGTTCATCTTCATCAGGGCTCCTGCTATACCTGTAATCAAACCATTGATGATGAGATTTATTCAAAACTAATCGGAGAACATGCCACCTCCGTCGAGCACTACACAAAAAAGAAGACAAACTCAGAGGCAAGAATTAATCATCTCTCAGGTGTGAAAAAGGAGCTAGAGAAACAAAAGACAGACAATCTTTCGATAGAGAGATCTAAAGAAGAGGTTACGACTCTTGATTCTCAGCTAGAAGTTTTGAACGAAGAGATTAAGTCTGGAGAGGACGAAAAAGAAGATCTTTACTCCAGAATGGTTGATGTAAAGAGAAAAATTTCCACCAACGAAGATATCTTATCATCTCTTAAGGATGAAACCTTTCAGACGCTTCATGATGATTTAAAGACAACCAAACTTCAGTTATCAACCATTTCTGACGAGATTCTTCAAGCTGGTATTAAGGTAGGTTCTCTGAAAGAAAAAACTCTATCTTTAGCCCAAAAGAAATTAGAATTAAAAGAGCTAAAGAAAACTTTTGACTCAAAAAGTGAAGAGATGGCAGTCTTTGATAAGATGGTAAAAATGTTTGGAAAGAGCGGGATTCAATCTTTGCTTCTAGACGCAGTAATATCCGATCTAGAGAAAAGTGCCAATAGAATTCTTTCCTCTATCTCCGATCAATTCACCATCTCTCTAGAAACACAGAGGGTAGGATCAGACGGAATATCCACAGTTGAAACTTTGGATCTTAATGTTAAGAAGGATGGCTCGCTCTGTGGATTTTCCTCTCTTTCTGGAGGAGAGCAGTTCCGTATCGCACTCTCTCTCAGAATTGCACTCTCTGAACTAGCAACCCAGCATGGTGGCTCTTCACTAGAATTCTTACTTCTTGACGAGATTAATTCTCCTCTAGATAAGAGTGGAGTAGAAACTCTCTTTATAAATATCATTAAGCAACTAGAGAGCAAATATAAAATTTTGGTAATTACTCATGATGACTCCTTAAAAGAAAGATTTGAGAACGTCTTAGACGTTTCAAAAGTGAATGGAGATAGCACAATTGCATTCTTAGCTGGTAATATTGTCGCCTAATATATGGCAATTATTCTAACTGTAGTTCAAAGCACAAGTCAAATAATCTCCGGCATACCAGAATATGTCGAGGTGGAAACAAACATCCCTTCTGTGGTGTTCTACACTTTTGATGGGACGGATCCCACGATAGAATCTGAATTTTTGAACGGAACCAGATTAGTTCTACCTACCGCCACTAACAGCGTTTTTCTAAAATTGTTAGCGGTAGCAGGTCCCGAATCTTCCGACATTTTTGAGCACGAGTGGGGAACAACAGTAACATTTATCACGAAAAGATTTGAAAATACTCAGGGGGTGAATATATTACCTCCGGGTGCGGAAGTCGTAGAAAATCTTTCCATCACATCGGATGGAGCCCCGGCACAAGAGACTTCCATCCCCTTCATTGATCTGGAATTAAAGCCTTCCGATAGGGATAAATATAAGAGGTATGACCGAGGAGAAACCAGTTTAGACTTTATTAATTTTAAGTTAGAACTTCTTATAAATGAGATCCCATACCAGGCGAAGGTATCTTCTCCGAATGGCAATAATCTGGACTTCGATCCAAAGGCAGGACTTATTATTATTGACGGTTCCACTCCCGAGAAGATGGCGGCACAATCAGTCAAAATTATCAACAGACCAAATAATACTATGGCAACAAGATCAGAGATGTTTAATGAGCACCTTAGGCCAGAATCAATTCAGGCTAGTAGTCTAGTTAGATACTTTGTCAACCCAAAAACAGGAAAGACGGTATTCTATTATTTTGACTCCAGAGAGTGTCGATGGATTCAATCTATCCAACAGATAACTCCAAAGACTCTTAATATTGGCCAGCAAGTTGGAAACCCCAAAGTATTTGGGTGGATCCAAGATCCTGTCATGACAAAGATCTTCTAGGAATAATTAAGCAAAATTCCCGAAAATTGCGTACCATCTATCACCAAAAAGGAATTAATGCAAGAAAATATCGCACCGAAAAGAATTAAACTTTCAGTATCCTCTATAAAGACCTATGAGGATTGTCCAAAGAAATACTGGTATGGATATATTGAGAAGCCACCAATCGAAAAGAAGCCCTGGGTCCACCTGGAATTCGGTTCCTGTCTTCACCTTGCACTAGAGAAGTTTCATGAATTTCTAATGGAAACTCCTCTTCCACAAGTGGAATATTCCGGATTGATGAAAAAGTGTTTGGAATCAGCAGTAAAAGACTTTAACCAGGATTTACTCGCACCAGAAGCTCAGAATATGCAAACTATTATGCAGTCTTATCTTAACGATATTAAGGCAAATGGACTGCCTAATGTTCTCTGGGTCGAAAAACCCTTCGATATTACCATCGGAAACTTTTATCTCAAGGGATTTATGGATCGAGTTGACCAGACCGGGCCCGGTGCTTATAAAGTTGTGGACTACAAGACGAGCAAGAACCCCGCCTACCTTGACAAATTTCAGTTGCAAACTTATGCGATGGTACTGAGGGATCAGCTGCCGGATATGGAGAAGATAACCGGAAGTTACCTTCTCCTTAAACATGGCTGTAAGACAAAAGACTGGGAATTCACCATGAAGGATTTGGATGACTGCAAGGAGAAGATACTAAAATATGGAAATCTAATCTTTAATGAAGATACTTGGCAGAAGAAGCCCACCAAGCTCTGCGACTTCTGCGACTACAAAGAGCTTTGCCTTACCAACTGGTCAGATTAGCCGATTCAATAGCCGCACCACCATACCAAAACTAGGAGAAATCATGAGTAACTACTTCACAGGCAATGTTAGGGTTTACAATGAAGAGTTTTATATTAATGCAAACACCGGAGAAGGTTTGGATCGAGTCCTCAAGAAGATTGATCCTCTTTTATTCAAGATGTCAAACTCCTTATTTATTCCCAATTATGCCCCGGAAGATCTAAAACAAGAGCTTGCGATTATTGCGATAGAAGGAGTTCGTTCTTATGATTCTACCAAAAATGTCAAACTAAGTACCTTCTTACATATTCATCTTCATAACAAGATTATCTCCAAGATTCGCAGCAGAAACAAATTATCTAATAATGCATTTTCAGTCTCAGAGAATCAATCACTTCCATCGGTCTGTGAGTGTGGGTCTTCAATCTTCGCAATAAATGAAAAGGATGGGGTTGAGCTTTCTCGCGAATGTACCAGTTGTGATAAAATCTATCGTAAAGAAATTCGAACGGCAAAGAAGGAGGTCTTGTTCTCCGAGGTGGATTATAAGATAAATTCCAATGGTGAGGATCAAATTTCATTTGTAGACTCTGTTGGAGAGGAATCTGCGGTCTTTAATCCCGGCCACTCTGCTCAGGCGACATTTGACTCAGAAGCCTCAATCGAATCCATCTGTGATGGACTTGATGAAAAAACATCGAAAATTTTGAGAATGATCTCACTAGAAGATTATAGCATTAAGGATGCTGCCGAAGAGGTTGGACTCTCTCCCTGGGCAGCTAATCTTCGTTTAAAGAATCTCTCTAGAAACAAAAAGATTCGTGATATGCTTCATAGATAAATGAACTCAGAACTTGAAAAGTATCTTAAGACAGAAAGGGAGATATCTCTATTTAGAATAGAGTATCTTAAAAAGATGCTTCCTAAAAATGAAGCTTCGACAAAACGTCTTCTGGCAATAGAAGAGGAGTTTTTAACAATACCCTTTGAAAAAATGTCCTCTAATCTGCCAGAGCTTCTTTCTGCCTTGAAAATATTTAGAGACTCAAGGGCGGCATTCCATGATTTGTATAAAGTCCCAAAGGATGAAGAAGTATCTCTAGGTGATTCTAATGCTATAGAATTATGTCTTACTTCTCTTAATTCAGAAATATTAAAAATCTCAAGAGAGATAGAGTATTTCAATATTAAGGACTTCAGATCTAATGGCAGGCTACTTACAATTCTATTATGTCTGAGCAACTATCTAGGCAGAACGCTTCAGGATCTTAAAGATAAAAATATAAATATAGACCACAAGGCTCTTCTGGAAGAAATATCTAAAAAATATAATCAAGATATATTTTCATTATATAATGAAATAATTTCCAATCCAGATAAGACTCTTCTGCCCAATGAAGATTCCCTAAGGGCGGTCAGTACCGCGAAGCCGTTAGAAAATATTTCCAGCAAAAATGATCCCACCTTCTTTGAGATAAGATCTGAAAAAATAAAAAGAAAAAATCTATTTGGATTCTTTATTCCTTTAAGGCACACCGGAAGGGAAACGATGCGACCATACCATCTTCGTCTTTTTGATGAAGATGGTTTTAATGTTTCTAAGTTATTTAATCTGCAGACCCGAAGTATTTATTTAAAAGAAAAAAACGAGTACTATAAGTTCGTATCTATCGTATCTTTAGATGAAATCAAAGATAATCTAGTTTTATTAGATAGATATCAATTATTAATGAAAAAAATATTTCATAATAAATTAAGCGGAAAAAGCGGGGTTAGAATAGACTGTGAAAAATCATCTATTTTAGCTTCATCATCAAGAACAGAGGACGAAGGCTTAAGAGATGCTTTTGCTCTGGGCTCTTCCATCTTTTCAAATATACTAACAAAATTTATTTAGCTAGAGTGATATAATATGATTATCAAGAATGCAAATGATTACCAAAATCTTATTTCCAGAATAGAGATCTATGTAAAAGACTCAATGGAATCTCCTGGGGTAGATAAAGACGATTCCGTAAGAGATGTAATTAATGGGGTAGTAACTCTTATAGGTAAGTTAAATAAGAAGAAACCTATTGAAAATGATGATATTCTCCGCCTACTGGGAGCGGAAGATAAATCCAAGGTCGGCACCTTATTAGGTGATGCCAAGAAATACCTAGAGTCTTCTGATGTTGTAGGGTACGCCAAATTACTACTGGGTGTTGCCAATCTTTACAGGGGATATGCTTCGGATTCACTTAAAGGCCCGCTGGAAGATTCCATCTCTAAGATAAAATCTATTGTGCCGGATATATCGGAAGGAACTGTCGGAGAAGTAATCTTCAAAGAAGAGCCCTCAGATTTGTCGGGGACAGAAACAACTCCGGAAAAAAATCTATCCTCCTTCTATGTTTCTGAGGAGAATGAATTCTCCATCTCAAGTATTTTTTATGGTCCATTTGACTCTGTCTTAAAGGCAACTATATTTTCTGCGCTTATTCATGATTACGGGTTTGAAGAAGAACTGTCAATTATGAGTGGAGATGGTTTAAGCAAGCTACATAAGTATAACAGAACGAATAATTTTAATCTAGGTCAAGCCAGAGACACTGGCAGTGCATCAATAAAAAATCAAAAATTGAAGGGTAGAATAGAACGCGCTGCTGCCGAAAAGAAAAAAGGAGGGATCTTAGAGCTCTCCACTTCCAGGGATGTCTTTAACACATTCGTTGAATTTTTAAGTCAATATTTTATCGAAGATTTTAGCGAAGAAAATATTTCCTTAAAAGGTTTAAAGAAATGGACTGATTCCGGTGTTCAAACCGGAAGTACCTCCAAGGTTCCGGAAGTTAAGGCTCCCAGTCCCAAACTTAATCAAGTCTTCCCATCAAAAGGTGATCTGGAGAGAACTGTTGCACCTCCCGCAATAGAGATCTCAAATGCGCTTAAGTCGGTTGAATCATTTCAACAATCAATAACCTCCAAAGATAACGTAGATATCCTATCTAACTCTTCAATTACAGAATTTTTTAATAAAATTAAATCAGAAATAATATTATTCGATAAAATAGAAAAACATAAGAGAGATGATGCTTCTTTAGATGGGCTGGGAGCACTCTTTGCTTCTATCGCCAAAAAAGATCTTGAGATCAAAGGGGCCCTACGAGAATTTAGAGAAAAGAATAAACTGAATCTACATACCGAGATGGATTATGAGTGGGAATTCAGAAATGGATTTTCAATCTTAGATAAGATAGTCTCCGACAGTGAGGTTATTAATTCTCTGGTTTCCATCATTGGGGAGCTTGTGGCTAATAGGTTGGCAACATCAGAAGAAAAAAAATTGAATTTCAGAGTCTCTAGGACCGTAAAAGGTTATATTGCGAACCGGGGAATAAAGGCAGAATCTGCGACTGATATTGATAACGCAATTTCTGAAGTTGAAATAAGAGTAATGCAAGATGTTCGTAGAATAGTTGAGATGGAGATAAGAAAGAATATTGGTATATTCATAGGTTCATCGGGATTCTTTAATCAGGATGTTTCGGCATTTGCAGACAAGATTCTAGGATTAGGAATAAATGTTTCGAGCATTATTAATCTTAAAACTCAGGAATTTTTCTCTAATAAAGATCGTATACTTTCAAGTCAAAAGTTCTATATGGTAAGGTGCGGAGTCTGCAGCCAGATGACTCAAGTTCCACAGAAATATAAAAAACTTATTGATTCATTTTCAAGCGAAATAAAACAATATTCTTTCTTTAGAAAAGATGGATCTCCAATAACAGAATCAGAATTAATAGGGACTGACTCGGTCAGAATGTACAATCTTTCCCCTAATGCATCTGATATTTTGTCAGATTATCTAAAAAAGTCATCTAGAAAATCTGCGGAAGGCCTTATCAGTAAGCAGTATACTTGGGAAGAAGTAAATCTTATGATTTCTGATCCATCATCATCTGGAGCAAATTCTGCCAAGTCTGTAGAGCAAAATATTATAGGACTAATCATTAGAAATGATATTTTAAATTATCATTTTGATGCAATGCAATCTGGAAGGAGAGGAATTTTTGCAAATAAATCACTTTGTGCCGGTTCTCTATTTGACTTGAGCGATGATATAAAGGCGTTTAAACCAACTCAGAAATTTTTAGCTGAGCAGCAAAACTTTGAATGTAAGGCTACCGTAGCATCAAGTTACGATCTTCCTTCTGATTCTCCAAAATATTTCAAATCAGCCTATGTTTCGGCAAATGGTAATATCGCAGGCAGAAAAGAAGTTGATTCCTATTTTAACACAGGCTTTAGGTTTTCGAAGAATCAAGTAAGGTGTCCGTGTCATATTGATTCAAATTCAGATACACTAAGAATAGTTAAAGAAAAGAAGGAATATAAAGAAGTATTTGATACAATTGCAATCCCAAATATCCCAAGCAGCGTTGTTAGTTCCATTTCTGATAAATTAGATAAATTCGGCGTAAATAAAGATTCTATTTATTACCCTCCCACCACGCCAGATGGTGGTCTGGCAGAAAATATCCCAGAGGCAGGATATGTCGTTTGCGGTAAAAGAGTATCCCTATCACTCTTTGATAAGGACCCTTCCAGCCCAAACTATATTAGATCCGTCTTATCAAATGTGCTATCATCAAAGGGTGGAACAAAAACACTAGTCTCTATAGTTAATTTGCTAATTAGTTATGGAGTAGAGATGAACGACCTGAGGCCACACGTTGAAGCTGTGATGTCCTCTGGACTGATGACAACTTCAGCTAAGAGAAAAACCCTTAAAGAACTATTTAGTCAATCAAAAATCTCTATTGCTGAAGATTTATCTCCGGAGGGCTCAGCCCTAATCCTGAGGGATATTGGCCTGACTTGTGAGCATGGTCACAAATTTACAATAGGCCAATCTTGGGATTTTGCAAAAACACACTTCGCAATTATTCCTCAGGGAAGAGTTAAAACAGAACGCATTTCAGGACTTATTTCAAACAGAATAAGCATCACTAATATAGTTGAGCTTGCACAGTCAGACTCAGCAAAAGCAATGAAGCTGATGATGACTGGGCCATCCGAAGGTAATCCGGGATTTGGAGTATTTAAAAAAGAATCCGAAGAAATTCTCAGGGAGCGCGGATATAGGCAGCCTGGTGATGTAGAAAGCTATGAGGAACTATTATCTCTAATCAAAAACAAAAAACTTTATTATAAGAGTGATGGATTAGCATATATAATATCAGACGCTCTTCCTTATGGAGCCTTAGTCAGCTCACCTTGGAAGTCAGACTCCATCACACTTAGTCCTCAGAGCACATATAATTTCAATCTTTATGCCGGATCGATGGAAAGTCTTTCTAAGAATCCCGAAGAAGGCGGAGAGACGGATGTGGCGGATACGAGTCTGGACGATTACGGAGATTATGAGGAAGAGGAAGAAGAAAGTGAAAAAAGTAATTTCTTAAAAAATACTCATTTGGATTTAAAATTTGCAAATATTTTGTTCCCAGATATAGGAGCAGAAATAAGAGATTTAGAGATCCTCTCAAAAGAAATTTTATCGGAAAGGTTAGATCAAGAAAACTCAAAAAGAGAAGAAGATCATCAGAGTCTTTCAAACAGCTTTATTTCAAAATTAATAACTGCAATGAGGCTATCCAGAACCTGGGCTATTATGGCTGCAGATTCTCAAATTGATTTTTTGAAAAAGCCAAGTGCTGTCCCATTCTCCAGCATAAGAGAAGAGGAAGAATATAAAAAACTAAAGCTTACAGAACAAGCACTATATTTCGAAAATAGGGTTCAAGAGAAGAAGGGTGATCTAAAAGAAAAAATCGAAAATACCTTAAGGAGGCTGTTAGAATCTATTGGAAAAACTTCTTCCTCTACGGAGACTGAATCATTCTTTAGAGAATATGACATACTAGGACTGATTGAAAGATCAGTTTCTCAGGATAAATTTATGAGTCTTGCTGGTATCGCCCAATATTATAGAGGCTTTTCCACACCATTTGTTGCAAATCTTAGTAATGAAAAAGCTCAAGCCGCCATACTTAAATCACTAGAGGTGGCTCTAAGGAATAATCTTCCATCCATATTAGGAATTGACGACAAAGGATTAGATAGCAGTACTTCCTCCGAAATAGAAAAATCCTCAAAAATCTTGGCGGAGTATCTTATCTCTCCATATGAAATGAGTGCCTACAGTGTTTTGGCCGAAAAAGCAGTAGTTGATTACTCGGGAAGGGCTCTAATCTTTTCTTTTTCATTAGATCTCATCAATAAGATGAGAGACTTTTTTTCCAAGTTTCTTTTTAATAAAGAATCCGTCTTATATATAGGCCCCTATGATAATGAGGCCACAGATGTGTTAAAAATAATGGAAGATCTTCTAGGAATAGATACTATTAATGGAACTTCCGCTCCAAGGATTATCCAGATGGAAGACTCGGAATTTAATGAAAAAATAAACAAGATGAAGTCTGAATTTGAAGGAATCTATAACCCGGAGAGATTGTTTTTAAACTATATGGGAGCGAAGGGAATCAAAGTAGCAGATCCGGGAGAGGTAAGCCCTGAAGATTTTAATGATACATTTAAAATGTTCATTTTGCAGCGAGCTGTCGTACTTTCCAGATTTTCAAAATCACTATCTATAGCTCGCGAATCCATAGACTATATTATTATGGAATGGGAAGGAAAGCCTATGGGCTCTCCATCTATAAAAAAGTCTGCCAAAATATTAGACGGTGTAGTAGAGTCGCTTATGAAGCAAAGAGACCCTGAGGGTTTTGCTGAAAATAAAACTAGAATAACCGAAAGTAGAAAAATATATGGCAAGGAGGGATCTCTATTTTCTACCAACGCAGTAGGGGTAGCGAGAATAAACCTCAGTCCAGCAAATGAGGCGCTAGCCCCCATTGAATCTGAAGACTTTAGTTTCAAGGCGTATAGAGCATCAGAAAAGATCTTAGCCGGTGTTTCTAAGGATCTGAAAATAGATCTCAAATTAGTTTGTTTGAGGGAAATTTTAGTCAAAAGCAAAGATATTAACAGGGAAAATACCAAGATTTATATCTCTTTAGTACCACTCAGTACAGATGTTCGTTATAATATGGTTCTTAAAAAGATAGATATTCTTAATAATAATGAGGGAATCTCTCTTAATACAGATATAGTAAAAAGAGCAGATAGTCCTCAGATCAAAGAGTTTGTTTCAAGATATCTTTCTGGAGTCTCGGGAGTTGATTATTCAAGAGTAATTATAGTTGACTCCAGCTATAAAGTAGGGTCTTTTGAGAGAATAACCGATTCTGTTCTCACAAAAATATCAGAAAGTAATTCACGATTTGAAATTAAGATTTCAAGGATTGGTACTAGCTCAAAAGTTTGGCCACCGCCAACGAACCTACTTTTTGATAGCAATAACATGTTGGAGAATGTAGAATACTCAAAAACAGAGAACCAACAAGATGTCGCTCGCGTCGATTCTGTTAATAATTATTATGAGAAATCATCCTATTCCCCAGATCATAATAAGTTTATGTCAAATATTGATAACTTTTTAGTATCAGTAAGTTCTCAATCCCCAGAAACTAGCGGATCTTTTGGTATGATAATCCCTCTTAAGAGTGAAGGTAGGTATAATACATATAATGCGATTGCAAATACCTCTGGGGCCAATTCAAATACATTAAAAGATGTAGTTTCAGTTTCTGAATCTAAAATTTATATTAGATCGGAATCTGGTAAAAAAATAAATATATCCTGGGCTTTCAAGTCTCTTGATCCACAATTCATTAACGAGGATGGAAATCTCAGGCATAAGCTAGTTCAATCTGGAGTTGTCCAAAAGATGAACCATATTCAAAGAAATATGGATTCAATTTATCAGTGGATTATTTCTAATTCTCAACTATTCTTTGAAAAAATATCTAAAATTAATTCTGGACAAGGCATAAGCCTTAGTAACAACGAGGTGTTCTTCGAAACTTTCTTTTCTCCTCTGTCTCCGGTAGTCAGAATCTCACCGGATATTGAGGCAAGGTCTTCCAGGGCAAGCTTAAATATGGATAATATTAATTTGGCTCTTTCAAGAATGGAATACGGCGAATATAACTTTTCAAAAGAAAATCTCTTATCGAACCTAGCCACTTTAACGGACTATTATAACGCATCTCAGATTTTGAATTCCAAATATCTGGAATTACAGCCAACACTAGTCTTGGCAAATTCTGTTAAAGTAGGGGCGGAAAGTTATTCGGGTGAGTCTAGTGGGGGCAAATCTCTCGCCATAAGCCTTCTTGATCCTTACTCTTTGTGGGCAATAGTTTCTAATCCCGCAATGAGAAAACGATTTGGCGGACCTATAGATCAGGATGATATAGATGATTATAAGTCATTTATTATTCAAACATTTGGCCTGGACGATATCGTATCTGGAGTTATAAACAAAACCGGTATCAAAGCATCTTCTTTCAAGGTGGCTGACTTATTTGATTTGGTCGGATTTTATAACAGATCTTATAAAGAGAGTGGAAACCAGGCAGATCCGAGCTTAGTGCAATTTGCAAAGCTATTCAATCTTAGTGTAGATTATGATGAAGATAAATTTGGTCTGGCAAAAACCTATATCAATGGATATCCTATTTGCACAAAACCGCCAGCGGGGTTAAAGGAAATAGTTGAGTCGGCCGGAAGCTGTAACTTTGTAGTAGATTCTTCATCATATATAGAGCATCCATATAGGTTAGAGCAAGCCCTCGCCTCTATCACGGATTCAACTATCAAAGAATTTATGAAGAAGTTGAATAAGTCCCTGGAAAGCAATACAGCCTTACTGGAAAAGCTAAGAGCTGATATATTAGACGAAAAGCAGGATCTTGACACCCCAAGTCTAAAAGAGAGGTTGGAGCGTGAACTTTCTGAAACTCGGAACTCCAGACTGCTTACTGATGCAAAAAAGAAGTCCAAAATAAAAGAGATCGAGAAGAAGTATGAATCTGAGATAGAAGATCTTCTTAATCAAAAATTGGACGCAATAAGATCTGAAGAGCTTCTTAAGCAGGACTTTGTAATTAATGCGCTACAGATGAATGAGGACTTAGAGAGTGGAAAGATAACTCTAGATATGGATGCTTTACATTCCATGGCTACTGGATACAGAAGTAGAGGAGCAAAAAGAAGCAAATATTATGATTTGGGTAGGGAAACGGCCAGGATTATCTCCAACCTCTTTAGAAGGGAAACTAAAGCTACTTTTAATCTTATCAGCTGGAGAAAGATTGCACAAACCGCAACTGACAACCAGGGTACTATGATTAGGTCCCTCTACCACGAGTGGTGGGAGCAATACCTCAACGTCATGGCCAAACTGGCCTCCCAGGAGTAATTAATGAGTACCGAAACAGCTGCAAAACCCGAAGTAAAGAATGGCAATTTTACCATGGACAACGTTCGTTCTATGGTCAAACAACTCAATGAACTTGATACTCAGATGAAAGAACTTCGCGACGAGCGTAAGCGAGTTGTGGCAGACTTTGTTGACGAATACAACATTCCCCTCAAGGAAGTAAAAGAAGCTGTTAAGATGGCCAAGTCCGACATCGATCCGGATGTAACTGCTTCGATCTACGCCCATATCGCAGATCTGGTTGAGCAGAAATAATCAAGATTTCTTGAAGATCAAAACTTAAAAGAGGGCGGGAGAAGTAGAATTCTCCCGCTCTTTTGCGTTCGGTACAATATACCCAAGAGGATCTCCATGCCAAACGGCCCATTTGTTTCTTTACATAATCACACGGAACAAGGTTCTCCATTAGACGGCATGAACGATGTCAACCTACTTTTTGACAAGGCAAAGGAGCTAGAACATCCATCTTTGGCAATCACTGAGCACGGCACAATGGTGAGTCACTATGACTCCTACAAGGCCTCTCAGCGCACCGGAGTAAAACTAATTCCGGGCATGGAAGCTTATTTTGCCGCAGATCTATCAGAGAAGAAGTCATCACATATGGTTCTCATTCCAAAGAATGAGAATGGTTATAAGAATATCCTTCGTTTGAACTATGAGGCTTACAACAACCAAGCCTCTGGTTACATGGGAAAGATGACTCCTCGTATTTCCTGGGAGCATATTCAGAAGTTTAATTCTGATGTATTTTGCCTTACCGCCTGTTCCAATGGTCTACTGTCAAAAGACATTGTAGAAGATAGGTTGGAAAAAGCTGAGGATAATCTCACCAAGCTTCACGGTATCTTTGGTGATAGATTATTTCTAGAGATTCAGCCCCATGCCCTCAAAACAGAAGACGGCAAGGTTGATCAAGTAAAGCTGAATGATACTCTCATTGGGCTTTCTCGTAAGTACAACATTCCATATGTTGCAACTTGTGATGCCCATTATCTTGATAGGGATAGCGCAAAATATCACGATATGATGCTGGCAATCAAAGAAAAGAGGCCACTCTCCGATCCGAATCGTTTTCGTTATGGCGTACAGGAGATGTATCTGAAGCCATTCAACGAAATCACAGACTTCTTTGGAAGCCGTATTGGCACTATTGCCATGAACAATTCAATTAAGATTGCTGCGGCTTGCGAAGAACCTCATTATCTAAAGTCTCGTGGCGCAATTCTTCCTCAGTTTCCGGTAAGGCATCAGCCAGACCATCTCCAGTTTAAGATTTGGTGGCAGGAACATTGTGAAGAATTGCCGGAGGATAAAGCATATCTTCGATTCTGTTGTATTTCAGGATTCCAAAAGTTTACAGAGGAGTTCTCTCCAGAAAAGAAGAGGGAATATTGGAATCGGGTTAAGTATGAACTCTCAGTTCTTGAGATGCACAACTTCTCTTCTTATATGTTAATTGTTGCCGATTATATTAATTGGGCCAATAATAATGAGATTGTCTGCGGGCCGGCGCGGGGGAGCGGGGCGGGATCACTTGTTGCATTCTTAGTAGGAATTACCAAGGTAGATCCAATAAGATACAGCCTTCTGTTTGAGAGATTCCACAACAGACAAAAGAAGTCATTTCCAGATATTGACTCCGATTTCTCCCATCCTGATCGAGTCAAGGCTTACATCAAAGATAAATACGGAAAAGATTATGTGGCTCAGATCAGTAACTGGTCAACCCTCTCTCCAAAGGTTGTTTTAAAAGATGTGGCTCGAAGCCTAGAGATTGGCGGGGATAAGTCCACTGCCTTTGAGATTGCAAATCACCTAACCTCCATCATGCCCGATGCCCACACTATTGAGGAGGCAATCTCTGGCAGCAGGGAATTTGCCAAATTCATGGATAAGTATCCGGAAATAAAAGAATATTCCACTAAGCTTCAAAATCTAACTCGTCAGTGGTCAGTCCATGCCGCAGGAGTGGTAATTAGTGATCGCCCACTTTATGAGATGGTTCCGCTCAGAATTGGAGCAGAAGAGGATAGCGATGAAACTGTAACCGCAACTCAGTGGGAAAAGACCAGAGCAGAAGAATTTGGTCTAGTAAAGATGGACGTGCTTGGTCTTAAGACTCTAATTATTATCTCGGAGTCCCTAAAGTATATTGCCGATACTACCGGCAAGAAGATCACTATTGATGAAATTCCCCTGGATGATGCAGCAACCTACAAGATGATTTCCAAGGGAGATAACCTTGGGGTATTTCAGTTAGAAGCATCACTCTCTCCTCTCTGTATGAAAATTAAGCCAACCGACGTAGAGACTGTCGCTGCAATCAACGCCTTAGGTCGTCCAAGCTGTCCTGCGGATCAAAGAAAAGCTTATATTCAGCGTAGGTTTGGAATAGAAAAAGTCCGGTATACACATCCATCGCTAGAGAGATCCCTTAAGGATACCTATGGTATATCCCTCTACGAAGAAAGCATGATGAGTATTGCCAAGGATTGCGCCGGATGGGATCTTAATGAGGCAGACAACCTTCGTAAGCTGACCAAGCTAAAGGGTAAGAATCCTGAGCTGGCCTTAAAAACTGAGGCAGATTTTATCAAGGGCTGTATGGAACACTCCGGAATGACCTATGAGCAAGCCGAAGAAGTTTGGGAAACTGAGATTTCTGCATTTTCTGGGTATGGTTTTAACAAAAGTCATGCGATCTCCTATTCCATGATTTCAGTCCAAACTGCTTGGCTAAAGTGTCATTATCCAACGGAATTTATGTGTGCCACGCTGAACTTAACAGATCCAAACTCTGATGGGGCTCAGGAATATCTAGCCGAATGTAAAAGAATGGGGATTAAGATTACCCCTCCAGATGTCAATAAGGGTGCAGAGAATTACAAGGTAATTGGAGATAAGACTATCGCCACAGGATTCTCCGCAGTTAAGGGAATAGGTCCTGCCGCAATTCCAGAGCTAATTGCCAACCAGCCCTTTAAAGACTTGTGCGACTTTATTCTGAAGGGCAACCTTATTACCTGTAAGGATGATGACGAAAAGGAAACCTCCATTCCAGCCTTAGAGTGGCTAGAGACAAAGAATCCCCTACCAAAAACTTGCAAACTAGAGTCTCACGGATTCATTGGTAAGGCCGCGATGCAATCCCTTGCTGCTTGCGGAGCACTTGATGCCCTCGGAAGGACAAGAAAGGATATTTATGAAAACTTTGATTCGTACCGAACCAAGATCAAGAATGCCATTAAGAAGGGTAAGACTCTGACCGATAATGATCTCGGAAGGCTGGAAGAAGAATGGGAGAGAAAAGATCTTCTCTTCAATGAGCGGATGGTCATGGGAAGGACTCTTTCCGGAGAGACTCATGAAATCTTCGAAGGCTTCTTTAAGGGAGGTTCCGATACCATGAAATTTAAGGATCTGAAGTCTCTTAAGGTTGGAGCGAGAGTTAAAGTGGAAGGCATTGTTAAAACTCTCAGTAAGGAATTCAAGATTAAAAACGGAAAGAATATTGGCCGTAAGTTTGGCAAATATCTAATCGAAGATCTAGAAGGAAATACTACCGGTCTAACACTTTGGACTGAAGATTACGAGAAGTATGTCTCCAACTTCAAGGATGGAATACCTTTCAAGGCAATCTGTCAGGT
>Ga0181349_1000115_pt1 | contig 30968 bp, 20 predicted proteins | sample Su13VDMM110SD_FD_130106 | JGI IMG/M metagenome (GOLD analysis project Ga0181349, IMG submission 130106) | Freshwater viral communities from Lake Michigan, USA - Su13.VD.MM110.S.D | ecosystem: Environmental > Aquatic > Freshwater > Lake | place: USA: Michigan | collected 2013-07-16 | reverse complement strand
CATCACATAAGGGTCTCCCTTCGCCTTTGCTCTTGCCGCCTCCTCAGTAGGAAATTCATCATAAAATAATTTCATTACTTTTGAAACGGATGGAAAGTCTGACTTCACAATCCCATCAATATCCTTCATAGTATATTCGTGACCTTCTTCTTCAAAAGATAAATTTAACTCATTTCGTCTTATTGATAAGACATTCCTTATATCTTCCGCAACTTTTGCTATTTCTTTTAAATTCATTCTTTTTCTTGTATATAATACGGAGTAATATCACCTCTTAAATCACAAACATCCTTATCTTTTGGTAGTTTGACAAGTTTTATTCTATTGTAGAGAGCACCTCCGTTTAGTTTATCGTATAGTTTTTTTGCATCATCATAAGCATCACCATCCAAACAGATAATGATGTCTTTTTTTGCTTTAGTATATAGTTTTTCCCACATATTGTCGTTGATGTACTTTCCAAGTAATGCAATTGAGTTATCCAAAAAGAATGAGTCAAAAACACCTTCAACAATATAGATGTCCTTCTTAAAATCAACCAAACTCTCATTAAAAATCAAAAAGTCCTTCGCAGCTTCAGGGTTTTTATATTTAAGTCTTGATTTGGGATTCCAAGATCTTGAAACGAAGAAGTTTAGATCACCTTTTTTATTAAATGATGGGACTATTATTCTACCAGCATATTCTCCTTCAATACAAAGTCCGATTTGGTATTTGTCTATGATTTCTTGTGTAATTCCTCGTTTTTTGAGATAGTTAAACGCCTCTTTTCTTGGTATATGTAGGGGGTGGATTTCTTCAAACTTTTTATATTCCTTTGGTAGTTCTAATTCTTTAAATACCTTTTCTTTCTTTTCAAACTTATCCGGTCTGATTAACTTGTAGGTTTTTTTATCTTTTTTTGATCCGTATTTATCAATTAACTTACCTAAGTGTCCGTGAGTGTCGTGAGTTTCTGAACATGCCCAACATTTATAGACGTGGTTTTGGTAATTTATTTCAAGATTACCCTTTCCGTCAGTTTTTGATAACGCTTTAATATCATACGAACAAACCGGACAATCAACGGATATTTGTCCTGAATATTCGTTGATGCTTTTTGGTTCACCAAACATCGTCATTATTAAATCTATCAAAAGTGATTCATCATCCATAAACATAAGATAGGTATATGGATCGGTTTTGTCAAACAATAAAAATTACCAAATCTTTTCTTGATTCATATAACCAAGAACACAAGTATATGAATCGGACATATCATAACACTCTTTTTTAAGTGTATTGTTCCGTGTATATAACCAAGTTATTTGTGGTTCTTTATCTGAAACTCTCCTCCAAATTAACTCTTTTTTATCTATGTCTTTTGGTAGTCCACCAAACAATACGTGTTTACCTTTATCGTTTGACATAACTAAATCAGGCCAAGCATATTTTCTTGAGTTGTATGTTGATATGTATGATGGTACGATACCTAAAATGTCGTAAATTGACTTCGTAATCATTGAGTTATACCGTAATAAAGTACCTACTGTCCAAACATTGTTTGAGTTTAATAATGGTTCTTCTATTATAACACTAGTTATTCCAAGATTTTTATAATTAACCAATTTTTCTTCAAACATGGTTACTTTCATCAATAATTCTTGTATTTTATCCTCAACTTTTGGTTTGATAACGGGTGAGAAATGTGTTAGTTCTAACAATTCTCGTGTTTGAATATCAAATAACGCCCACCCGATAGTTCTAGTTGACACATCTAACCCTAACACCTTTGGTGAGTTTTTAAAATCAGTTTTGTTTACCATAAAAATTAAAAATCTAATTTAATAGGATACTGTTGTATTCCCTGTCTTTTTTCGGGTGATTGTATCTTAGAAATAACCATAAGTTCTTTATCCGCGTTGTAAAGAGCAACTTCCGTGACGTGTGGCGTCTTAGTTTTACTCCAAGTAGGGTTCGATGAGTCGAAGAATTGTGTTTGTCCTAAATTACAAAGATAGTTCATAACGTATATTGTTGCTTGAATGTCGGTTTGTATTGTTCCATAAAAATAAAACTCTCCACCAAAATTAAACGTAGTTCCTGTTTGATTTAATGATGGTAAATTAATGTAATTGTCCAATCTATATGTAGGTGCAGAATTATACATTGTCTCAGTTAATTGTATTGTGGTTGCCGTTAATCCAGTTGCCGTTAAATACCCACCAACTGTCGTTGCCGATAATTGTGAGAAAATATCAATTTCTTTCCATGCAATAGGGTTAGGTCTTGTTGTTCCACTACTAACCTTTTGTGCTAATATTTTTATGTTATTTGCACTAAACCCACTTAGTGAGGTTCCCACTTGGGGTCTTAAAAATGGAAATTCGTTTCCAAATCTTATTAAAACGTTTGTAGATCCTTGTACCATTGTTTGATCGTAACCACTTATTCTTGAGTAGTAATTACAATGTAACGAATTGGTAAAGGCACTATTATTAAACCTATATGTTACAAAAAGACTTTCACTGTTACCTGATAGTAATCCAATTGTTCCACTATCACCACCACATAAAGTGTTTGGTAAAACTAAACCTAATTGTGGTGCAGGTAAAGTCCATGACCTATTAGATTTGTTGTTTAGTGTTGCAACAATCTCATCATCATCAAATATAACCATTTTTTGGTCAGGATAAACTTTACCTACTCTATTTGGTATTCCGTTAGTGTTTGCGTGTGTATCCCACAAATGGTAATATCTAAGACCAGGTGCGTTAAAGTTTAAATCCCTAGTTGATTCCATATAATGTGGTTCAAAAAGGTTTAATGAAGTAAATCCTGATGGGTCAACATAGAACTCCTCACCTATGGTCGCATTTTGGTTTTTATGCCACATTAACCAAGGAAGGTTAATTTTGAAGTTTCTCGCTTGTCCTGTATTTCCGGGATTTGTCGGATCGTATTCTTGAAAGGCAAATTTTTCACCATAAAAATTATCTATCGCTTGATTTGTGTAGTGTACAATTCCAATCGCTTTTTGATCAATAGGATTAACAGTAATCTTATCGGATAGTGAGTTGTAATAATATGTTGAGTCGGTATCAGTTTGACCACCATTTAGGTTATATCCAAAATACTCTTTAGATCCTGTATACCCCGTTGACTCATATAAGTTGTAATCTTGATTTAAATTGTTAAATACACCGGCCGGTGATTCAGTCCAAGGTGAGTTCATATTCCATATAGCCACGTTACGTTGTGATACGTCACAATTAGTTTCAAAATTAAATACATCAGTAGCCCAATATGGTTGTGGTGTGAACGTATCGTATAAATCCGTCATTTTTTGTGGGTAAAACAAACAAGCCGAATTACCCGTAATACCCATAGCACTAAAATTAGGTACTTGTCTATCAACTTTTATGGTTACTGTTGTTGCCGTTGATGTGTTACCGGTAATTCCAACAATCTTATAAGTAAACATAGGTGAGTTACCTGATATTGGTGATATCTTTCCGTTTGTAAATATTGTAATAAAGTCACCTTCACTCACAGTACCAGATACGCTTAAATTAACAGAAGATGAAGATAATGTTATCGTATTACCTGATGCTAAGGTCGTGTTATTTATTATAAAGTTAGGATTTAAAGTGTACGCTGAAGAAGTGAATACCGTACTTCCCGTAAAAAACCCTCTTGGTGCAGCACTATTAAAAACATCATCAATATAAGAATCATCATACGGAATACCAAAAGTACTACCAGATGTTGAGTCCACAAAAAGTGGATATTTGATGTTCATTCTATTTCTGTCAGGAATCGGTGCCGTATTTTGAGAGTTATACTGAGGACTTAGAACATTGGACTCAACCAAATTCATTCCGTTAACACAGTTATAACAAACCTCACTATCTCCAACTTGGAAATATGCGATATCGAATTTACCTTGCGATAACCTTTTTCTTGCAGCATCGGTTAATTGTGTATTAATGAGTGCTGAGGTATTTTTAATTATGTAAGACATATTTTATAAATATTCATGGTTTAAGAAAGTAACGGACAAATTGGTCCAATTTTTACCGCACTTGCGGTTCTATTAATTATTGTCGAATCAATACCCTGACAATTTAACGGGGTTAATGATATTTTTTTAACGGTTAATGTAACATCGGAATACGCCTTTAATATACAAAAATTACTAGTTGCGCATATTTCACTTATAAATTGGTTTATCGTTCCGGTTATATTTGATGTTGTGTCCGTTAATAAACAATTTAAGTATGAGATCGTATATGTTGTTGTAATTATGTCACCCGCAAGACACAACGGTCTACTTACTGTTTGTGTTACAGGTATAGATGAGATACCACCCGGTAAAGTTGATCCAACACTTCCACTCGCATTTATTGTGTTTGCAATTATCGGAGCGTCCGTGGAATTTGTATATGCGGTAGTAGCAACATTAAAAATTAAATCAAACTTAACTGTTGAAGGTTGATTAAACGGGGTGTTTGGTGTTAGACTTATATTGAAATTAGTGTCTTGTGATAATGTGGTGGAATTGGCAGTTTGATTCGTTGTGGTGTTTGATTGTAGTCCTGGAGTGGTAAAGTTAACATTTATCTGATAGTTCGTGTAATTTTGAACCGGAACGATTGAAAACCCTTGATTCCCTACATTTTGTAATGGTGAAGAATCTTTAACATACACGGTTTTTGGTCCTGCCGCCAGACCCGTTAAAAGGTTAGTTGATGTGAAATTAGTATTGTCTAATGAATATATGTAAGGTGGTGTTCCTCCAACTACATTAATAGTTGCTGATCCTAAACTTGTTGAACATGCCGGATTTTGTGTTTGAACTGTTATCTGTAAAGGTGATGTTGTACAAACTCCCGTAGCAACAATAACGTTAGATATGAATGACCCTGGTAGTGTCCAAGACCCAACAGGTGGTATATTAGGATTTTGTAAGTACGGTACGTTAGGTGTTGTCCAACCACTAACAGTCCATCTTGTATTTGTGTTATCGTAATAGATCGTTTGTGTACTACTTGTCCAAGAAGGGTAATTATTTATAGTACCACCACTATAGAACGTCGTCAGACTAGCTGTCGGTTGTATGTATCTTGTTAAACAAAGTGGTCCGGAATATGGTTGTGGTGCCGGTATATTCACAATACAAGCAAAACATGAGTTATATGGTCCTGAAGATTTAACGGCAACTGAATTACTATACGTTTGACCCGTATTTAACTCCAGACCTAAACTTGTCCAACATCCCGTTTGTGTTGTTAATTTGTAAACTTTATTAGGGGTAAACAATGATGGTGTTGATGCGATATAATATATGTATTGTGGTGTTACTGCGGATATTAATACACATTTTTCGAATTTTTCTAAATAAAAACTTTCATATCCGACCTCACATGTTGTTGTCGCACTAAAATCACCATAATAATCAACAACTGTTGCCGTGTAATTACCAGGAATTAAATTGGTTATGTAAGTACCTTGTGCTCCGTTACTCCAAGATACATTATAAGGTGGTGTCCCACCTGTTATTAAAATGGCCATATAACCATTTGATGAGTCAGGTGTTGACGCATTTATGGTATCACAATCTATACCTAAAGGTAAGAGTGTTATTATATTACAACTATTTCCACTTAAATCAGCCATATTTTATCCGAAGTTAACTATATTGTACCAAATTTTTATTTTTAAAGACCCGTTTCCACTTGTTGGATTGGTTGATGCTGGTTTTAATTGTAGATTGGAATTTACTGTTGAGAAGTTATTAGCCACAGAATCCATGTTGCTAACCAAAATAACGTTTTGTGTGGGGGTAATGTTAACCCCATTTGTTATTGTATTCCCTGTGTTATCAACGACAAATAAAAGTCCAGAAACGTATGGTGTGGTGCCATATGTATACTCAAAATACGCTTTAAAATCGTAATATTTGTTTGCGCCAGGAGCGGGTAATAGGTTAACCGGTGATGAAAACGATGTAAGTGTTTGAGCGCTCGTCACTGTAATTGCACTATAATATTGATATCCCCCGATGGTACTCGCAATTTGATTTAATTCCGCCTTATATGATGATCCCGCAGCATTTTGTGACGTATCACCTGTACTTACAATGTGTATAAGTGTTGTTGATGTTATTGCCGTCGATTGGGCCAATGTTTTATCTGTTAATCTTGCCATTTTATTTTATTTTAATATTATTCAAACTGATATTCATTTCCGTCTTGGAATTCAAAATATTCCCCGTCTTCAAATTGTTTATATGTTGTCGATGCAACCTCACAAAAAACACAATTATTACTGTCAATAATTTTTACAACATATGTTGGATATGTTTCGTATACTGTGGGTAACGTAAAGGTGTATGGTACCGTATTTGTTGTTGCAACATAAACACATGTACCTGAACAACTATTACATATCCATACATCGTATGGTGACGTTCCGCTAGTTATTGAGTTTATTGTTATTTGATATGACATAATTTAATAAATATTTTATGTTATTTTTTTACAATTTCCGTTTAATGTACAATATTCTGTTACCATACCATATGTATCTACCCTATAGATTTTAGTTCCGTATTGTACATAATCAATAGTTACTGGTTTTGTTAAATTAATATCTTTATAAATATAAACTCCCGTTTGCATTATTGTGTTGGCAGATGAAGTGTAGAATGTGATTGCTGCCCCGAAATTGGTTAATTGACAAACAGGACAAGCCACTGAATATTCCCCTTTAGCTTCCCATGTTTTATATGTTGTTCCCGTAATTGCTGGAGTGTTACACTCAACACAAGAATCATAAACTGTCTGTGCAGATGAAGTAAATATATTTGTGTTTGCAATTATAAATCCACTTGGTGGGGCATATCCAACAAAATTACCAATGTATCGATAACACGTTCCTCCTGTTGTTTTTAATATATCATCAACCACAACGTTTGATGGTGGGTATGCTACTTGTATAATCATACTATTATTTGTACACGACGTGAATACAAAAGAAGTGTTAACCGGATATGATGTTGGTGTAGGAGTTGCCGTTGGTGTTGGTGTAGGAGTTGGCGTTGGTGTAGGAGTTGGGGTCGGTAAATTACATCCAGTACACCCCGATATCAACTCTATAATTTCAACCACAACCCTATTTGGTGATCCTCCAACACTTTCGGTGTATGTGACACACTGTATTTGGTTAGAATTAAAATCACTTAACGTAACAACAAATGTTGTTCCTGTGGTTATTTGTGCTCCACTAAATAATAAATTGTCAGATACGTAATATATATCGGTCGTCTGACAGTCAACTAATTTTTTAACCGTAGGACAAACAAAATAACCTTGATCCACAACAAATGTAACACTTTCTCCCGTAACAGGTATTCCTGTCGGTGTTGGAGTTGGTGTAGGGGTTGGTGTAGGAGTCGGAGTTGGTGTGACCTCACTGTATGATAAATTAGCACTAAATCCAGAACAAATGTCCGGAGTTGGTGTTGGTGTTGGTGTTGGTGTAGGTGTAGGGGTCGGAGTTGGGGTTGGTGTAGGGGTCGGTATATCACACTCCAATAAAATATCAAAATCTAAAATAGAACAAGGGTCTGTTGGTGTGGGTGTTGGTGTAGGGCAAACACCTGAAGATTGAATGCTTGGAGCAAAATCAGGACATTCGCTCGTTGTTGGGTATGATCCATAAAACTCACAAACACCACCTAAAGTCGTACTTAAACACCATTTTGTTGTGTTAAAATAAACGTATCCAGGATTTGTTCCTCCTGTAAAATATATATGACCATTATAACTACCTTTAATTTGGTAAGTTCCTGTAATTGCCGAATACGCACTACCTAATATATTGATACATATAGTATTGTTACAACACGAATAGCACGACGGGTCAGTACACCCTGTAACCACAGTTGCGGTACCAACTAACGATGTTGTTACTATTGTTGGTGTTGTTGCAGTAACAACAGTGTAGCACCCTTCAACTATAACAGTATCTCCTGTTATATTAAAAACGGTACCTAAAGTCGTTAACCCAAGCCAACTCGTTGCACTATATGATATTTGATTGTAACAACAACTACTTAATATTATGTTAGCCATTCAATTTTTAAGTTTTTTATATAAATAACAGGAATTTCATTTTATTAATTGTTTTTATCAATTGATTATGAAATCTTTTCTATTTATCCAATTATCTGTATTATCGTAAACCCAATAAACCCATTTGTGTGGTATCTCTAAGGTTTTAAATTGTATTTTTAATTTTTCTTGGTGTTTTAATAAATCTTGTCTATATAACACGTCTCCATTTTCATTTTCAATGGCTATGTAAATGAATTTGAAATTCTCCGTATGTGGAATGTCAAATTCATATTCATATTCTTTTTCGTCTTTTAGATACCACTCAGTGTAATCATTAATGGGGGGTTCAATACCTTTTAATGTTTTCGGATGTAGTTTTTTATATTTAAAGTTAATTCCGGCATAATCTTCATACTCTTTGTGTGTCCTTACATTACCTAAACCATAAACACCTAAATCGATATTATTATCTTCTTCCTGTAACATGTGTCTGAGTCTTCTTTTTGCCTCGTTGTCCATTTCTGACCATTGTTTTTCAACAACACCAGATTTTTTGTTATCTTCATTAAAATCAGACCAATGTTTTGTTTTACCCTCTCTTGTATATTCGTGCCAAATAATTGTTTTATGTGGGTGAAAAAAATCATAACCTAAAGTGTATGATCTAATTGCTAAACTAATCTCATCTCCAGCAAAGTATAAATTAGGATCATACTTATATTCTTCACAGTGTTTTCCTATTGTAAAAAAATAACCACCCGCAACAAATCTAGACCTAATCGGTTTTTTTAAATCTTGCCAATTATCGATTGGGGTTGGAAAAAACATTATAGTTCCACTTGGTGTGAAATTATTCGCAACCATTTTATACGGTTCAACATTTAGTAATTGATTATCACTTGGTCTATACATACCAGGGTATGAAGAAATTATTGGTTTTTCTGAGTCAACCATATTTATCATTTCAATCAATTCTACATCCCATTGTTTTTCAAAACGCATATGTGAATCTAATTGCATAGTATATTCTTCACCATCCCATAGTTTTTGAATTTCACTACGAGCCCAACAAAGACCTTTACTCCAACTCCAATGGTAATCTAATATTTTAAATCTTGGGTCATTTGCAAATTCCTCCATTGATTCAGTTTCATCGTGTTGCCAACAAATTCCAAATGTTAAATTTTCGGGGTATTTTGCTTTATTAATACAATCTCTAATGGTTGGTAATAGTTCGGGATCTCTGTATGACGCTATTTGTACAAAAATTTTCATAGACTAAAAATAGTCTCTTATGATCTTTTGTAAATAAATTTTAAGATTCTAAATTAGTAACCCTTAGTTTTAAATTTGTGATTTCCACTTTTAACTCTTCAATAATTTTTTGTTGTTCCTTGATTGCTTCAACTAATATTGCGGTTAAATTATCTTGGTGTATTCCTTTTATCTTTTCTTCGGTGTTGTTATTTGTAAAAACTAATTCAGGTATGATTTTTTCTACATCTTGAGCGATAAACCCAATTCTTTTTTCTTCTTGTCCAATCCAATTATAGGTAACTCCTGAAAGTTGTAAAAGTTTTTCTAACGAATTATTTAGTGGTTCTACATTTTCTTTTAATCTAATGTCAGATGTGTTTATTGTTAACGTACCATTTGCGGTGTAATGTAATGCACCTGCAGATGCAGCATTACCAATCGATCTAAACCTAGCACTACCATTAATATCTAACGCTTCAGATGGTTGTTGTGTACTATCATAAAAAACAGTACCAATTCCAATTCTATTACCTGTAGTTATCGTATTTCCTGAATTTGATGATGATGTGCCACCACTGAACCTAAAAGCCGCACCGTCTTTAGCTCCAACCACCAAATGTTCTCCCTGAGTTGTTGTTACAACAGTGTCTCCCGATCTTGTGTTAAAATTATATCCACTATCATTTGCGGTTGGGATTATGAATAGACCCTTACTACTATCGTTTCTCACATGAAGCCCAATTTGGTCTGCGGTTTCAGTTCCTGTTGAAACTTCTAATCTATATGATGGTGTACTATCATTAATACCGACATAACCACTACTATCAATTCTCATTCTTTCACCAACGGTTGTTGCTCCTGTTAAAGTTCCTGTCCCACCAGTTGTTCCAAAAATAATAGACCCTTGAGCTGTCGTAGATTGAACCACACCCATATACCCTTTAACACCAACACCATTCGAATCGGTACTGTAAAATTCTATTTTACCTATAAATTGGTTAGTTGCTGCTATGGTATCTGTGTCTGTAAATCTTAACGTATTACCAAGTGATGTATTTGTATTTGTTGAAGATATGTCTAATTTTGTACTTGGTGAAGATGTCCCTAATCCCGTATTTCCTGTAACCGATAAGTCACCATTAACCGTTAACCCCGTTACGGTATTAAATAAAACACTATAGGTTCCACCAGTATTGTTTCTATGTGTAAACGTGTTATTAGAATATGTTGCTCCTGTCACTCTAATATCTGTTGGTAGGTTTTGGTAGGTTGTTGCCGATAATGTAGTTGCGGTTAATCCTGTGAACGTATTTACTGTAACACTAAGGTCGGATAATCCTTGATTTCTTTTTATGTTAAAGGTATTGTTTGAATATGTAAAACCCGTTGTAAACGTATCTGCAGTTACGGGTAAATTATAATATGTGGTTGCCGAAATTGTGTTAGCGGTTAATCCGTTTGTGAAGTTTGTTGCTCCGTTAACCGTACCACCAGTAAAAACCGATGGTGGTAAATTATAATAAGTTGTTGCGGATATTGTATTAGCGGATAAACCGTTTGTAAAAATAGTACTACCACTTACGGTTCCACCTGTAAAATTAAAAATTGGTTTTAATTGTTGTAATGATGATTTATATGATGAACCATAAATACTTTGTGACGTATCGGCCGTTGTAACAATATGTATAAGAGTCGTCGGAGTAATCGCCGATGATTGGGCTAAAGACCTGTCCGTTAATAATTGATAAGTTGGCATAGTTTATTTAATAAATATTATTTATTGGAAAATATAACCAAACCCGTCCATAAAATTAAAGTATATATCATTTTGGAAAGCCTTTTGACCCGCACAATCAATAACTGTCGAGTAAACACATCCATTTGTATCAATAATTCTTAAATAAAGGTAATTTTCGTTTGGAAAATAACTTTCCGTATTAATAACAACCGTTGCGGGTATGTTTGTTAATCCTGAAACGTAGAAACAACCCGTATTTGTTGGATCACATAAAAAAATGTCGTATGGTTCTAACCCTCCTGTGTCTCCTGTTATATTAACTATCATATAGATAAATACTTTTTATTCAAAAACTAAAGTGTCACCATCTTCTGTTGTTAAAAAATCACCAATCTCTGTTAAAATTAAGAAAGTCTCAACGTCACAAGATATTATTTTAAAGAACGTACACCCGCCACTATCGATAGATTTTATCATAATGGTTGTTGCCGTTTGTAACAATGCCGGTAATATATAAACACCAGGAGCAATCCCTAAAAATGAACAGTTGTTTCCATACTCATCACAAGCGTAAAAACTAATCGGTGCTGTACCACCTGAAACACCTGTTATGTCTATTGAATACGCCATTATACTAAACCTCCGTCGTAAATATCCCAAGCTTTAGTTCCTGTTAAGTAGTTTCTTGCAGCAGTTGCCGTTGCCCCACTATATTTTGAATTTCCAAATTCTGCGACAACTCCATTTTGTAAAGACGCACCATATGATGACCAACCTATTAGTAAATCATTATAACTATCCGTGGTAAATGCGACTACAGTAGGGCTACCATCATTATCTTTTAGGAATTCCGATAACCCCGGAAAACTAGTAATATCAGTAACATCCCAACTTCCAATATTATTAACTTTTGTTTCTCCACTAAAGGCATTGTAAAATAATTTTAAAGAAGTACTACCGTTTAGGTTTGGTGTATCTATTACATTATCAAAACTTAAATTATAACACCCTCTAAATTCATCCGTTGTTCTTGGTCTATACCCTCCCCATTCGTCTATAGATAAGAATTTAAGTCTGTCCCTACCAGGGTTATAAGGTGCCGGACCACTTGGGTACCCAACTTTAAATGCCCAAGAAGGAATTTGGTTATTATCAGGAAAAATACTTATTTGGTAAATTCCGGATGTGGTATATGTATGATCTTTACTTGTCCCTCTTAAACTACTTGTAGTACCATCACCCCATTCAATACTACCATTTGGAAAAATATCTCCGTTGTTTGAGAACGGTAAAGTTATGAAATTTGAACCCGATGATCCTCCCATAATATCCCCAGTTATTGAATCAGTATAACCATTGTAAACAATTCTTGTGTCCACAGTAAATCTAAACGCTGGTGGTGGTGTTGGAGTAGGAGTAGGAGTAGGTGTAGGTGTCGGTGTAGGTGTCGGTGTAGGTGTTGTGTAAATGTATGAGTTTGAGTCGTTACTAATAGTTGATCCACAATTTTTGGTCATTCTAAAATATGTTGTTCCTGTCGTTGTTGCCGTTGTTGCTATTGTTCTATATGTACTACAACTTGATGTATCACCGATACTCCATGTTGACCCACTATTTGTTGAGTATTGTATTGTTGTTGTGGTGCATGATCCACAATTTAAATTGAAGTAAATACCATAAAGTCCGCTTCCAAGATTATTTACGTTAGTTATGGTTGGTGCACAACACACAACGATAGGTGTTGTTGTTGCGCTTCCCGCACAAGTAGAGTCGTAATCTATTGTTAATTCTAACTTAAATTCAGAATTACCAATCGGGTCTTGATCTCCACTACAATTAGATTCAATATGTATTGTGTTATTCAATTGGTTGATAGTATAACTACCAACGGCACTTGTTGTTGATAGTAAGTATTCTATCGATTGTACCCATAAGTCGTCTGAAGGAATATCATCAATGTTTGTGATATTTGCAAACGTCTGTGTAAAAGCACTACCGTTTATCGTTATTGTGCAGGTTAAATCAGCATTGTCTATCGTACATCCAGTATATCCTGATGTTGCATCCATAAACCCTTCAAAGAACATCTCGGAAATTCCTCGACGATTTCCCGATGTGGTATTAAAGTTATTCGAACAAAGGTTGTAAAGTTCGTAACCTTCTATACTATTACCAACACACGTTATATTAAAATAATTGGTGTCAGAACAAGTATTACTATCGGTAACAACCAAACTATAAGTACCTGCGGTTAATCCTGTTGCCGTCGTTCCTGTTTGCCCGTCAGACCATAAATACATGAATGGTGGTTCTCCTTGATATATCGATGCGGTTGCATATCCCGGAACACCAAGAAGACAATTAACGGGGTTTATCGCAAAACTAACAAAGTTGGTTGTTGTGATTGAGAAGTCCTCACTAACAACACATCCTTGAATATCTATAACATTTATTCTGTAGTTTCCCGGTATTAAACTTGTGAACGTTTCAGCACTTGATGATGTTGATGGTACTACACTATCATTAACTAATGGTGTATCGAGGTTTTCCAATACGTAAGTAATAAATCCAGTGTATCCCGTGCCCACCGTCACCGTGACTTCACCGTTCGGTTGTCCACAAGTAGATCCTGAAGTGGTTGCGGTTATTGTAAATTTTTGTTGTGAGTTTATTGTTTCGGTTGTGTTACAAGCACAAGGTGATCCGGTACCCGAAATACTTAAATCATAAATACCGTTAGTTAATCCCGCTTGTTGGAATGTTTGGTTAACTCCAAAATAACTATAGACGGTTCCTCCTGTTTGAGCACTTAAAACGTAAAGGTAATTTTGACTACCCGTTCCGTTTATTGTTACTGAAATCTCACCATTGTTTTGACTACATACAGAGTTGGTTATGTTTAAACTAGATAATGAAAACCCATTTTGAGTGTTGAGTGATCCTGAAACGTTTATTTCACAAAAATTAGCATCTCGTATTAATACGTTGTAATTACCACTTCCTAAATTAGTCAATGTAAATGTGTCAGATAAAGTATATCCAACTTGACCTGTATTGGCAGAATAGAAAAACGGTGCGGTTCCACCTGAAACAGTATATGTTAAACTACCATCAGATGCAAAACAACTCGGACTAACACTACTTGTTCCTAAAATACCTAAAGGTAATGCTTGTCCTATAGTTTCTGAAACTGTCGTCGAACACCCAAGACTATCTGTTACCGTACAACTATACGATCCCTGAGTTAACCCTGTAACTAATTGTGTCGTATTTCCGTTACTCCATAAGTACGTGAATGGTCCGGTTCCTGTTAATCCTGTAACCGCAAGTTTACCTGTATTAATAACACATGTCGATGTATTCACTTTCCATAAACCAAAATTAACACTTGTTGAACTATATATTAAAGCGTTTGGTGTGTTTGCTGTTACAGCACCATAATCAAACACAGTCGCATAGTACTCACCCGCACCTAAACTAGGAAAAACGTAAGGTAGTGTTATTGTTTGTTGGATGTCATATAACACATCGTCTTTATAAAGAATAATATTATATGGACTATTGGTTGATGTTGCACTAACAGATACAAATCCATTGTCCAACCCACATGTTGTTGTTGTATCTATTATATTGGCAACAAAACATTCAGAAACAAATACGTTTATAAAAGCCTCGTTGTTTTGTAACCCTAAACTATCGTTAAGTCTAAATACATAAGTACCCCCCGTTAAACCTGTGTAGGTGAAAGGACCGTTCCCTGTCTTTGCACTTATAGCACCAGGTATGATATTATCTATCGTATATGGTAAAACCCCTCCAAATGGTGTAATTACTGTGGTACCCGAAGAAGAATCACAAACACCTGTTACGGTAAAAGTATATGTTAAAACTCCTGTATTACAATTTTGTGTACAGGTTTGTCCTGTCGCAATGTAAACGCCAGACGCACTACCAGAGTACGCCTCATCAATACAAATCCCCACACCTAATGAAACCCCCGCCTGTAAATTACCACAACAATCTACATAACTATATACCCCATTTGTTAATCCTGAAACACATGCCATAATCTATAATTAGTTCGTACAATTTATATCTATATCCACACCGATATTTATGTGGAAAGTTTTATTAGTAAAGTTATCGTAGCAAGTAGTATTACTCACTATTAAGTTATTACCAGCCAAATAATAATTTAAACCAAAACTGTATAAAGTATCTAATTCAGTTTCGATTGCCGTTAAAATTTGAGTTGTTGTTGGTGTCTGATCTCCATACCCTGTAAAGAACGAACCTTGTATTAATATGTCACTATCTAAACGACAATCAATATACCAAGTACTAACAACACTAGTTTCGTCACACTGTGTTTGTGTATACCCACTAGACGCAATTAGGTTGTTCACACTATCGCTCAGTACTTGACTTGGAAATAATGGGTTACTTAGATTAGTTAAAGAACAAGTTAATGTTTGATCAATACAATCATATGTAAATAACTGACCATTATATGCACAAGGAATACAACTAACAGGAATAAATATACAACCCCTTTGTCTTCTCCAAACAATTTTTTGTCTATGAAATGCCGAGTTATCCATTTTTTGTCCTGTCATCCATATTGTTGTTGCCGGAACAACTTGCTCTAAAAGTCTTTGCCAATAATCACCTAACCCTAATGTAAAATCTATCATTTTTTGATAGGTGAATTTATTAGATGGTATTCCAACCGTTTCTTCAGATTGTAAATAATTCCAAAAAACAGATTGTAGTGTTGGATATCCTCCGGTTTTACCGTCAGATATTGTCCACCGATTTCTTACATTAATAAAATTATTATAAAAACTTTGAGCAAACTCAAAAAACGATTTCTCTTTTGGTTTTGGATTTATGAATGTCCAATCTATTAATCCTGGTGATGGATATGGTGCGGTTAACCCCGTATTAGGTATAGGGTAATCGTATTGTGCTGACATATCCCATATATCGTAAGTGATACCTTGACCCATGTTTAAATAAACCTCAACCATTTTAGTATTTAAAACCAAATCATCACTTTCCGTCGTATAATCAACACCATTGAAGTCACTATTATTTTTTCTTGTTTCTGTATTTATCTCCCACGATTTTTGGTTGTCAATTGTCTTTGTTATTTCAAAACCAAAAGTACCCATAGATGGAAAGTTTCTATACTTATCTAAATATTCTTGACCATAAGTGAACGGTTTTAAGGATGATATTAAATACGGGTTTGTTGGATCAAATGAAGAATTTGCTAAATCAGCAACCTCATCAGATCTATGTTCAGGTGTCTGTTCAAACCATCCACTTCCAAGTTGGTAATAATAACTGTCGTTGTTTGTTGGTGGTTTTGGATAACCATAAGGGTCAACCGGATAATCAGCTAACGTAGAAGTCGTTAATTCTATACTAGCAGACGTTGTATACCCCGTGTATGTTGTGCCTAAAACACTAAAAGTGTTGGTTGGGTCTAATGTTGGTGATACGTTTAAGTAAGTACCTCCAGACACGTTATCATAAAGTTCGTAAAATCTATTTATGTTTATCTTAGAGTCGGCCAAATAAACAATTTCATTTAGTTCAATCAAAGCATCAGGAGCACCAATAAATCTCAAGATATATTCTATCGATTTTCTCGTACCTTTAGACTTAAACATATAAGACGCGTTCAATATTAAATTTCTATAATATTGATAATTAAGTTCGGTTGGTGTATCCGGTTTTGATTGTCCCGGATATGTTTGTGTAGCGTTTGGATTAAATACCGACGTTAAAAAGTTCTCATTAGTTATTGGTGAAATATTGGTACTGATCCCTAAAGTTTGCGCCAAATTAACCAATAGTTGCGACGGTATGTCGTTCCCTACAACATAGTTAACTGAGTTCATATTAGCCAACGCGTCGATAAATTTTTTAACCTCATCAAAACTTCTACCATATATTTGAAGTACCTTTTCAATTTTTTGATCTGCAGTATCAAACTCGATAAACGAACCAGTAATTAAAAACCGACTAATCAAATTGGTTTTATAAAGGTCTAACGCTTCTGCAATTTTTTGTACTTTAGTTAGGTAGTTGTCAAAATTTGGCGAAGTAATATCTAAATTCCAATAAATATCCAATTTCCAAGTCACCTTTTCGTTGTACATAACATAATTACCGTCGCCATCATAATCGGGATATTTAAAAGTTGAGGTATAAAGGGGTATACTTTTTCTATTAAGTAAAAAGTCCTCGACCTCATCAAAACTATCTGAAAAAATTTGTTCAGTAACTAAGTTATTTGGTTTTATTATTAACGTTTCGTTTGATTGTGTAATTGTAGATATTTTATTATTAAACGGATCACCCTTAACTGTAACATTAACCGTACCACCAGTCAAAGACGTTGTTGGTACCAAATCAAGTAAATTATATTCTACATCTAAGGTTTTAAAATAAAGAGAATAACTCGTAAAGTTATCCGTTATATTTCTATATTTAGATACCGCTAAAGGTCTTGTTTCTAAATTTCTTTTGGCGTTTGTCGAATAGTCAATACCAAATGGGTTGTTAAATAAAAAGACGTTAATATCGAAAGTAGTCTCATCATCAACACTATCATAAACAATGTTGGTTGCTGTTGGATAGGTTCCGATACCTGATGATTGGTTACTATATATCTCAATGGCTGCGGGAAAAAAGTTAATAACCTTAGTGATAGATGCTAATAACCGTTTCTGTAGTGACCCATATAGTGAAAAACTTGTTATTTGTGAGATATCAAAATTAGGGTAAACCTTAAAGTTTTTTTCAATAATTTTTTTAGTCTCTTCAATATTTTCAATATTTAAATTCTCTAAAGTAAATGGCTCTGAAAAAACACCAGTATCAAACTTTCGATTTACCTTTTCATATATCGCCGAAGTAAACTCAAAATTACCTTGCGTTAGACCTCCACCCGCAACTAATTGTAAACCAACTATGTTGTCCGAAAACGTTTGTGACCCAACGGATGGGGCAGGAGGGTAAAAGTATTTTGTTTTTGCCATTAACTAATAATATTTGTAAAATTCTTACTAAAATCTACGTTAGATCCCCTATCTTGCCTAACTTCATAAAGTAATTCATTAAAGTTATCTCTAATCTCAAACAAGTTGTATTGTTTATATATGTTACCAGCACTATCGTATAACGTGTAAATACCATCTTCAATACTCTTAGTTTGATTACCGTAAAGGGCTATCGCTATAGTATCTAAATCATGTTCAGCCATTTGTATATCGATAGTTAACGGATTAAAAAATGTGTTAGTTACTATAATATTTTGATTTGGTTGTCCAATATATGGTGTTGCAGTTGGTTTGTTTGTTGGTGCGGTTGATGGTGATAGTGTACAAAAAATTAAATCGCTTCCTCCGTCAACATACCTATATCTTATTGTTTTTTGTGTGCTATTTGTTTGATCACTCAAGACAGGTTCACAATAAAACGATGAGGTCACTATTCTATAGAAATTTTGTATTTTACTACCATCGGAGTTTAAATATTCAATTCTATACCCAACCAACCCTTGATTAGTAAATTTATTCCTATATAAATTTGGTACGTTGTTTAAATCTATTACTATACCTTTAACATTTGGTAAAGACGATAAAACCCCACAATCAGTAATAACTGTCCTAACTTCTGCAGGTCTAATATAAAGTGTGTAAATTCCAATTTTATTAAATTCGGATGCGGGTAATTTTAAATTATATAACCCACCTAAAATCTCAACACCATCATTTCCTCCGGTATCTGTATTATTAAAGTAAGGTGTTAAAATTGTTCTTGCGTTTAACTTTTTTAATGTGAAGTTGGTTGTCACATCCCTAGATTCGGTATAATGTAAAATTATATCAACATCTTCAGGTGATACGTCTGCCGGTCTTACTGTTCCGTATGTTCCTAATGCCATTTTTTTTATTTATAAATAGTTTATCTTCATTTTTTATGTAGTATTAATCTTGAAAAAACCGTAACCATACCTAACCATATCTCCCGTATTATCAATTTCACCTAACCTTTCTAACGACTCAAAAGCGGAATATTTACCTCTTTCGATGAAAACATCGGCCTGTATTTCAGGACTCATAACAAAATCTAACAAATATTCATTTTTTGTAATCGCTGAAGCAACAATCATATTGTCAGTTATACCGGAAGAATTTAAAATAAAGAATGTTTTACCGTCAGGAAAGTCAAAATAACTTATATTATTAATTGTGTATGCCGTGTAATCACTAGTGATCAAGTCTATTTGACCTAAAATGTCGTTATTTTTAAAAAACTGATAACCAACCGTATATGATTGAGTACCATATCTTCTAAGTTCGTTTAATTTAGATTTTGTATATCCCGAAAGAATAAACGGGATCGTTGTAAAATTATCTGAAGTTTGTCCCGATACTTGGTTATTACTATCTCCTTGGAATATTGTGTCCAATGTTATTGTATTTGTCGGCCAACTACCTCCTTGTGGTGTGTAGGTAACTGTACCGTTTGGATTATCTATTGTTACTCCCGATAGTGGTATTGTGATTGGTTTTTGTATGATAGTTAGACCAAACGAGTTCGAGCCCGACATAGTGATGGTGTAAGTACCGCTAACATTATATGTGTGGTTAATAGTGTCGGATATCATTGGATCCGCAGGTGACCCATCACCCCAATCAATATTATATGTTGAGAAGTTTAAAAATGTTTTTGTAAACTTTTCAGATGTGTTATATAACTGTACTTGGTATAAATTAAATTGGTTGTATCCCGAATAAAGGAAATTGGTTATTACATCTTTTTGTTCCATTAATCCGTCAAACTCAGAATAAAATCCAACATCATTATAAGTTTGTGTAAGGAAGATTGGTATGGTCAGACCACTAAGTAGTGACGTACCACCTGTACCCCCACTTAAAACGTAAGACATACCACTATATAGACCAAAATTATTCAGTCCACTATCTCCTGAATAACTTTCAGAAAAAATATCATCCTTTAATACTTCAGGTGAGATTCTATAATATATTTTATTCTCTATCATAGTGGGTTAACATATTCATACCAGTTTATTGGTGTTGTTTGTCCTTCACCAACTCTAACATAAATAAAGTTTGATTGACCTGAAGGGACTTCCCTATAAACACTATATTCGTAATTAGTGTAATCTATAAAGACTTTATAGTAAAAATATTGACTTTTATTAAAATCGTACACATTTGGACCAACAAAATTACTTTGTGGTGTATTCATCATTCTAACAAACTGTCCTTTTTTTGCGTTGTAAAATTTACAACTCATATACATTTCGGTTTGTGATAAATACGTTTGGTTTTTTAACCAATAAAGAAAGAACCCCTCTTTATCTGCACCAATAGAATCTAAAACCATTAATGGTTTTTTAACTAACACTTGTAAGTTAGGGTTTGCAAATAATATTCCCGGTTCTTTTAACCCTTGTTGTGTTGGTAAAACAACAGAAAACAATATTTTTTGATTTTCGGTCGTGTTCCTATCATAAAAATCCAACTTAAAAAAACTTTTCTTAAATGAATTTGCAAAATAATATATTTCTTCATCTAAGAATCCAGCATTTTGGTAATCATCCAACCATTGGTTTATGTTTGGTGGGTTATTTAAAAAATCGGTTTGTCCTTGTGAGTTGTAAAAATTAAATTTATAATTTATTTCTGTTTTTGTGGTATCTACATCCCAAGTGGCATGGCTAAATCTTGTTAGCTCAAAATCACTAATTGGGTTTAACACCTCTTCTTTGATCTGATTTTGTAAGATGTCGATAGCATCATCTCTACCCTCCATATCAAAATTGATTTGGATTGGTATATTAATGCTTTTATCGTCCGCGTTAAATGAAAATCTATAATTACTCACAATCGTCAGTTTGTATTGTGTTTATTTGGTTTGTTTGAACAAACATATCTCGTTTTTGTGGGTATTGGTTAAATAGTATGTTTGAAAACGGGTAATGAGCTCCATTCAAAAACGGATAGTTTACCCCCCTACCGTCACCATCAATAAACCCATATGTATATATATCACGCCAAAAGAATGTTTGTTCTATTTCTGAAAACCAAGAGTAACTTGGTACGTTATCCACTTCACCTTTTTTACCTGTTTCAATATCCCCACTAAAAACTCTTATTGTGATTTCATGGTGAGGTTTATAAAAATAACCACTTGGATATGTTACAGGTGAACTGTCCCACAATAAAGATGGGTTAAAAGAGTATTTGTGTGTTATGGGTGATAAAACATATTCTTGTTGTTCAAAATCGTTATACTCACAAAAATCACCCTTCAATGTAGAACCTAAAGGTAATAATTCGTTATAATAAAAATTTAACGAATTGTAGTTATAACTGGTAAGTGGTATGTTGTCTTTATTTACAGTTCCCGAATGATCCCACCAAGTATCAACACTATTCTTTAAAAAGTTAAATTCCCATCCAATATCTATCGCTGTCGGCGTACCATTTGCGGTTAGTGTTGGTGGGTTAAAGTAACCCATGTACCCTCTTTGGACCGCAGTTAAATATAAACTTGTCAATGGTTTTCCATTGTTATCTAATAAACCATCAATTACCACATCTTTGGAAAAAGAAAAGGAATAGTTTTGATTGTCGTCTTTAAAAGACACTCTTTGAACGTTGTTTGGTGTAATTGCCGAATATTCAATTTTAGATTGTGTTCTGAACGCATTCCTATCGAATCCAGATTTAAATATATCCAAATCTTTAGTCTCAGTTAATGTCTTATGTAATCTTATGTAGTATCTTGATTTGGTTTCGGCACTATTCGTATTAGTTAAAATTCTTTTAAAATTACCGTAAGTACCGGTTTGTATTTGGTTTGGGTTAAACTTTTGATTGAATATTGTGAATACATATCTTTCAGATCCGTAACTACCGTCACCAATCGAAAAGACTTGAAATACTTTTTTACCGTCAATACCTAAAGGTTGTTGTGGTAAATTTATCTCTAAAAAGTCACCTATACTTAAATTATGATTGGTTCCGCAATAAAAATAAATTAATTGTTTTCCATTGAGTGTTCCCGATTCCATAACAAAAGGAATCCCATCGGATACCGAAAAGTTCGCATTAGTTATATTAAACTTTTCACTTGTCCACGACATTTTTTGTGTGGTATCACTACTAAACGGATATGAAACATAAACCATCCAATTATATGAAGAAGCACTTTTTGCAACAAACGGTACGTGACCGGGTATTCCTTGTTCTCTAAAAAACGTAAACTCATAAAATTGTGGATACCCTTCCCAAGGGGCGTTAGGGTTTGACACATTAGAAATCGCATTACTAATACCGTTAGTATAATATAGGAAGTTTTTATATGGTGCGTATTGTGTAGAACCACTTAACTGATTTTGAAATAAATTAACAAGTTTCCCTGATAATCTAAATTTACCACTACTTTGTCTTTCATCATTAAACTGAGTTGTTTGGTTAATAAAAACATTTCGTTCCCCCTCAACCATAGTTCTTCTTTCACCAGCAAGTGGTAATTGGATCCACACCGGTTTATCCGTACTAGACGCATATCTTTTGGATCCTAAAACTATTCTTTTTTCATCGTCTCTAGACATTTTAATTACCTATATAGTTTGTTATAAATTTATTAAGTGCTGTTTTACCTTTATTTAAACCAAAGTAAAAATGGAATGGTGCTCCAACTACAAAAGATTGTGGGGTACTAATAGTACCAGTCCAGTTAGGGTCGTTATTACCGTTGTTATCGGAATTAAAAATATACCCCTTTTGTCCTGTTGGTGTCACATTAAAGTAATCCGTTGTTGGTGCGTATTGAAAACTCATTGATTGATATTTTTGTGAGTAGAATTTATTGTTAGTCACGTCAGTATCCCACTCATTATTATCCGTACCAAAGATTGTTTGTTGTCCGGTAGTTACACTATCCGACCTCCATTTATACATCGGTACTTCTTGTGTTTTTGAATATCCGAAATAATTTAATAGTGGTGGTGTTAAAGAAAATGTTTGAACTCCAGGTGTTAGTATGTTTCTACTGACAGTGTCGGACGAGAAAAAGATACCAACCAAACTATTTAATCCTCCACCTTGCACATATAAATCCGTGTCATCATATTCTTCATCACCAAAAGGTATAACACCAAATTCTGAATTTATACTAAACATTTGAGCTATATCCCCATCTATTCGATCACCGCTTCTTGAGAAGAATCTATTTACTGACTTATCACCTAAACCAACCGTTTGTAACCAAAAGTTTTTATTCACAAATCTTGATATTATTGCCAACTGTAAGACATCCCCTTGATCATTATATGATGTACTTTCTAATCCATTCATAAGATATCCTTCAAAAATTGGATTGGCGCAAATTTCTTTCGTGTAAAGGTCTCTTGGTCCTAAATCCATAATTGTTGTGGGGAAAAATAAATTCCTGTCGTTTTTTGCGGAGAATGGTACCACTTGTGCCGGTCCAATTATAAAAGGTTTATTTTGAGGTATCTGACCAACAAACGTCGAAGCATTACCATTGTATGGTGTTGATCTGTAAAATATACCATTGGAGGTTCCTTCAGCATAGAACATAGTTCCTTGACCTTCCCTATAAAGACTATCGACCGTTCCACAGAATTTATATTTTTTTGGTTGTCCTTGTATGTTAAATATTGTTTGTTTTTTAAATGAAAACATATAAAGTGATCCATTCAACCAATTATTTTGAAATACCTGTGAAAAGATCCCTCTACAGGCCGCATATGTTACTCTAAATCTGGATCTCCATTCTCTAAAGTACCTTATATCATTAGGTATTGATAATATAAGTGGTTTATCGACGAAAAAATAACACCCACCTTTAACTCTATTACCTGTGCTTTGTAGGGAAATGGTATCAAGTGGATCTGTACAAGGGTTTTCAACACCAAAACTATTACCACTACCTGAGTAACAAGTAATAGTAACCATACCCTCACAGGTTAATGTGTTTAGTATTGCGTCTGTATATGCGTTACTAGTGTCTCCCGTTAAATCTTGTGCATTAAACGTATTATCTGTCGCTTCAAAATCATTTGATGGTATTGCTACCGAATTTCCAAAATCATCTATAGTGTATATTTCAAAATTATTATTAAAATGTAAAGAATATGAGGTATTACCTGAAACTTCTGTAACATCAGATGTAGGTAATCTATCTGATCTAAAGACAAGTCTATTATTGTTAGTTATTGTTATGTTTGGGTTAGCATTATTTGTGTGGTAAGCAAATGAATATACTCTTGAGTCGTATACTCCCGGTTGTTGATACGACTTAACACCTATTAAGGTACCCCCTTCTATACTACCTTGATCTATGTTTTGTAATTGAGCACTATAACCACTATTAATGTTATATGGGTTACCCACAATTTGACCCGTAGAGAAAATTAAAACAACATAAACGGTTGTGGACCCCATCAGTTGTACTCTAATTAAATCATTACCAACAGTAAACACATTTAAAAATGCTGGATCAGTATAGAATTTTGCTCCTTCAGGTAAAGATGGGTTAGGTCTATATAACGTTAATGGAACACCAGCGGTACCGTTTGTTTGAGCAATAGCGTCTGGAACTGAAGGATAACTCTGACCGTCTGTTAACCAAACATATTGGTCAAGAGTTGACACTCCCTGACCCCATTGGAATCCCATTACATTTGTTGCACTTAAATTTGAGTTTTGATATACAAAAGAATATATACCTCCTTGAGTATAGTATGATAAATCGTGAAGGTCATTTGAGAACGCCTTTTGTGTTAACGTTGATTTATCTGTTGAGTTATAGTAATATGGTGAGTTATTTGTGAAACTTGAAAACTGAATAGGGTCAACATTAAAACCAAACGGTTGGTGGTATAGTGCCACGTTACTATTATTAGTAACTAAGTGTGATTCGGGAGTTTTAAAATCATTCCACCATGAAGGTGCTCCGACCGGTGTTGTTACCGTATTTGGTTGAATCGGTATGTTTAAAAAATAGTTACCTTCGATTACCGGACCTAAACCAAAATTACTATAACCAAATAATTTTGATAAATCGTATCTTATGTTTTGTTTATCGGTATAGGGATCAACACCTTTAACTAGTATCAGAACCTCCAAATCATTAAAACCATCTATTTGGTCTTTTACAAATAAATAAGAAGTTTGTTGAGTTCCATTATATGATGGCCAGTCTTCTAATCTTTGGGTTTTATTAAAAATATACTTTCTAAGTAATCCACTATTTGAGGAAACGGTTAATCCAGACATTTGTGATACAGTCCCGCCAGTTATTAGTTGAAAGTATTCTGTTCCTGATTTAAAATTATATTCTTTACCGTCAGATGTAATTAATAGTTTTAAGTTGACGGTGTCCACCGTTCCATCTTGTTTAACATAAGTAACGGGTTTATTCACCAAGTTATTAGCGTTATATGGTGTGGATCCTGTAATCGCAGTTGTATTAAATTGATTTCCGCTAGTTAATCCGGTTGTATTTGGGTCGTTTATATTATCAAGACTATTAAATGTTAATAATTGTCCTGGATTTATGTTTGATATTGTTTGAGAATCACATAATAAAACCAATACATTATCAGTGAATGGTGTTGAGGGTTGTGGTGTGTTACTATTAGGTGGTGTGTTATATACTGTGGTTTGAATTATGTTTTCATCTTGGAAGTATCTCTCTCTCATGTTTGCCATGTTCACTGATTGAGCTAACGATACGTCGTAAGGAGTTTTACCATAATATAGGATATTATTGTCGTAAGACGCGAAGGGAACTTTAATCATTCTATCGTAAGTAGCGTTATCTATTGGTTGGAATCCAGAAAGGAACTGTCTAAATGATATGTTTAAATTTTCGTTTGTAGGGTCTATACTAGTATTTAATTTTGAGTAAGTGTCAACACTAGTTAAATTTGCCAAAACACTGTAATTACCAAGACTTATTATGTAAATATCATTTTCAGTATCACTAGTTGTGTCAAGTTCTTGTTCTGTACATGGGCAAGACTCACAATCAGGATAAGACATCATTGGTAATGAGATTCTTTTAAATGGGTTTGTTTTTGATAATGGTGTAATGTTTTGTTTTTTGCAATCCGATTTCTTTAATTTAGCAGATAAAAACGCAACAACAATACATATTGCATATACAAATGTATTAATCAACCATACAAATAAATTAATAATCACTCTAAATATTGGATATAAAAGGGCTAATACGTGTAATATGATTAAAATATTTGGTACCAATAAAGAAACGATGGTTATTAAGAACATCATTAAGAAAAATATAAAATCAAAGTTCCTTACCCCGTCATTAACCGGTAATTTATTTATCTGATTACAATCTTTACTATCAATCTCTTTTACCCCTAAATGTCTTGATCTATTATACCCCCACTTAAATCTATCGATAAAATTTGCTACAGTATAAACTTTATTAAAATTAAACTCATAAAAGTAATCTTCACAATTAATAGCTGCTTGTGGATCAGCATAGTCGTTCCAATCTAAACTAAACGCATAAGATTTTAGTTGTAATGATGTATCAACATCTTCATATTTACCGGTGTTAGTCCAACCATACTCTCTAATGTTTGGTACCAAATAATCACCTCTTTCTACAGTTGTATTTTCCGGATCTTCGTTTTGGTATTGTACTCTAAACCTATATTTACCTTTTGTTGGTATTCCGACAGATGGGTCGTTAGATATTACTTGTTCACCAAACTCGTTGGTGGTGACGTAATCAAGGTTCATCGGCACTTCCACTAACCATGTACCATCTTCGTCTATAATTTTACCACCATTAGGTAAACTGTGTTGTTCTAATATTGGTTGTCCGCTACTATCATAATTTATTGTCTGTCTTATTGATAATATTTTACCTGGTCCCGTTTCTAAGTTACAAAAGTTACCAACATTTTTTTTTGGTTTACAATTACTTCTTAAAAAATCTTCGTTAGATGTTGAAAACAAAGATCCCATAAAAATCGCTTGTGGTTTAACCTCAACACCTAAATCTCTAAGATCAAAGTCGGTTCTTGTTATTCCAATATTACATAAATCTTCTTCACCCCAAAATGGTGTTACGTCTATGTTTCTTACAAAATTCACAATTTGTGGTAGTGAAGATAAATCCTCAGATGATTTAAATTTTTCACCGTTAAATTGTTCTTCAGCACCAAGACCCACCCGTATTAAGTCTTTTGGTCTTAACGAAAAACACCCCATATCGGATAAATCGAGATCCATAACTATTGTTTGTACACCTAAAGGTACACCAATAATCATAAAATCACCACTATCGTTAGTCTTTGTTGTGTACTTATAGTATTTTTCATACACCTCCAAAACCTCAGACCTAGTTAATACATCGTCTTTTTCGGGAAATGTCCCTGTCGGTGTGTGTCCTCCGAATGTTTGTTTGTATGGTAATAAATTATACCTATACCCGTCCTCGTTTTTATCTGCGGGTTTTTTATATGGATATAATGAGGAAATAACGGGATCGGTTTCGTCAATCTGATCTAATGGTATAAAAATAGAAACGCTAGCGTTTGGTACTCCGTAACCCCCATTAACGATTACTCTACCGGCAACTACACCGTAGTCTGCACAAAATCGAGTATAAACATCACCCTGTCTTAATTTTAAAGAAAGTATCTCTAAAAAATCAAAGTCTTGGTTTATATTTATTCTGATATTTTTATCGGTACCAATTTCAGTTCTTAACCTATAGCCTTTGGTCATCTTTTCTTTTAAAAATAAATAGTTATGTATGTATTTTTAAAGGTAGGTTAGATAAAAACAAAATAAACATTCTTATGAGAAGTCTACCGATTTAAGGTTTTTAACCCTTACTTTAATGTCTTTATTGTCGAATCTTATTTGGTATATTTGATCCGGCTCAGCAAATACTGTGTCGTCTATTAATTCAATTTGTTTGGTTGCCGTATCAATAAATCTTTGAGACGTTTGAGACGATGAGTATTGTCCCCCAACCTTGTTATAAACTTTAAGTTCGGATAGTGATATCACCCCCGCACTATTTTGGATTAATCGTCTAACGTCCGATACGTTCACATTTTGACCAAGTTCTCGATTTTTTGGATTCATATAGTTTGATACTTGATCAATTATTTGTGTTACCGTCTGTCCCTGATTCTGTGAGGAATCTAAAACAACAAATATCTCAAACTCCAAATCCACAACCTTAGCAACGTCAAGAGCAACGTAGTCGTTTATCATTCTATATTTTGATAGGTAGGTCGCTAAATTTGTTTTTAAGTTGTTTGAAACAACCTGTGTTAATTTACCTGTAGTGTCGTAAGATAGTATTTGTACGTTAATTTTATTATTCTTTTCTGTTATAGAAACTTTAGCTGGTGCACCAAACCTACCAGGCATTGTATCAATAATAGATTTATAATCGTTTATTGTTACTGCCCTTTTTTGTGCTGAAAAATTAAATGAAACCATATTTCTAACTTCTTCGGTAGATGGTGGGTTTGCTCCTCCAATTGCTGCAGTAACATTATTACAAGCGAGTGACTGAACAACATTTCTATTTATTGAATCTGATGGTCCTGTAACCGCCAATTCTACAGACCCAATTTGGTTTATAACCCCAACACCCACATTTGTCGCTAAACCTCCACCAACTCGATACTGTATAAATATTGTAGTGTTAGGTCTAACAGTTAACCCCAATCCAATGTTATTTTGATAGTTGTTTATATCTAATGGAACTCCAGTGTTAGTAAAGTTTTTTAATTGTTCATTTGGTGTTGTCGTTCCTCCGCCAAACTGTACCTTCATAAACCCTTCAGGTGTGTATTCAGTTATAAATCTTTGATCTGTTTTTAAATACCTACCTACCTTAACACCCGCATTATCTACCGGTTTTGTTTGATCTTCAATGAAGATAGTGTCCTCAGCCAAGGCATCAACCTCATACCACTTATTATCTGTCGCATTTAAAAAATCTTGAAACGTGGGGGTACCAGGATATGATGTCCCATCTTTTTGTATTACTGTAGCAACACCTAAAACATTCCTTTCAGGTAAAAATAAGTTAAAGAATGGAACCGCATCTACAGGGTTAATAACTTTTTTAAACACCTTAGTAAATCCATTAACAACCACTTCTCTTTTTGTGATAACATAATTTATGATTTTGTTATTGGCATCAAACGTTGGTATTTTAGTTCTGTTAACAAACCCTTCTTGGTTGTACTGTGTTGAGAAGTCAATATCATATACGGTTTCAAACGTCGTACCTCCCCCATTGATTTGTGCTCCTGCCCTTAAAATTCCTAAATATCTTGTATCTTCCGAATCCCCTAATGGTGGTACCGTGATTGATACGTCAACAAGAGCAACCGATGGTCTATATCCGGGGATTTTTAAACCATATGTTCTCGCTATATTATAAATTGACGATCTTTGTTGTGCATATTGTAATACAGTTTCTTGTATACTTCTATCTATGTGGAAATGTAAGTTGTCAGCAATTGCCGCATTTAAATCCATTAATACAGAATAAACTGATGCGTCATTAAAATTCTGTATCAGTTCCGGATAATACTGTTTTGTGTAATTAATAAGGTCTTGTCTTAACCCCTCAAAATCTCTCTCCGTATAGTTTATCCTATTATTTGCCATTTTATAAATTAATTATAACGAACTCTCGACTTCCAAAAGCCTTAGCTTCGTCAGTGTAGTCTATTTTAAGTTTAGCGGTGTATTCACCAGTGTTTTGTCCGGGTATTCTATATATACTTGCCTGACCTAAAAGTTCATAATTTAAATCACCGGGAGCCTCATCGCTTTCTAAATATGGTTCAATGGTGATATTATTTATAGTTAGGTTAGGTATGTATTTTGCAACCTGTTGCTCAATGTCGGATCTAATACTATCGAACGTCTCACCATCTAATGGTTCAAAAATAAATTCATAGATTCTTGTACCAAAATCAGGTAAATAATATCTAGTCCCTTTTTTTGTTAATATTAAATGTAATAGGTTACTTCTTATCTCTTCTGAAGATTCTTCAGAAATAGACAAATAAAAACCTTTTTCACTTTGTCTAAAGGGAAAATTTATACCATAAGTAATTCCGTCTGCCATATAAAATAAATATAGAGGAAGTCAATTTTGAATAAAGAGTTACATTGAACTAGAATATTTTTGAAAAAATATTTTTGGCATTTCTAAATGGTTATAATATGATGCTTCAATTCTTTTTGATAATCCGCTTTTTTCCATTTGTTTAAGATAAGCTCTATACGACGGACAACAACCCCAATTTTCCCATCTAGATATCATTTTAGCGTTGTTAGGTAAACTTTTATATAGTGTTGGTGTTGATGGGTCAATTAACCCCACAAAGTCATATCCACCTTTAAGTTCTCCCCACACATTGATTCCTCCTCTTGAGAATCCACTAACAGATTTAATTCTAAAATCTTTAACACCATTATTTTTAAGGATACCTTTTAATGTGCTAAGAGAATTTTCGTAATTACTATATATAACATTTTTATTAGTAAAAAGTCCCTTACCTTCTTTTTTCATAAATTTAGCTCCGTATTGTGAACTTGGCATCCCTCCCCATATTACTGTAATATCTTTTGAGTTGGGGTTATTCATATCTAATATATATGATCCTCCACTTACTGTTTGTGGTTTTTTTGCGTTTACTGTAAACTCAGGTAAGTCTTTATTGATTACGTCAGTACTTTTATCGTATGTTGATTTACTGGTATTAATTG
>Ga0181349_1000113_pt1 | contig 31291 bp, 30 predicted proteins | sample Su13VDMM110SD_FD_130106 | JGI IMG/M metagenome (GOLD analysis project Ga0181349, IMG submission 130106) | Freshwater viral communities from Lake Michigan, USA - Su13.VD.MM110.S.D | ecosystem: Environmental > Aquatic > Freshwater > Lake | place: USA: Michigan | collected 2013-07-16 | reverse complement strand
TTGCCGAGCAATCTGTTGAATTCCATGCTAAGCTCCAACAATTGAGTGTTTTAATCTCTTCTTTGAAGGCTGATTATCGTGCTCTTGAGAAGAAGCAAGCAAGAGAACTCAAGCTCGCCCAAAAGCAAAACTCCAAGCGTAAGCGTAAGGCTGGAAACAGAGCCCCTTCCGGTTTTGTTAAGCCTACAAGAATTTCTGATGAGCTCGCAAAGTTCCTTGACAAGCCATCAGGTTCTGAAATGGCACGCACTGAAGTTACAAGAGATATCAACAAGTACATTCGCACTCACAATCTCCAAGATAAGGATAATGGTCGCAAGATCATCCCTGATGCCAAGCTTGCTGCTCTTTTGAAGCTTAAGAAGAATGACGAGCTCACTTATTTTAACCTCCAAAGATATATGAGCCCCCATTTTGCTAAGGTCAATAAGGATATCATCGTTGTTGCTTAAATATTATAATAAACATATAAACATAAAAAAATAAAAAAATAAAAAACAATAAAAAATATATTTATTATACATTTTATTGTTTAAAACATGTAGGCAAAAACCAAGGAAAAAAATATTTTAAAAATTATTTAATATTAATGATATGTATAAATGCATCATTATCAAAACAAAGAAACCAAAATTCTTGGAGATGGAACGAAAGTTGTGCGTAAAGTTCATATTAAGGGAGGAAAAGGCCACAAAAGTGTTTCACATTATAAACGCGGCAAACACTTATTCACATCTAAAAAACCTCTAAAAACTTGTGATATTGGTTTAATTAAAATAGGCAAATTTATTCCTGGATTATTTAAAGACTGCGTAAGCAATAAAAAAACCAAAAAAAACAGAAAATAAAGAAGTTGTATTAGATTTTACGCCTTTTCACATTTAAAACACCCATATTACACATCTTCAAAATCATAAACTGCTTTCATCATTTCAACTAATTCTTTTATATTATTTTTTAATTCTTTAATTTCATTTTTCATTTCTTTTACATCATTTTGTAATTCTATATAATCACTTTTATTAATACTAATTAATATATTATCTATTTGTGTGGGGTTAATTTTTTTTTCTGATTTATCTACTATTTCAGTTTTCTTTTTATCTTTATTATTAGACACTATTTCTTTGTATAAATCACTATTTTTATATGCAATATATCCTCTTGCCGATTGTCTATTAATAATGTAATTGTGTTTAGTCAGTCTACTGATAATTCCACCAGGTGCTCTATTATGTATTTTTGATATTTCTATTATATCAAGCATATCTTCATTATATAATTTATTTAATTGTGCATCTTCTTCTTGTGACCAAGGTTCACCTGCATTTTTAAATATAGTTTCCATTATGTTTATTTTTGAAAATAACTTTAAACTATTTTCATTTTTATAATGAAATAATGGGCGGTTTAAATGAGAAAAGGTGTAATCATTTTTTTCCATAAAATATTAAATTACTTATTAAGTTATTTAACATTTATATTCACCTAAATAAAAATAGTAGTATCAATATTTTGAAATTTTCCTGATGAAAATTGTGGTATCTGACTATAATTTGATGTTTTAAGGAGCTGACGCATAGTTTTTAATAATTCTCTCCAAGTGCAATTTGGTTTTTCTTTTAAAGTTTCTAATAAAGACCAAGTCATTGCTCCATTTGCTTTATTATTGATAAACGCATCCACACTTGTTTGATAATCACTGCAACCACTTATCATAAGTACATCACCATTTGTTTCAAGTTCTTTATTATTTTCGGTATAGTTATCATAATTAAGACTATCCATGAATTGATATCTTAAATCTAATACAGAACCACTAAAACAACTATCAAACATAGCAAATAATGTAACATTTGGTTTAAGATTGTCTTGTATTATTTTTTTTAATTCATCATCATATATCATTTTTAAATCTACTGGAACTATTAGTTGGTCGTATCCTGTCATTTCATCATTATTTCTATCTATATCATAAGAACCATGACCACTGTATGCGAAAAACAAAAGATCACCTGCTTGAGAATTAGCAAATAAATTAGTAAAAGCATTTAATATATTAGTTTTATTGGGTTTTATACTTGTATAGTCTGTTAATATATTAATATTATCAAATCCATTTTTAGATATTCTCTCCCGAATACAATCTATGTCATTTATACAACCATTTAACTGATTAGGTGTATCAACATAATTAATACCAATTAATAATGCTTTTTTATTTTTATTAATCACAATTTGGTTGGGTTTAAAATTTTTTAGAGTTGAAATATTATTATTTAATTTATTGAATAATGCCTTATAATTTGTATTAAACTGATTAACTAAACTATTTATTTGTTGTTGTTTTTGTTTAGAATTTAATTTTCTTGATTTTTTAATAGTTAAAATATTAGAAGCTAAAATATTATTTAAACGAGATATATTTAAATTAAATGTGTTTCTCATTTCATTAATTCTTGTATTTATGTAAATACTTAATTCAGCACTCATCTATACGATAAAATTATATTTTATAAATGTCAAACAAAATAAATGTTATCAATTAAATATAATAATTTTGAAATGAATTAAAAATAAAAAATTGAAAGTTTTATTCTTTTGTTTAAACTAACTAACTTTATGAACTAAATTAAAAATGAGCTGTTTAAAAAGACCTAAATTAATACTTTATTGTTATGAAGCTAAATTATATGAAAATGAAAACTGCCGATGTAAATATATTTTATTAATACAACATTATATAAAAAAATATATGAGTGCGTTAAATAATCTTCCAACTTTTGAGTATAACAAAATTACTTTATCTTATCCCACTATCAATTCATTTTTAATATCTGAAAAAAAAACTAACGACCAAAACAACAAAATAAGAGAAAATATTATTGGTGCAATTATTAATGATAAAATTCCTCAAGAATATTATTGCTCTTCTAAGAAATGGAAACATATGAAAAATAATATTTTAGATTATATTAATAGTCTCGCTAAAGAAAATATTGTTGACAATGTTACTATTGATAAAATAATATGTAACCATAAAGGCGGTAGAACATCCAATTTTGATTTTATTATTACAATTAATGATAAATATAGTTTCAATATTGAATTAAAATTTAACGCTTCTACTATTTCAGAGGCACCACAATTTGTTTCGCCTATGAAACCAAGCCAATACTTATCATCGTCATATGAAGAGTATTATTATGATAATTATATTTCTATTCTCGCCGAATGTGGAAAACTAATTATTCCGCCAAAAGAAGAATATTTATCCCAAATTCATTCACCTAATCCTAAATGTATGAATACATATCAAGAAAAATATTATTTTGGTTCTAAAGGTAGTAGTAAATACACTGACAAAGATGAAGATATTAATTTTTATTTAAAAGCAAAAAAATTATCAGCCGAAAGCATAGTTAATTTTATAAAAAATACTGAGCTTAATATTGAAGAACTATCCAATTATTTAAAAGAAACTCAAGAAAATAAACATTACATGATGTATAAAAATAATAGATTTTATAAACAAAATGTAAACATGGATGATTATGAGTTAGTCTCTTATGAAAAACAAAAAAATCGTTTTGTTGCTACTTCTAAAACTGGAAATAAAATTAAAATTTTGTTAAGATGGAAGAATGGTAATGGAATCGCTTTTCCAGCATTTCAAATATCATAAATAGGTAACATATAATTTAATTCTGTAGTATTGATAGCATTATTTCCAAAATATAATTCTATAAATATTTTTGTTTTTTCATTGTTTAGCGATTTAATAATTTTATTGTATAACTTAATTAATTCTGAATTATCTATTATTTTATTATATTTTATAACCATTAAATGATTTTCTATTAAATACTCTTCATCGCCAGATATTAAACAATACTCAAAATTATAATCTCCTACTCCATATCCTCTATTTAAAACTAATACGGGACTTGTTTCTCCTTTTTTGTTGATGAAATTTTTTTTATCTTCATTAGAATATTTTTTTGGCATTAATTTTTTGTTTACTATGTCTGAACTATATATTAATCTGGTTTTTGTTTCATCATCAGTTAATATATCTTTACATTGGTTCCAAACAACATTTCCAACATTTACTTCAAAATTTAATTTTGATAATGTTGTAGAATTTTCATATAATGCTGTTAAACGCTCAATATTATTTTTCATTCCAAATATTAAATAGTCATTTAATTTTAAAACATATGAATTATTCATTCCACTTTTTTTTTGAATTATTATGAGTATTGTTTCTTGTTTTGTTTCTATATAGTCATCATTACACTCTATAATATCAATTATACTGAAATAATCATTTATGTATTGTCTTGTTTTATTATAATATAAACAATTTAAGAAATTTTGAGGCAAAATAAAACTCAATATTCCATTTTCATTTAATAAACTTAATGACTTAATTATAAATAATATAAATATATTTGGTCTTCCATCAAAATAATTATAAAAACTTTTATCTACACTATTTTTTTTTATTACAAAATATGGAGGATTACCTATTATTAAATCATATTTGTTTGATGGACTAAAATTTAAAAAGTCTTCATTTATTATCTGGATTTTTTTGTTTGAAAATTTTTTTATTGAATCATAAATAACTTGATTATATTCTATTCCAGTTATATCTAGGTTCTTAAACTGTTTATTTAATGCTAATACATATTCACACGACCCACAAGCTGGTTCCAATACATTTTTTATTTCTTTAATATAAGGTTTTAATAATGTTAAATTCATTTGTATTGTGTTTGGTGGTGTAAAATATATTCCTTCGGCTTTTTTTTCAGTTTTACTTATTTCTTTTGTCAATTTATAAGATAAATCGCTATATTTTGTTGTTTTTAAAGTACTGATTATGGATTCTTCTTCTTTATCGTCTTCTTTTTTCGCATTTATACAAGGTGTTTTTCGTTTTTTATGTGTTTCATATTTATTTTTTTGAGAAAACTCTTTTAAACAAATTTCGCAGCTATATTTTGCCATTTTAGTTGTATGTTGTTATTTAATATATTTTATTTTTTAAATCAATTTTATAATTTAACGTTAATATGATAATATAGATTATAAAATTATTTTTTTCAAATTTTTTTCTCTTTATTAGAAATAGTTTCAAAATCTTCCAGGCTATCATCATCCGAATCATATAAAAACATTGCTTCTTTTAATTTGATTGGTAATATATGCGGTTGATAAAACAATACCATTTTTGGAGTAATAAATAACTCCTCTTTTAGTAATTGATATTTTTTATTCAAAATATATTTAGCGACAAATAAAGCATCAACTTTTTGTGTTTTTAATATATCAATTAAATTTAGTTCATATATATGATTTTTTAAAGTTGGTTGGTCGTATTTGTTATTATATAAATCAAGCATCTATATAATAAAGTTTATATTTTTTAAATTATAATTTTTATTTATTTTGTTCTACTATTAATAATATTTTGAAATAAATATTTTCTTCATCTTTTTCTTTTTTTTCTTCTCCAGATTCTTCTTTATTTTCTTCGTTCTCATTTTCTTCATTCTCAGCTTCTTCTTTATTTTCTTCATTTTCAACAAAGACAGTAACTATAATAATAATCGAAACAAAGAGAGAAATCAAATTCCATGTTGTCAGAATTATTTACAATATTTTTGTTTTGATTATTTTCTTTTAAGTCATATAAAAGATCATTTGTTTGATTTTCGTTAGCCATTATTATATATAATAATATATTTTATTTTTATATTGTAAATTTAATTTAAAAATTTTTATTCTAATTCACAAATACTCATTCTCAAATTAAACATTAAAAATTTATTTTTTTGTTTTTGTTTTTTTAAACGCAACAAAAGGTTTTCTGCCGAATCTACACCATCTAACATTGAATTTATTTTATAATTTTTTTCTATGAATTTACAAAATTTTATTATATTTGATGAAGTAGAATTAAATTGTAAAAGAGACAGATTGTTTGTATTACACCACTCTAAAAATGATTGATAATTATTTAAAAGAATTGTTTTTATTACATAATACGATAATACATTTGTTTTTTCTTTATACTTTGTTTCTCTCAACATTTTGCTTTGTGTATTTTTTAAATATAAATCTTGATAAGTAATTCCCATAAAATCAAGAACCTTTGCCAATTGAAAAAAACTATATGTCCTTTCAAAATTTATTAATATTTCTGTATTGTAAATAAAATTATTAATATCTGATTTATCTTTCAATAAAAAAAAACTACAAAACAAAATATTTATTAATTCAGCCCAAAACTCTGAATATGCTTCAAATAAATTCACTTCTGAATTTACGCGAAATATATTTAAAATAAAATTATGTCCTTCATTACAATCGATATCAGAAAAATCTAAAGCAAAGTTATGAAAGCATTCATGAATAAATACTTTAAGCCATTCTTCTTTTCTAAAAACTACTATTTCTGAATTGGAAGGACAAGTTCTTGTAAATGCCGTATTTACATTATATTCATCTAAAACAATATCTTCAATATGTTGATGTGGAATTTGTTTTTCAAGAGAAGTAAAATAAAAATATAATTTTAATGTTTCAGCACATATTTTTGTTGTATATTTATTTAAAATAAATAACCACATCATTATTACACTTATGTATTTACTTATTTTAGCTTTGTCATATTCTTTTTCAGTTATAAAAAATATAGTTATTTTTCTTTTGATATTTTTATTTTTATCTGAAAAAACAAAATCATAAGACACAACATAATTAGAATTTTTATCAATTGTTTTTATTACTTCTTTTGGAAATGCATTTAATCCGAATGATTTAGGTTTAGGTATTTGTGTAACATTATTTATTTTTTTTATCTCCAAACTATCTATTTTATTATCTTCCGTTTGTGTTAAATTATTCGTATATTCGTATGCTTCTAATATATTTTCATAAAGTGTTTTTATGATTTTTTTTGTTTTTGAATTTTGTGGAATATAATTTATGTGTTTATTTTTTATAAAAAAATTTAAAAGATTACTACTATTTTCTGATATTTTCATTCTTACTATAATATTTTATTAAATATATATATTTAACAAAAAATATGTAACAAAAAATATGTAGCAAAAAAAAACATCTTAATTTACTATATAACAATGGAAACCAAAACTATTATTATTGTTTTAGCAATTATTCTATTTTTACTAATAATGTTAAATCATATTATTATTACACCTGTTATTCCTCCTAAACCTATTGGCGGTTGTGCTGGCACTATATATGGTTGTTGTCCGGATCTAATGACCCCTAAATTTGACGCACGAGGAAGTAATTGCTTTAGTGTCAAACCTATTGGTGGTTGTGCTGGCACTATGTATGGTTGCTGTCCGAATCAAGTGACGCCTAAATTTGACGCACAAGGAAGCAATTGTATTATTAAACAAAATTAAAATTTACTATAATTCGTTATAATTCATTACGTTTTATTTTATCACGAATAAGCATTAAATCATCATATGTTTCTGCTGGTTTTCCGCGAACATAATGAGCCAATTTCGCATCATTTGTTGCCAATAGCATTTTTTTTAAATCTTCATTTTGAGTAAATTTAGCATATTGGGCGGCATACATTTCTTTTTTATATCTTTCACCAAAAAAATCAGGATCTATCTCAACTTGTGATGGTCTCAATAATTCCTTTTTAAATTTTCCAGATTTACTTCCTGCTGCTTTTGCCATCTCTGGATCTTTTGATAAATCAGTACCTGAATCAAGAGAAAAACTTAAATAAAATTGTGGATTATTTTTTTTAAATTTAGAAGCTTGATAATAATGCTCTACACTCGCCCATTTATGATTATCTAATGTAAATGGTGTAATCCAAAAGTTATCTAATTTTTTTCTCCATTGTTTAATGGATGCTAATTCAGTAAATTCTTTTAGTTTATCATTGGGAATTTTTTCTCCAGTTCCTTTGCCTGGTAATGGTTTATCATTTGAACTAGAATAAAATACCAATAGCAGAGTATCATCATACAATCCTCTCAGTTTGCTTTCGCTTAAATCTTCATATTGAGCTTCTTTCATTACATTTTTTTTATGAGATGCTTTAAATTTTTGAAAATCTGGTATTAAATCAAAAGGACCTGCATTTTTTTCTAAACATTTATCAGTTACCATTTTTTTTATATCATAAGGTATTTCACTAAACTTAAATATCATTTTCTTTTTATAGCCAATTGTTTTATAATGGTTGCCTGTATGGTCTACAATAATATAAAATTCTGGATTAAATATTCCTTTATTTTGTAAAATACTATCATTTAATTGACCGCATTGTAAAACATTAGATATATCTCCATTTCTATATGCTTCGCTTGAAAGTAATATAAATTTTATATTAAGAATTCTTTCCAAAGTAGATATTGCCCAAGTATCCGCCCAAAAATCACAATGTTTTATCTTTGTCTTAAATTTTTCCAATGTATCTATACCTTTCATAAATTTATATTCTTTTAATATTTGTGCGGATACCTTTTTTTCTTCAACTAATTTGTCATGCTCCGCTTTAATTTTTTTAGCATTTTCTGACAGAACTTTTTGTTCGCTGCGATCAATAGTATTAGAAAATTTTTGTTTTATATTTTGATACTGAGCTTCTAATTCTTTAATTTTATTAGTATCAGATAAAATTGATGCGTTATACATATCATATTGTTCTTTGTAATTCAAAAATATATTATCTGTTGCTTCTTCTGATAATTTTTTTCTCAATTTATGCACCGATGTTTGCTGGGATATACTTGAAAATGCGTCTCTTATTGTAGCAAATAAACAATCTCCTTCGCCTTCATTATCTATTATAGAATAATTTGTATTTTTCATAAATTTTTGTAACCAATTATGTTCTGGATTATCATGATATTTTTCTCTATAGTCTTTCGCTTTTTCTTGTGTTTCTTCTTTTAATAGTGGTGGAATAGGTACGCCTTTTGTTAAAACAAATATATCTTTTCTTTCTTCAGGTATATCATAATATTCAATAAATTCCTTTTCTTCTTCTTCTCTTTCTTTTTTTTCTTCCTCGTCTTCAAATATTTCGCCTTCTTCTACTTCAGGTGCTTCAGTTCTACGAAGAGGAACGTCAGGCTCTAACCTTAGATTGTGTAACATATTTTTTGTAACAAATGTATAAATTAAAGGCTCGTTAATTTTTTCAACATCTAAATTATTAAATTCATCTAAATAAGATATATAATCTGTTGCTTTTATTTCATAGACACCTATTTGAATTACTTTATTATTTTTTTTAACTAAATAAATCGGAAAATACAATATATTTTTATCCTCAAATGTATTTTTGGCATTTCCTACAGCAATAATAACATCAACATCCAGAATCTCCAATTGAAATAAACTTGCTTCTGTTTTTAAATCGCCAGCATCAACACTTTTTAATTCGGGATAACTTACATCATTATTTATTTTTGATACCACCATATTTATAATTTATTGAAATATTTTATATATTTGTAATAATACATATTATTGTTCTATTTCAGCAAATAATTTTTTAGATAGTTATATATTTTTTATTTATATTTATTATCATTTTTTCTAATATTTATAGTATAATTAATGGTTTTACATATTTTCTTATTTAAAATGATAATAATTCTTTAAATTTTTAGATAAAAAATGAAAAATATAAAAAGTGGAAGAAAAAGGGAATTTTTTTTCCCAAAAGTATTTTCGACTTTTGAATTTTGGACAAAAAAAATGTCCAAAAATGAAAACCTGAAAAAAATCTTGGGAAATTTGCACCCTCACTGCATAATAAAAAATTATGGTAAGGGCACTAAAAAAAATTTTTCAACTTTGTTACCATAATTTTTTTTTATTTAAAAAACAAAACAACTTAAATTTTTTTCTTGTCAATGATTAAGCAATGTTGGCAATCCAAAAATCGCAAAAAAATCGCACAACCTATGAGTGTAGTTTTTGTGACTATAATACGTCAAATAAATTTGATTATGAAAAACATACGCAGACCATAAAACACAAAAAGTCCGTTTTGGCAATCAAGGAAAGCGATTTGGCAATGATTTTGTCGCAAAAGTCGCAAAAATCGCAAAAAATATATATGTGTTGTAATTGTAATAAAGAATACAGAGATAACTCTGGATTATGGAAACATAAAAAAAAATGTAATGCCAAAAATACTATGAATAATAGTGAATTTACTGAAACACAAAATACTGAAATTAATGATTTAAAAGATTTTATGAAATATTTAATGAAAGAAAACACTGAAATGAAAAATATGATGATGGAAGTTGTTAAAAATGGAACTCACAATAATGTTACAAATACTAACTCGCATAATAAAACATTTAATCTGCAATTATTTTTAAATGAAACATGTAAAGATGCGATGAATATAATGGATTTTGTAGAATCAGTTAAGCTTCAGTTATCTGATTTAGAAAAAGTAGGTGAAATAGGTTATGTAGATGGAATATCTAATATAATAGTTAAAAATTTAAAGGCCTTAGATGTTGAAAAACGCCCTGTTCATTGTACCGATTTAAAAAGGGAAATTTTATATATCAAAGACGATAATAAATGGGAAAAAGAAGAACAAGAAAATACGAAAATACGAAATGCCATAAAGCATATAGCTCATAAAAATTCTAAACTAATACCACAATTTAAAGAAAAACATCCCGATTGTAATAAAAGCACTTCAAAAAAATCAGACCAGTATAATAAACTTATTATAGAAGCAATGGGAGGAGCTGGTGATAATGATTATGAAAAAGAAGATAAAATAATAAAAAATGTAGCCAAAGAGGTAATTATTAATAAAGAAAAATATTTACAATAATTTATTGTATTATTATTCTATTTTAGCTAATACTTTTTTATTTAATAATATTCTTGCAATAAAATCTTCTTCATTTTTGTTTGACATATATATATTAATAATTTCTGCTGGTGAATAAAAATATTCTTTTATTTGTGTTAATTTATTTGCATCAATGTTATTTCCAAATAAATGAAAATACATTTCACTTATTGTATTGTAACTTGCGTTATCAAATTTATACGTAATATCTATTCTACCTGGTCTAATTAATGCCGAATCTAATTTATCATAATGATTAGAAGATATAATTATAATTCTACCTGGAGTTTCTAGTATTCCATCCCATAAACTTAAAATATCATCAAGAGTAATCGGATCATCTTCAATTGGTTTGCACGTAATAAGTTGTTTAAATTCATCTTTTACATCTGTTATTTTTGTTAATGTGTCTTCTATTTTATTTTGAGGACTTTCTGTTAATTGTTTTTGTTGCTTTTGCATTTGATTTGTTCTTTCTAAAATTATATCTCCAACGCAATCAATGTCTTCAAATACTACTATTTTTTTGTCAAATGAAATAGATCCTTTTGAATTCAACGAAGAATATTTGTTCTCAAAAAAAAAATTATCTAATTGTCTTTTTGTTTTAATTAATTTGAGAGAAAACATTATAATATGTCTATCAGTATAATTTGCCAACGCTTTAATAAATGACGTTTTTCCTGTTCCTGGGGGTCCATACAATCCTATTCCTAGTGAATAAGGAATTCCTTTTTCATAATACCAATTACGATTATTTATAAAAAAATTTACTTTTTCTATTAATTTAGATTTTCCATCAAAAAAAATATTATTGAAACTTCTAGTTGTTTCAAAAATTTCTTCTCTCCAACAAGATAGTTTATTGTCTTCTTCATATTTTACTTTATCTAAAAAATAAATAAATTTAATATTTTCTCTACTTGTCTTTATAGAAGCTAAATATTTTTTTGTTATGTTATCAATATATTCTTTTAAATAACTGACAGAATATTTATATGAATAAATCTCTATTGTAATTTTATCTGTTTTTACTATTTTATTATTTTTATTTTCATTTTCATCATTTTCATTTAAAATTGTTGAACAAACATAAATATGCTTGTCTAATAAAAAAGATTTTTTTTGATAAACAATATACATATCTGATGATTTGTATCTATTTTCATCTGTAGAAGCAGAACTTTGAATGTCTGAATGTGTTTCTTTTATTTTATAAATAGTTGGATTATTCTCTATGTTATTAATTATATACTCCCATAAAGCCTTAAACCTATCACTATAAATTGATGTATGGACGCTCGGTTGGCCATATGGTGAAGCTACAAAACAAATTTTGCCTTCTATGATAACAATATTTTTTTTAAAAAATAAATTAATAATGTCTTCAATTCTAATAAAAAATAAATGTCTATTTTCATTCGCATAGTTAAGTCCAATAGTAAAAAAAGTAATAAATATTGATGAAATTATTGTATCATATATAGGATTTCCAGTTTTAAAATAATTAAATAATGCCATTTTGCTAACGTTTAAATAATTATAACTTAAATTTTCTATAAAACGAGACATGTTAAGTAAATATTTAATTATATTTTTAAATTAGTTAAACTTTATAACAAGATATATTTTTTCATAAATTTATCATTTTTTAATTCATTAACATAAAACCACATATTTTTTCTTTTAAAAACAATTTCTTGATTTTTTGTATCATTTTCAAATGTTACTAATGCCAATATTATTTCTTCTTTATTACACTTGTTTATTTTTATGTTTTGTGATATTCCATAATAGGAACATATAAGCATTAATTCTTTTATTGTATAGTTAATATTGTAATTTATAATATTAACGGCATCTTCATCATGTTTATTTTTTTTAGATAAGATATTTGTTAAATTGGGATTTTGTGGTTCTTCTTTTTGTGGTTCTTCTTTAAGTAGTTCTTCTTTAAGTAGTTCTTCTTTTTGTGGTTCTTCTTTACTTTCATTTTCACTAAAAAAAAATTTTATATTTTCTTCAAACATTAGGTAATTAAATAATAAATATATTTTTTTAATATTTAATTTAATTTTATTTACATTTTAATCATATTTACATTTTAATCATACTTACATTTCCACCATATCCATAAACTTAAATATAGTTTTGCTCGTTAAACTTTTATAATCTTTTGCCTTACTATTTGCGATTTTATTTATTATTTCTATAATAGTACTACCATTTATTAAATAATTAGTGGTTTCATTTTCATATAATTCTTTTTTAAATAAAATACTAATGTTTTCAGCAAGCTCATCTACTTCATTTTTTTTATTTTCAAGTGAAATAAAATTATTAATTTGTTCCAATAAAATCCACATAATTTGAATAATTTTTTGTTTTGGAATTACATTATTTATTGTTAAATTTAAAAAGAATGTTGCTAAAGATTTTCTTTTTTCATTATTTTTATTTATTTCACAAAATTTATCATAGTCTACTGATGGATCTACATATTGAATATCATTAAACAATGCCGAAAACTTACTTAAACTTTCATCAACTACTTCTCTCATCGTTTCATAATTATCTATTAGATCTGAATAAATATCCGCATATAATTTTGAATAAAATCTGTTTGTTGATGCTATTTCAAATATTATTAAACTTACATTTACTATATCTTGTTTTGAAATACCATTAATAATTTCAAATACTTTTAACCTAATATCCAAATAAGTTTTATCTGTCAATTTATTTAAGTGTGACCTAATAATATCTATCTGTGCATTTACTCCTTGTTTTTGTTCTATTTTAGTAGTCTGAAATGATTTCATTGTTTCCCATTCTTCATTATTTATAATTTCTGCGTTTCTATTATTTTTTTTTCTTTTTAAATGTGATAACAGAGGTTTTATTTCTGAAGACAATGTTTCGTTATTTGGAACATCTTTTTTTTGAAAATTTGGAGTTTTTACATAATTAGGTGCACCAACTTCTGACGCTAAACTTGAAATTAGCTTTAATGTTGCCTCAGGTAAGTTATAATTAAATCCATTGTTAATAATATTATTAAAATCGTTTAAAGTATATCTGTTTTGAAAGCTTGCCATTTTGTATTTTATAATATATTAATTTTAAAGCATTTATTTATATCAATTTTTTTTAATATTATTATTTAAATGTGCTTAAATAGATATAATAATATTAATTATATTATTATGGAGACTTTAAGCCAAGATTTAAGCCAGCAAGAGGTTATAACAGACGAATATGAAATAGAAACATGGGACCAATTAGATATTGATCCACAATTATTAAGAGGAATTTATTCTTATGGTTTTGAAAAACCAAGCCCTATTCAAAAAAAATCAATCCATCATATTTTTAATGGAAAAGATATTGTCGCCCAAGCACAATCAGGAACGGGAAAAACGGCTGCTTTTAGTATAGGAGCATTACAACGTGTTAATGTTAAAAATAATAATACTCAAGTTTTAATTTTATCTCCCACAAGAGAATTAACAACCCAAACAAGTGACGTAATAAAAAGTTTAGGATGTTATATTGAAAAACTTCGTATTGAGACCTCATTTGGAGGCATATTAAAAGAAGAAACAAATAGCTTTTTAAATAGAAATATTCCACATATTATATGCGGGTGTCCGGGTAGAGTATATGAAATGCTGCGAAGAGATAAAATTTCAGCAAGATGTATAAAACTTATTATACTTGATGAAGCAGATGAAATGTTGTCTAATAGTTTTAAAGAACAGGTATATAATATTTTACAATATTTAAATAATGATGTGCAAGTTGCGTTATTTAGTGCAACTTTGCCAACGCATATATCTAATATTGTTGATAAAATTATGCGTAATCCAGTTAAAATTAATGTAAAGGCTGAAGCATTAACTCTAGATGGTATTTCTCAATATTATGTCGCTGTTGAAGATGATAGACAAAAATATGATACACTAAAAGATATTTTTTCTTTTATATCACTTACACAATGTATTATATATTGTAATAGTGTAAAAAGAGTGAAGGATTTACATGCCGCAATGGTTGAAGATGATTTTCCTGTTTGTTGTATTCATAGAGATATGGAAAATATAGAACGCGACAAATCTTTTAAGGATTTCAGGAAAGGAACATCACGTGTGTTGATTTCATCAAATATAACTTCACGTGGAATTGATATTCAACAAGTTAGTGTAGTGATTAACTTTGATTTGTCAAAATGCGTACATAATTATTTACATAGGATAGGAAGAAGTGGACGATGGGGAAGAAAGGGTGTAGGAATAAATTTTATTACGCGAAAAGATATAGGTAAAATTAAAGAAATTGAAAACCATTATGGTTGTAAAATAGAAGAATTACCTCAAGATATGTCTATCCTAAAATTGTGTTAATTTATTTGTTGGTTTTTATTTTTTGATTTTTATTTTTTGATTTTTATTTTTTATTCGTTGAATATTTTTATTATATTTCTTATTTTTTAATATAATTAAATGGTAAACAAAACTGATGAATTAGATAAATCTGAAGAAAATAACGAATTTGATGAACCAAATAAACACGATAAACTTAACGAATTTTTTAAATTACCGATTTATTATAACGACTCTAAAGTATCTTTAAAACAAAATATTATTGATGATTTAGAATTAATCAATACGATTGATACATCATGTAATCCTATTTATACATATAGTTTTAATAATGATAATGATTTGTCAAACGCAATAACAAATCAAATGTCTAAGTATTACACAACAGATGTTAATTTTTTAAAAGATAATCAAACATTACTTAAAACTTATACAAAACCAAATGGCAAATATATAAATTATTCTCCAAATTATAAAAATATAATAGATATTTGGAGTGATATTATAGATGATGATAATTTTAAAGATAAATATTATTATTTTGATTGGCCTATGTTAGAATTTTTAAATAAATCAGACATTATTTTATTATGTTTAACTTTATGTAATATTTCTGCTCCAGTTATTTCATTATTTACTCCACTAATAATTTTAATTATTCCATTTATTTTTATTAAAATAAAAGGATTAGAACTTAATATGGTTGAATATATGACATTATTAAAAATTATAGCACAACAACACTCTATCGGAAAATTAATATTTAACTTTAAAACCGCAGACATTCAAGAAAAAATGTATTTATCTATTTCTGTGGCTTTTTTTATTTATTCTCTATATCAAAATACGCAGGTTTGTATTAAAACATATAACAACATTATTAAAATTCACAACTATATTAATGAAATAAATATTTACTTAGATTACACAATTGATAATATCAATAATTATATAAAATATTCTTCTAATTTAAATACACATATCAAATTTAATCTTGAATTAGAAAATAAACTTAAAATACTTATTAGCTTAAAAAATAAAATAAAACCCATATCAGAATTTAAATTTAGTTATAAAAATATATATGAATTAGGATTTGTTTTAAAATGTTTTTATGAGCTACACGAAAATCCAATATATACTGAGACTTTAATATATTCTTTTGGATTTAATGGTTATATTGATTGCATTGAAGGTTTGATTTTTAATATTCAAGACAAAAAAATAAACTTTTGTGATTTTATAGAAGAAAATAAAAAAGGTGTATTTAAAAATAGTTACTATGCATGTCTAAAAAATACCCAACATGTTAAAAATACCATTAAATTAAATAAAAATATAATAATTACTGGTCCAAATGCTTCAGGAAAAACAACCATATTAAAAAGCACACTAATTAATATAATTTTTTCTCAACAATTCGGGTGCGGATTTTACGACACGGCAAAATTATGTCCTTTTAAACATATTCATTGCTATTTAAATATACCTGATACATCTGGAAGAGATAGTTTATTCCAGGCAGAAGCAAGAAGATGTAAAGAAATAATAGACATAATAAATTCTAATAAAAGTGATAAACATTTTTGTGTATTTGACGAAATTTATTCAGGAACTAATCCAGAAGAAGCTGTTGTAAGTGCTACTTCATTTTTAAAATATTTAGTTAAAAATAAAAATATTTCTTGTTTAATTACAACACATTTTATAAAAATATGTAAAAGATTAAATAGTAATGTGAATTTTGAAAATTTTAATATGAGTTCGGTTGTTGACGTAAATAAAAATTTAATATACAAATATAAAATAGTTAAAGGAATTTCAAATATAAAAGGCGGTATTCAAGTTTTGCGTAAATTAAATTACCCTAAAGAAATTATGAATTCGTTAATAAAATAATAAATTTATATATTCTTTTTTTAATAAAATGTCTTTTATAAATTTATTTAATCCATCATTTTTAATGTTTTTAGGAATATTAGTATTAGTAGCTGTTTTATTGGTTGTTTATATTGAAAGTAAGATAAGAGAACAAAATCATAAAATGTCGGCTATGGTTGGGCTCATTTCTTCTTTAGCGGGAGAACTTAACGTAATTAAATTAAACGTACAAAATAATAAACAAGGCGGAAAAAATTCATATCCAGCATTTTCAAATTTGATTGAGGTTTCAGATGATGAAGACAATAATAGCGAGGAAAATGAAGATGAAAATGAAGATGAAGATAAAGATGAAGATACAAATGGTGAAGACATCAATGATGAGGATGATGATATAAATGATGATGAAGATAACGATGACGAGGAGGATAGTAGTGACGATAATAGTAATAAAAAAGACAACAATGATGGAGTAAAAATATTAAAATTAGATAATTTGTTTAGCAGAATAAACAATGAAACACAAAATAGTAATTTAAATGATATTGATGAAATGAGCGAAATTAATGATTTAGAAAATTTAAACAACTCTACTATTGGAGATGATTTAGATGAAATAGATGATTTAGATGATTTAGATGGTGAAAATATACAACACACAGAAGATGCTATTCAAGTAACAGAAAAAATAACCAACACAGAAGATAATTTTAAAAATTCATTCAATTTAGATCTAAAAACGATAAATATAAACTTTATTGAAGAAACAAAAAACATTGGAGAACATAAAACTATAGAAGAACACAAAACTATAGAAGAACACAAAAATATTGAAGAAACTGATTATAAAAAAATGTCAATCAATAAACTTAGAAATATTGTATTGGAAAAAGGATTATCTACTGAACCTTCAAAATTAAAAAAACCTGAAATACTTAAAATGCTTGGAATTGAGTAATAGTTTAGCTGATATTTTATAATATTTTATAATATTTTATATAATATAATAATATAACATGAGTTGGGCCACTTGTTATTCTGGATGCAATAATGCTTATTTTAATTTGCCACCTATAATGGCAGATGGAAGAAATTATGCTTCTTGGCAACCTGAAGCAGTCGTAAATAAACATATACAAATTCAAGAAAATATCAATAGTAATTGGAATTATAGAAAATACATGCAAGATAATGGACTTAAAATAATGAAATACAACTCTTTAGAAGCTTGTTATGATTTGGGCCTTAATCCACATATACATACTAATGCTACCCCTTCAAGTAATGTTCCACATAAGTTTAAAAATGTATTTGATACAAGCACACCTGGATTTGGGTATTGTAATAGTGATTTAAAAAATCCTTATTTAACACGAGAACAATTAAATTCAAGATTAGTGTCTCCATCTATAAATCCAATTAATTTTCAAAAATAAATTACATTTAGAAAATTATCTATTTTAAATATATAATGGCAACAAAAAAATATTTAAAAAAAGGAAAAAAAGGTCATAAAAAAAGACATGGAATGCGTGGAGGAGCACCGATAAAAATATCATATGACAAAGTTAAACAAATTGTAACAACCATATTTGAAAATTCTATTCGTACAGGACAAGCTGTTACTAATATTGTAATAGCAAATGCTATTTTTGAAGTACTAGGAGGTGCTATGGGTAGAGATGAATTAGCACAGATGACTGACTTGGCTATTACTATTTTTGCTTCATCTTTACAATTTGTTTTATCATCATTGACATTAACAGCAAGTGTTATTTCAACAGCTACGTCACAAGTAACAAGTGCAACATCGTTTATTGCAGGTAGCTTATGGTCGGCAGCACAAGCTATTTCAAATGTTTGTTCAAAAAATCCTACAGCAGCTATCGCTTTAGGCTCTGCGGCCACTGGGGCAATAGGAACACTTGCGGTAACTACAGATTTACCTAACATAATAAGAACACAAATACAACGGATCGGATATTATGGTGTTATAGATTCTGTATCTGTTATGTTATTTGATTTACTTATAAAATCAGGATTTTTTCAAGATGAGGAATATAACCAACTAACAATAGAAAATTTACCTCAAAATGAAGTTAATAATGTTGTGGATTCAATTGTAAGCTCAAGTAGAGAAAATACACCTGAACCATCCCCCGCATCTTCACAAGATGATGAAGAAGATATAGTTGTTCCTGCTTTAACTGATGAAGATATAGAACGCCTAGTAGGTACACTAAATAGCATGGAATCACAAATTAATAGTCTTTTACAAAATATAAAAAATTATGATGATCTTTCTAAAGCTTTTGAAGAAGATGTAGAAAAAATGCCTTCTATTTGTCATATTAAAAGAAAAAATGTTGATGAAGAAGAACCAGTATATGAACAACGTTCTAACGTAAAAATTCCAAAGCTTCCTGATAATGACCCACTTCCAAGAATTTATGATTCAAGCGATGAAGAAGAAGAAGAAGAAAAACAAAGTGGTGGAAAAAGAACAAGACATAGAAAAAGAAAACATAATAAAAATAAAACAAAAAAAATAAAACATGCAAAGAAACATACAAAAAAGCATAAAAAACATAAGAAAAAACATACAAAAAAACATTAAATAAAAAAACATTAAATAAAATTATAAATAATTTAATAACAATTTATAAATTATTTATATATGAAAGTTCTTAGTATAGATGTTGGAATAAAAAATTTGGCTATTTGTTTTTTTGAAAAACCGACAGACTCCAACAACTTTCAAATAACAAAATGGGATGTAATTAATGTTTCAGAAAGTGAAGTAATGAAATGTTGTTTTACAGATAAAAATATTTTATGTAATAAACCTGCCAAATTTAAAAAAAACAATGAATGCTTTTGTTTAAAACATTCAAAAAAACAAAATTTTCAAATACCTACACCCGAGTTAAAATCATCTTTTATAAATAAACAAAAAATACAAAAATTATTTGAAATAGCAGATAAAAATAATATTAAATACGAAAAACCAATAAAAAAAATAGATTTAGTAAATGTTATAAATGAATATATACATAACAATTATTTTCAAGAAATTAAAACTATTAATGCATCTAAAGTTGATTTAATTACTATTGGAGCAAATATTAAAGATAAGTTTAATGAAATTTTTTTTGGCGAAGATTTTATCGACTATGTTATAATTGAAAATCAAATTAGTCCTATTGCGAATCGTATGAAAACTATACAAGGAATGATCGTTCAATATTTTATAATGTGTGATGTTGTAGTAGAAAATATTGAATTCATATCCGCTTCAAATAAATTAAAAGATTGTGATATTAAAGATAAAACAAAATATAGTGATAGAAAAAAATTAGGAATCTCAAAATGTTTAGAAATTATTACAACAGACCATAGATTTGAAAATCAATTGAATTATTTTAACTCACATAACAAGAAAGATGATTTGTCGGATTGTTTTTTACAAGGTTTGTGGTTTATTAATGAAAATAAATTATAATAAAAAAATATATATATTTTAATTCGTAATACTTAAAATTAAATGTTCTATTTAATGAATAATAATGACGGATATGATTGAAATTTCTGAAGTCAATTTTGGCGATGAAAATTGGAATAATGGACCATCAATGAAATCAACTAACTTTGGTGGAGGCCTAGAACTTTTAATGAATGATAAAGTTAAAGAAAATTCTAAGCCTAAAAGTGATATTGATTTAGAAGACTTAAATAATTTAGAAAATGAACTCAATGATCTTGTAGGGGACAATTTTGATGACAATTCATTTAAACCAAAATCTGATTTTTTTAATAATCCAAGTGTATCTTTTGAAGATAAGCAATCTGTTAGATTTAATGAAAATGTCAATACTATAGGTCAATCAACTGCCGAAACTATGGGAGAAACAAAAACGTGGGATGGATACGCCAAATTTAATAATATTCCCCTTAATCCAGATAAGCATATTTCTTCTCAGCCTCAGTTATCTAAGGAAGAACTATTGAAAGAAAAATTTAAGTATTTAAGAAAATTGGAAGCATTAGAGAAAAAAGGAGTAGAACTATCAAAAAAATATACTATGGATTCTCCACTCCAAGAAATGCAAGGAGAATATGAAACGATTATGGAAGAAAAATCACGACAAAATTCTGTTAAATTCCAAGGAAATATGTTAATGGCATGTATTAATGGAATTGAATTTTTAAATAGTAAATTTGACCCATTTGATATTAAACTAGATGGATGGAGCGAACAAGTAAATGAAAATATAAATGATTATGATGATATATTTAGTGAATTATATGACAAATATAAATCTAAGGCATCTATGGCTCCAGAATTAAAACTATTATTTCAATTGGGAGGTAGTGCTATGATGGTCCATATGACAAATACTATGTTTAAGAGTGCGATGCCAGGAATGGACGATATATTGAGACAAAACCCAGATTTAATGCGTTCATTTCAAACAGCAGCCGTAAATACTATGTCTCAAAATAGTCCTGGTTTTTCAGGATTTATGAATAATATAATTAATTCTGATCCTTCACCACAATATGGTATGGGACCACCTCCACCTATGGCAACACAAGGTCCAAATGCTATTCCAACACCATTAACACGTCCTGGAAATAATAATTATGCGAATCGTCCTGATTTAAATATGAGCCGCAGCAATTTTATGGATGATGGAATTAATTTTAGAGAAAGTTATGAACGAGCAGGTGGACAGGAAAAATCTAGCAGAACTATGCGTCCAGATATGAAAGGACCATCTGACCTATCAGATATGAAAGGACCATCCGATATATCAGATATTTTAAATAAATTAAAAACAAAAACTATAAATATTCAAAATCCTAGTCCTTCTCCTCAACAAGTAAACGACAATAGCACTATTAGTATAAATGATTTAAAGGAACTTCAAGGAGATGGTAACTTACCCAAAAAAAGTAAAAGACGACAAAAGTCATCAAGTAATACTATCAGTTTAGATATTTAAAGTAATACTCTTCCAATTTTTTAATTTATATTATATTTTTTATAACGTAATATAAATTTATTCAAAAAAAATATTCAAAAAAAAATATTCAAAAAAAATTATTCAAAACATTGTTTCATTTCTAACAAATGACTATATTTTAGGCGAATTAATCTATTTATCATATCTGCTTTTAATATTTTATCAACTTTTAAAATTTCTGATGTTTCATATATTAAATCTTTACTTTCTGTTATAATAAATTGAGCACATTCATATGATTGGTTTATTAATTTTAATACTTCATTATCTATAGTTTCCTTATATTTTTCGCTTAAACTGGGATATATTATATTTTCACCCATACCATAATATTTTATCATTTTTTCTGCTAATATTAATGCTTCCTCAAAATCATTTATTGCTCCCGTTGTAACAGATACACCATAAAAGAGTTCTTCGGCAATTCTTCCAGCCAATAAAATCATTAAATGTTCGAATAATGCTTCTCTAATATAAATATTACTTGTAGAACCCTCAAATACCGTATAGCCTGGACTTTTTGGTGAAGATAAGTTAATTACCACTTTTGTTACTTTAGAATGATGCTTTGAAAGTATTCCCACGACAGCATGTCCCATTTCGTGTATAGCTATGCGGTCTATAATATTTGACGTAAATTCGTGCTGATTTGGTTGCCATCCAGCAATCATTTTATTTAAAACCAAATCAAAATCAATATAACTAAATTTCGTATTGTTATATCTTAACGCGTTTAACATTGCTTCATTCAGTAAATTTTCTATTTGGGCACCTGAAAATCCTTCAGTTATCTCTACCAAGTCTTTTGGAATTATTGTATTATCATATGGTTTTCTTTTAATATGAATGTTAAGAATGGCTTCTCTTGTAGTTGCGTCAGGTAACCCAATATATATTTTTTTATCTATTCTTCCAGGGCGGATTAATGCGGAATCTAATAAATCTATTCGGTTGGTGGCTGCGATTATAAATATACCTGAAGAATCTTTAAACCCATCTAACTCTACTAGAAGGGAATTTAATGTACTATCTCGTTCTGATGATGAACTATCACTATCTGTTGTTCTTTTTCTTCCCAAAGCATCAATTTCATCAATAAATATTATACAAGGAACATTTTCTCTTGCCAGTTTAAATAATTCTTTTATTCTTGATGAACCGACACCAACATATTTTTCTTGAAAATCTGCTCCTGAAACTGCTATAAAGGCACAATTTGCTTCACCAGCTAATGCTTTTGATATGAGAGTTTTTCCGTTTCCTGGCGGTCCTTCTAATATTAATCCTTTGGGAAGTCTTACATTATATTGTGAATATTTTTGATAATTTTTTAAAATATCAATACATTGATATAATTCTTGTTTTACATTTTCATATCCTCCAACATCTTTAAACATAGTGGTGCATTTTTGAGATACTTCAAAATGTTTTGATTTTAAATTTTGTTTGTCTAAAGTTGATTTTTTATATTCATATTTGTTTCTATTCTCATTATCATTTCGGCCATTATGATAGCTATATTCTGTATCGTCTTGCTCATCATCATCATCCAGTTTTATACCTAATGAATTTAAATATTGTTGTTTATTTAAAATAATACGTAATTGTGGATATAGTATTTTTAAATTATCAGTATCATTATGATTTTTCACAATATCATCATTTAATATATTTTCATTCTGTATAGTTACATTTTTAGAGTTTAACAATCTCAATCTTCCTTCTTCAAAATAATGTTTAGATAATGGATAATACTTTCTATTATGTGTATTATTTTTTATTTTTAAAATGTCTTCATAATATTTATTATTAAATGGATTTGAATATAATTTTAAATTATTTTGATAAACAATAGGATAAAATTTAAACTTTATTAAATAACTTTTACATAATAAAAAACATAAAAAATTTATTATTATTTTCATTTATATTACTACAAATTTTGGGTTTATATTATTTACAAATTTATATAATTGTTTTTTATTTTTTGTAATAAATTCATTAAAGGTGTTTTATTTTTATCATAAATTAATGAATAGTATATTAGTTTTAAATTACCTTTTAAACTTTGTTTGTTTATATGGAGCCATACTATAAACAATATAAATAAAAATAAAGTAAATAGTATATCTTTTATTTTTAGGGGTGTATTCCTCAAAGTATAATATGGTATTATTTTTATGATAGTATTTATGATAATAAACATAATAATGGATTGAATTTTTGTTCCAAAATATAACATTAAACATAACATTATTAGGTTATCTATTATTCCTATCCCTATCGCGAACTTTGGGTTATATTTTGTGAGTTTAAAAATATATAATAAATACCACAAATATACCCAATATGAAAAAACTAAATCTATTCTAATTCGGTTCATTTACATTAAGTAAATTTATTAAATTTTTTATAAAATATAATTTTAATTAAATGGATAAATATAACTCAAACGTATGTCCCAAATCTGGCATAAAAATACATAAGAGTGATAATGATTATTCAAAAGATCCTTTTGTAAATTATAATAATAAACAAAGTAATAAAATTATTTTTAATACAAATAATCCAAATAATCCAAATAATCCAAATAATACAAATAATACAAATAATACAAATACAAATAATACAAATACAAATAATCCAAATAATACAAATAATACAAATACAAGTAATAAAACTATTGATTTAAATATAGATAATTATTCAAGAGAAGATTTATATGAACTATTTGGAATTTCAAACATAATACTTACAGATGAAATAATGAAAGAAACAAAAAAAATAGTTCTCAAAACACATCCAGATAAATCTAAATTAGAACCGAAATTTTTTTTATTTTATTCACAAGCATATAAAAGATTATATAGAATTTATGAGTTTCAAAATAAATCCACTAAAAACAGGTCCGAAACAAATTATGCTAATGAACGTGCAAATGAAGAAAATGAAAATAATTTAATATTAAAAAATGTATTTTCCGAAAATAAAAATTTAGAAACACCAGAAAATTTTAATAAATGGTTTAACGAAGCATTTGATAAATATAAATTAGAAGATGCGAATGAAAATGGATACGGACAATGGTTAAAATCAGAAGAAGGAATAGCTAATGTTACCAATGTTTCAAAAGCGGATATGAATATAGAATTTGAAAAACAAAAAAAACAAATTCAGGCTTTAAATGTTTATAAAGGAGTGAATGAAACTTATATGCCAATGTCTTGTGGTACATCTTTAATGGAATATAATGATAATTTTACCTCAGGAAATATTTTTTCTAATGAAGGCATGGGATATACAGATTTAAAACAGGCATATGTAGAATCAATTATACCTGTAACTGAAGATGATTATAACAAAATTAAAAAATTTAAAAATGTAGAAGAATATAAAACACATAGAAATAATGTTGATATTACTCCTTTAAAAAAAGAAGAAGCAGAAAGAAAATTGTATTATGAAAAACAAAAATTAGATGAAGAAAATGTTGCTTTGGCATTTCAATATGCTAAACAAACTGAAAAGGCAATGAATAACAATAAAAGTTTTTGGGGATCTTTAAAACAACTCATGAAATAAAATAAAAAAAAAATAAAAAAATAAAATTTACTGGTTTGTTTCTTTAGTTTAATGGCAAAAATAAATTTATTTCTTTTTTTATAATGATTAAATTAAATAATTGGATTTCAAAACTATTCTATAAAAATACAGATAACTCTTTTTTTATTTTAATATATATAGATGTTGATGAAGAATTAACGGATGAATTTATAAAAAAATATATAAATAAAATTATGTCAAAAAATGATATATTAAAAAAAACAATAGTTGAAAAAAATAATTCTATATTTTTAGATGATGTAAAATCATATAATATTAATGAATATATTCAAATTAAACATACACAATTTAAACATTTTGATAGTTATATTTATAATTTATTAAATACTAATTTTGATAAAGATCTAAAATGGGAATCATTATGGTGTATTGATAAAGAAACAAAACAAACGAGATTTTATTTTAAAATACATCATTCATATGTTGATGGATATAAACTAATCAACATATTAATGTCTCCTTTTAAAACAACTGATACTGACATAACTAAAAAATTTCAACGCGATACAAATATTTTTAATAAAATGTATTATTTTTTAATTGGAACTATTCATTTAATTATAACAAATTTAATAATAATAATTAAATCATTGTTTAATTTTAATATATATGATTTTTTTAATGACAATGATGATAAAAAAAATAAGAAAAGTGATTTTATCATATGTAAAGCACTAAATTTTAATGAAATTAAACTATTTACAATAAACCAAAATATAACTATTAATGATTTTTTATATGCATTAATGATAAGAGCTGATAAATTGTATAGATGTGAAGAAAAAAATTTAGTAATTTCTTCGCCAATTAATATATCTGGAATAAAACAACAAACCAATAATTTTTGTTTTGTATTAAATAGTATAAGTAATTCATATGATAACAATACTTTGTTTAAAAAGGTAAATACTACATTTAATTATTTTAAATATTCTTTATTTATCCCAATTTTAAACTTTATAGTAAATAATGTTTTTTATTTTGTTAATATCAACTCATTATTGAGAACTTATAATGACATTTGTAACAATTTTGATTATGTTTATTCTAATATTATAGGACCAAATACAAAAGATTTTAATATTAAAATTGCTGACATGCATTTTATTATCGCACCAAAAAATAAAGAAGTCGTCTATAATATAGTTTCAAGTAATGAAGAAAATATAAATATTATATGTTCTTTTAAAAAAGGAACTATTAAAAACAAAAAGCTATTTAAAAAATGTATTTATAAAGCATTTAAAGAGTTAATTATGACAAGCTAATTATGACAAAGTAAAACGATAACTTTATATAATATTGTTTGAGACATTATATAAAATATAATTTTCGGCATTTTTTTTGTTCAAATTTGTTCTAATTTTGTGTTTTGCTGTCAATAGGTGTAATTTATAGTTGCTATACTTACAGCATATAAAGTCACAATTTTTACAATAAAAATTTTCGGCATTTTTTGGCATTTTTTTTGTTCTAATATTAGAACAAAAAAAATGCCTAAATAGTTTTAAAAATTATTAAATTTTAAATTTACAATCACAAATCAACAAAAATATTTTTAGTGTCCTTACCATAATTTTTAATTATGCAGTGAGGGTGCAAAAATTCCCAAGACTTTTTTCCGATTTTCATTTTTGGACATTTTTTTTGTCCAATTTCAAGAATCCGAAAATACTTTTGGAAAAAAAATTCCTCTTTTCCTTCCACTTTTTTTTTCTTTTATGTAAAAATTAAAAATATAAATTATTTTATTTTATAATAATTATGAAAGTACTTATTTACGGACATGGTGGATGGATCGGCAAACAATTTTTAGAAATTTTAAAAAAAAATAATATTGATTTTTTTTGTGGATTTTCAAGAATTGATGATGAAAAAGAAGTTATTCAAGAAATAATAAATATTAACCCAACTCATGTAATCGCTTTTATAGGAAGAACGCATGGAAAAATTTCCGATAAAATTTATTCAACTATTGACTATTTAGAACAAAAAGGTAAATTATTTGAAAATATAAGAGATAATTTATTTTCACCCATATTTTTAGCTGAAATATGTAAAAATAAAAATATTCATTTTACTTATTTAGGAACAGGTTGTATTTTTACATATGATGAAACTCATCCTTATGAAAAAGAAATTAATGGCTTTTCTGAATCTTCAATGCCTAATTTTTATGGCTCTTCTTATTCAATAGTAAAAGGTTTTACTGACAGGCTAATTAAATTATATAATGATACAGCACTTAATTTACGTATAAGAATGCCTATTACAAGTGAAAAAAATCCCAGAAATTTTATTACAAAAATAACATCTTATGAAAAAATATGTTCTATTTCTAACTCTATGACAGTATTGCCCGAATTATTACCTTTTGTTTTAGATATGATGAAAAATAATGATGTTGGAACAATAAATTTAACTAATCCAGGATTAATAAGTCATAATGAAATTTTAAAAATGTATAAGGAAATAGTAGATCCATCATTTAAATGGGGAAATTTTACACAAGAAGAACAAAGAACCATTTTAGATTCTGAACGTTCAAATAACTATTTAGATACAACAAAATTAGAAAGCTTATATCCACAAGTAAAAAATATTAAAGATTCTGTTAGGGATTGTTTAATAAATTATAAAATTAATTTGGATAAAAATAAAGAACAAAATTTATTAGTAACAGGAGGGTGTGGATTTATTGGTTCAAATTTTATAAATTATTATTTTAATAAACACACGTTTAATAATATAATTAATTTAGATGCTATGTATTATTGTTCTAATGAAAATAATGTTAATAAAGAAATTCGTGATAATGATAAATATAAACTAATAAAAGGAAATTTATGTGATAAAAGCTTAGTAAATAAAGTTTTAATAAATAATAATATAACGCATGTAATACATTTTGCTGCACAATCACACGTTCAAAATTCTTTTGAAGATTCCATTAAATTTACAAATGATAATGTATTGGGAACACACGTTTTATTAGAAGAATGTAGAAAATATAATAAAATACAAAAATTTATTCATGTATCTACAGATGAAGTATATGGTGAATCGATTAATAGTATTACAGAACAATTTAAAACAGAACATTCAATATTGTGCCCAACAAATCCATATGCTGCTACAAAAGCTGGTGCCGAATTAATTGCACAATCATACGCTCATTCATATAAAATGCCTATTATTATTACACGTGGAAACAATGTCTATGGACCAAATCAATATCCAGAAAAATTAATACCTCTATTTATAAAATTATTAAAAGAAAATAAAAAAGTAACTATTCAAGGAAATGGAACAGCTGTAAGGGCATTTTTACATTCATTTGACACATCTACCGCATTTGAACACATTTTAGAAAAAGGACAAATTGGTGAAATATATAACATTGGATGTGATGAAGGTATGGAATATTCAGTAATGGATATATCAAAAATATTAATTAAAATGATAAAAAAAACAGATAACTATGAGGAATTTATTGAATATATAGAAGATAGACCATATAACGACCAAAGATATTATATTAGTAATAAAAAATTAAAAGATTTAGGTTGGAATATAAAAATAAATTTAATAGATGGACTAACCAGTTTATTATCATATAATGAAAATAACCAAATTTAATTTTTATTTATTATCGTAACAAGTTAAAAACATTGTAGGTATAAATGTATTAATATGGCTGAAAAATCACCTATTTATATATTTCTTGATGGAAGCTATTTTTGTTTTCATAGATATTATTCTTTACTAAGGTGGTGGAAAATTGCTTATCCAGAAGAACCTATTGATGAACCATATCAAAACCAAATATTTGTTGATAAATTCAAAAAAACATTTATTGAAAATCTTCAAAATATACCTAAAAAATTAAATATTGATAAAAATTCTGAATATACATTTATAGTTGGCAAAGATTGTAAAAGAGAAAATATATGGAGGAATGAAATATTTCCAAAATATAAAGCAAATCGGTTACATGATAATTTTATGGGTGGTCCTTTTTTTAAAATGGCATATGAAGAAAATTTGTTTCAAGAAGGAGGAGTAAATTTAGTTGTTAAACATCCGCATTTGGAAGCAGATGATTGTATCGCTATTTTAGCAAAAAATTATATCAATAAATATCCGTCTTGTTCTATTTATATTGTAACAAGTGATAGAGATTATCTTCAATTACAAGAATATAATAATGTAAACATATGCGACTTAACATATAAAAAATTAAGAACGAGTGGTTCTCCAAAAGATGATTTAAATATTAAGATAATAATGGGAGATACGAGTGATAATATTCCTTCTGTATTTCCAAAATGTGGAGAAAAAACTGCGTTAAAATGTTGTCAAGATAACGCTTTTTTTTTAAAGAAAATGAATAATAATGAAGAATACTATAAACAATATGAATTAAATAAAAAATTAGTAGATTTTAATAATATTCCGCAAAATTTGGTTGATGAGTTTCTCTCTAATTTTAACTCAAAGTAAATATAAAAGAAGTTTTACAAAAAATAATTTTAAATAATTTAAAATAATTTAAAATATTTAAAATATTTAAAATAATAAAAATTATAATATAATGAGTACTACATTACCTGAAAATAATACAAAAATAAACATTAAATTATTTTTGTTAGATCCATTATCTGTAATCATTAAATTAGCTATATTAGGAAATAAACCTGTTGGAACTAAAATATTAATTCAAAATAATGTTTTGTATTTACAAGAACCAGGATTATTTCAAGCATTTTGTAGGTTAATTTTTAATTCCAATAAAACTGATTTACAATATATGTATAATCCAATACAAATAGCTTGTGATACATTTTTAACTTTAGACAATACAAAAAAAAATCAAAGAATTAAAAATTTATTTATTTGTGCACAAAATGGAATAAAAAAGTTAATTGAAACATATAGAAATTGTTCTATTATTAGTTTATGTTTAAATTATTATTATGTTATTATTTCAAATTATGTTGAAGGTAAATATAATGAAACTATTTTTTTAAAAGATACGATGACAAGTTTATATACAAAAGAATTAGTTGAAAAATTAAATAAAGAATGGTCGGACGATAAAATAAAAATTATATTAGATTTAATAATGTTTTTAAAGCAAGATAATATGGCAAATATTAATGTAAAATCGTTAGAAAATATAATAAGTAATATTGATAAAACAAGCCAAGCAATATTTGACGAATTGTAAAAAGTAATTATACTAATATATTATAAGTATGACTAATGTTCCTAATGAACTGAAAATTAAAATAAATACAAGTATTCCAGGATTTTCTACCATTAACTATACGCCAAATATGACAATACCTAATATTAATGATAAATCTGTATGCTTTAATCCTTTAGTAAAATTAAGTCAAAATGTAATTAATAGTGTTCCAAAAGATAAAAGAGTAGTGGAATTTTTTAATAAGGGGTTATTTAATAGT
>Ga0181349_1000112_pt1 | contig 31298 bp, 37 predicted proteins | sample Su13VDMM110SD_FD_130106 | JGI IMG/M metagenome (GOLD analysis project Ga0181349, IMG submission 130106) | Freshwater viral communities from Lake Michigan, USA - Su13.VD.MM110.S.D | ecosystem: Environmental > Aquatic > Freshwater > Lake | place: USA: Michigan | collected 2013-07-16 | reverse complement strand
GGCGCTTGCTGAAATGAGGAAGCCGTGAGCGATGAAGAAGCGGCAATAGCGGAGCTACATTCCATGCTGGAAGATGTGGCGCATGATGTGCTGCGTGAAGGCTATCTCAAGAAGAAAACCATATCGGCAGAGATGATACGCTTTGCTAAGCGCATGGTGAAGAAGGTGAAAAACAATGAATGAAATCTCAACAATCATTCGCGCGCGACTGACCACGCTTGGGCAGCCTGTCGGGAAAGGGGAAGGCGACGAATGAGCGTCACGCAACTTGACCCGCCGTTACCTGTGTTGACACCCAAAGGCACCGCCTGGGCGCACCTGATTATTGACTACGGCCCGGAGGCAGACCTCATGTGGATCTGCTTCCAAGACAGCACCGGCGAGTGCTGGACTTGGCGCAACCAAGACATTCGCGCGCAGCCGAACGCCACCCTTGGGCGCCTTACGCCATGATAGCGGCCCTGTATGTCGAGCCATGCGGCGCATATTACGGGCTGCCTGACGTTGAGCCCTGGGACCAAGCGCGCGATGCGCGGCAATACTCCGGCCCATGGCCTGTTGTCGCGCATCCGCCGTGCGAGCGATGGGGGCGGTTCTGGCATGGCAGCCCACGCAAGCCGCACCAATTCAAACTTGGTGATGATGGGGGGTGTTTTGCGGCGGCGCTTGAAGCGGTGCGCCTTTACGGGGGCGTGTTGGAGCATCCCGCCGATAGTCACGCATGGCGCGCTTTTGGGCTGAACCGCCCCGCAAGGTCGGGCGGTTGGATTCCGGCTGACGATCAGGGCGGCCTCACATGTTACGTCGAGCAAGGGCACTACGGCCACGCCGCGCGCAAGGCGACATGGCTCTACGCCTGCAAAGTGATTGCGCCGGAACTGCGCTGGGGGACGCTCCCGCAGCGCTTAGACCCCAAGATGGTCGAGCGTTACGGTTACGAATACGCGCGCCGCAAGGGGCTGGTCAGCATGATCGGCGGAAAACACAAAAAAGCAATCCGCAACGCTACGCCGGCAGAGTTCCGCGACGTTTTGTTGCAGATTGCCGCCACCGTCAGGCCACCGTCTGCAAGTTAATCACCTTCGGCGCTACGGGTTCCTCCACCAAGCGCCGAAGGTCGCTTTTGCTGAATTTCTTGGCCACGTCGGGCGCCGCGAAGATATGCTTCTTCGTGGCGTATTCCGATGACGCCACCCGCCCCACGTCCACCCACCCGGCCTCTTGTATCGCGTGAAGCAGCGCCGCTTGAGGCACCTTTACGCCCGGCGGCGCCAAGCCGGCCATGCGATCGCATAGCGGATGGAACGGGCCACCCACCACACCCTTAGCAAAGTCGCCCGTCCGATTGCGGATTAGGTCGACGATAAACGATTCGGCCATGCTCATGCTGTGTTCGACCAAATTGGCCTTGGGGTCTGTCATGGGCGGCGCGGCGCCAGGGTTAAACTTGGCCACGTCGCGGGCGTATAGCCACTGCGCTATCTGCGCGAAGCCGTGCCGGTTCTTATACCAGGACCACATCTCGGCCGCCGCCGCCGCGTCCATGCTCGGCGCGGAGGACCAGATAACAAACCAACGCCGGTCGTCGCTGGACAGTGTGATCGGCAATAGGTCGTTCGAGAACGCCAAGACCAGCGCCCGGTTTGCCATATCATACGGGTGCATGTTCTTACGGTTGACGGTAATCATTTCCGGCGGCGCGGCGATAATCGGTTTCAGGCGGTTCGCCAGCGCCCGGCGCTGCGACGCCTCGGGCTCTTTTAGCTCGTTCAGGAGGATGACTTCGGCCTCTAGGGCGTAGCCCCACTGGCTGTTGATCGTGTCGCCGTCAATCAGCCCGCGGTTAGCCAATTCCGGCCCGCATACGGCCCACATGAATGGTGCCCACATGGTATCCTTGCCGCTGCCGCCGTGGCCGCCGTGCAGGATTGCGTGATTGATCTTGACGCGGGGGTGTTGCAGTTTGAACGCCATCACGTCCCACACATGCGCCAATTCACCCGGGTCCGGCACCAGCGTCCGGCAATGCTCGACCCAGGGGGTTACGTCACCCGCCGGCGCCTGCGACACGTCGGGGCGCCCGTTGCGCCAGCGGTTGCCATACACGTCGCCGTTGCGCGCCACCAGCACATCATCGCCGGCAGCGTAGGTGACGCCCACCAGAACCCGCGCGTTCATCGCCTGGCGGTTTTCGTCGTAGCACGTCGCCGCCTCTACCCGCCGGGCGTTGTGGATGCTCTTACAGTCCACATGCCGAAACAAGGCGTTGAACGTACTGCGGCTGACCTCGCGCCGGTCGGCTAGGTCAAAATAGGCGTCGTCCGACATGATATAGGCAAACCGCTCGTACCAAGCCGCCTTCTCGACGCGGCCCAACTCGCGGCGCTCGACCTCGGCTATAACCTGGGCCGCTTGGTCGGGATACGCGGGCGTCGGAACCAGCTTGTCTATGGCGCGGGCCATGTGCGCGGCCAGCAGTTCATCCCGCAGCCCGGTCGTGGCGCGCGGGCCGCCGTTGTCGCAAACCCAATCCAGAAACGCCGCGCTGGTCAAATGCTCGCAGTGGCCATGGTAGCAGCAAAAGGACCGATTAAGCGGGCTGTACCGCGCCTCGTTCTGCCCGTCCGTGTGTTCGGCGGCGTTCGGGCAGACAATACCAAGCCACCCCTCAGCGTTCTGTGGCGACAAGACCAAGCCTTGCTCGTTAAGCCATGTCAACACGGTATCCTTGCCGGTGTCGCGCAGCCGTAGGGCTTTTTGTGTCGCCGTGTCGGCTGGCGCCGGCGTGACGCCCAGGGCGTCGCATATCTGCGGCAGGGTAAATTCGCGGGTAGGGTCGAATGCCGCAAGCCGGGCCTTGTACTCTCCGCGCCCAGGCTTGAGGTTGACCGACCCCGGCAGCCGGAAATTCCGCACGGCGTTCGTCGCGCCGGGGTCGGTGTAGCCCGCCGCCGCAATGGCGTTCATCGCCGCGGTAAACTCACCCTTGGTCGGCTGGTCGCTGAAGGCGTAGCCCCACTGAAACGACCCCTCAGACGTCTCCATAATCCACGTCGGCGCCAAGTTTGGCTCTAGGGCCTTAGTCCCTACGTCGTCCAGCATCAGGACGAGGACATATTCGCAATTCGCCGCGGACGCTGACGGCTGGCCGTCCCTAAAGCGGTCAAGGATGAACGAGCCGGTGTTTCCGTACCAAGCGCCTTCAGGGCGCTTCCTACCCGGCACGAACGCCGGCCAGGTGTATTTCGGTGTACCGTCCGCGTGGGTCACCGGCGCGCCTTCACGCATGACCGGCTTTTGCCGCACGACTAAGAGCGTTTCGCCCTCTGGCGCCAGCCCGTCAAGAAACTCTACGAAATCCATGGTGTCCCTCCCTTATTTCCCGTAACGTGTCATTACTGCCGCTTCGATGTTGAGCGGGATACCGCCGGCCCAATTCGGCGGCGTACACATGGCGCGGCGCATGGCGGCCACGGTCGCATCTGGATCGGCGGTTTCGCACACAATCTCGTCATGCACATGCAACACCACATCTTGCCCTTCTGCCTCTAGCCGTCGCAGGCTGGCGCGCAATAGGTCGTGCGCGGCGGCCTGCGTCACATTCTCACACGCCAGCCCGCGCCAGAGCCGGGCGCGGGGCCATTCTGTCGCATCGGCGGCGGGCTTCCAAGACGCTTTTGCGTAACTCACCCCGTCCGCTTCCAGCTTCGCAAACGGGTAGCATAGCACACGGCCTGACGGCAGGGCATACCAAAGATGTGTGCCGTCGAACAAATAGGTAATCAGCCCGGCGCTAAACTCGCGGCCGCGGTTCCGCATGGCGCGCGTATAGGCGCCTTCTAGCGCCTGCCAAAACGGCATCGCCCAGGGGTTCGCCCGGCGCCACGCATCCACCATGCGCCGCGCCTCGCTCTCTGGCATGTGAACACCATAGACGCGGCCCATGGCCGCGAAGGCGCCCACGCCGCCGGCGAAGCCACACGCTAATTCCTGCACCTTGCCGACCTGGCGCTGGTCCTTAGTCACGTCGTCCACCGACACGCGGAACGTCGCGGCGGCGTTGACCTTGTACACGTCCTGCCCGGTGCGGAACAATTCCAGCTTGGCCTCACCGTTGCCGGACAGCCAGGGATTGACGCGCGCCTCGATGGCGGACCAGTCCGCAGCCACCAACACCTTGCCGGGTGACGGCATCATGGCCGGGCGCAGCATTCCCTTCAGCACGTCGGTAACGCGCTTGCCGTGCGCCGGGACAATCTGGTGCCCACGCACCATAGATTGCCGCACGTCGTCGGGCGCGGCAGCGCACTTGCGCGGGAAATTATGCACTTGCAAGCCGTAACTGGACGCCCGGCCCGTCGCCGCGCCGCCGGCGAACACGAACGCGCCGCGCACCCGGTGGTCTTCCTTGTCGGCCAGCGCCGCGGCGCGGTTGAATTTGGCCACGCTGGACGCCCAAAGATCATCCGCGCATTGGATCACCTCGGCCACGTCGGGCGGCACTTCGTCGGGGTTTTCGTCGGCCAGGGCCAGCAGGTTATGGCGCACGGTCTTGTCAATCGAAACCTTGGCCTCGCCGTCCTTATAGACGATCATCAGCTTGCGCGCTTCCGGCCCTACCCGGTGTTCCACCCAGGCGCGCATCTTGGGGCTGCGAACGCTCGTGATGGCCCCCGCCGTCACCTCGCGGACGGTCTGCTCGATCTCCGTCAACTCCTGCGCCGCGTAGCGCGCGGCAGCCGCGCATAGCGCCGTGTCCACCAGAACGCCCCTGTCGTTGATGCGTTCGTTGACGTGATAGTCGGCCAATTCTTCCTCGGACAAGTCCCGCATGGCCTTGCTGACGGCGCGCATGGCGCGCACATCCTGCTCGCAATACTGGACCATCTCGGCCAGCAGCGCGGCGTCTTCGCGGAACGTGCCGTCGGGCTTCGGGACGCATAGCGCGCGGATAAGCTGCGCGCCGCGGTGGTCCTTCCTCATGCTCGCGCCGGCAAAGCGCCCCACGTCTTCCAGGCTACCAGGGCCGCAATTGGCGCGGGATTGCGTCGCGGTGCAGTAGAATTGATCTAACGACGGCTCAGGAAAGTCATGCGCTGGCGCCAGGACGTACCAGAAAATAAGGCGTTCGAAGGCGGCGTTGTGCGCCCTGATCTGCCCGCGGTGCTGCGCCACCCGGGCGGGGAACGGCTGACCGGGCAGCCAAGTCGCAACGTCCTCGTCGCCAAAGGCGTAGGACATGCACAGCGCCTCAGTGCTGGCGTCCTGGGCGTAATTATACGCCCCGGCGCTCGGCAGGTCGCAACGGCTGCGGGTCTCAAAGTCAAGCCAAAGGATCATAGGGAAACGGCCCCGGCTTGCGCCAGGGCCGATCCTTCTCAGGCTGTGCGACGACGACGACGGCCAGTATCGGCCGGCGCGGGTTCGTCGGCGTCAGGCTCGGCTTCCGCCGCCGGCGCAGCAGCAGCGGCAGGACCGTCAAGGCTGATCCATTCCACCACTTCAAAGACCGGCGTATAGACCTTGCCGTACTTCTTGTGGGCGTAGTGTTCCTTCTTGAGTCGCACCACTGGGACAGGCTTCGTCTGGTCCTTCTCGACCTGCGTGGCGATGGCCAAGGCCAACACCTGCACGGCGCGCTTGCCCCCGACTGACGTAGCCGCAAACCTCGCTTCCATGTCCTTGTCTTCGCCCGCGGTGCATTTCAACGAAAGCCCCACCTGCGTTTCCCAGCCCTTGTCGGCGCCCTTGGGGGGTTCGCCAACATCGGGCAAAGGGTGCGTGACAGGGACCATATTCTCACCAAGCGGCTCGCCGTTGCCCCAGGCAATATAGCCGTGAACAAAAGAGAAAGGATTGACGGCCCAAAGGCTGTCTTCCTCGATTTCCGTCTGGTCAGAACCAAACACCCAATGGCCGGTCTTGTCCATTTTTAGGATGACCGCGCCGCCGGTCGCCGCGATTGCCGAAAGCCCGCGCAGCGATTGCGCGAGAGATTGGGCGGACGGCAGGTTTGCGCTGCCGAATTTCGTGAGTTCGTTCATCGTTCGGGTTTCCTATATGAGTTTGCCAAGAGCGGCGCTCAGTTGAACGCCAATCTGCAACGACGCTGGGCGAGGGTCAGCCTCGGGAGCCAGCGTGTCGCCTGATGAGACGGCAACAATCAGGTCGTCGGGCATGGCCAGTTTGCGCTTTTTCAGCACCTTCTCTGCCTGCGCCGGCGATACCAGCTTTGTCTCCGTCAATTCCGTTGCGTCAAGGCCAACGCCTTCCAGCGCCGCTTGCGCCTTCTCGGGGTCAATCCACTGCCGCATAGCGCGCTTTGGCACCAGCTTGAAGCCCGGCACCGCCGTACCCGCCTTCAGCATGTCAAACGCCAACCCGCGAAGGTCCTTAATCCAGTCTTCGAGCAAGTCAGCCTTGGTTAGCATTTGCCCAATCATGGGCGCGTCCAGGGCCGCCATCTGCAACTGCAACGCCCGATCCACGGCGCCCGTCAGCAGCGGGCATGTCGGCTTGGCTGGGCACCAGCGGCAATGATCGCCGGATACCAGCGCGGGCTTTGGCCCCATGGCGGCCTTGACCGCGGCAAACAACTCGCGTTCAAACGCGCGGATGCGTGTTGGGCCGGTCAACCACCGCTTGACCGGCTTGTACGCGGTCGGCTGGATGATAACACACTCAATCTCGGTCGCGCCGTCGAACGCCCATTGCGCCGCCGGGGTACGCATGGCGGCTGCGGCGTAGAACATGGCCTGCGGGTTTTCCTCTACCGCCACGTCAACGCCGTCGCCAAACTTCCAGTCCAGCACAATCGCCCGGTTGCCCATGCGCCCAATGACGTCCGCCGAACCAAACACGTCGGGCAACGCTTCACCAAACCCGACAACGGTTTCGCACTCAAATTCCATCTGCCCGTCAGGGTCAATCTCAGCCAGCGCCGCCAGCGCCGGCCGCACCTTAGCCTCGATCAGTTCCGCCGTGACCTCAACGTCGTTCAGCGTCATGCCAATGAAGTCCTCGGGCTTGCGCCCGTCCGTCAGCACGGCGTCCATGATGTTGTGGCAGAGGGTGCCTTCGTCCGCGTACTTGGACGACTTGCGGCCTTCCGGCATGGCCTGGGCCAGCTTGACGCTAGCAGGGCAGGCGATAACCCGCTTGGCGGTAGAACCGCCGACAATGTTTGAGTGGTTAGCCATTCGCTTTTCTCCTTGGTGTTTGTACGCCCCAAGATGTAGCGCAACAAAATCTCTTGCACAAGCCCCTTTTTTAAGGTAACAGGTTTTTATGCATAAAAGGGGAAAGGAGGTTTGGATATGATAAACCAACACAAAGCGCCGGCCGGCGTACTAGCAGCGGTGCAGGCCGCGGCGGACATTCGGTTGGCGACAGATTTGAAGGCGTTGGTGCGGGACGCGGATGTGATACGGGACGCGAACGTGCGGGCAGCGGACGCGGCGCGGGTGGCGGACGCGCGAGCGGCAGACGCGACGCGAGCGGTGATGGACGCGGCGGACGCGGCAGCGACGGCGCGGTTAGTGGCGGGCGCAATGCGAGCGGCAGCAAACGCATGGGCGGACGCAGCGCGGGCGGCGGACGAAACGTTGCGTGCGGCGACAGGTAAGCCTTAATGGCGTTTCAACGTGAAATCGAAATCGAACGGCATTTGCTTTGGCACGTCGCCCGCCTGGGCGGATTGGCCTACAAGTTTAAGTCGGTCAATCACCGCGGCGTGTCTGACCGCATTGTCTGCCTGCCGGGCGGGCAGACGTGGTTCATCGAGTTAAAGAAGCCGAAGGGCGGGCGCTTGGCGCCGCTTCAGCAAGTGTTCGCGGACGACATGACGCGACTAGGGCAACGCTACGCTTGCCTTTGGACAAAGGAACAGGTGGATGGTTGGGCTGCGACCGTATCAGGATGACGCGGCGGATTTCCTCTATGAACACGACCGCGCGATGATCCTAGCGCCGGTGGGCGCGGGCAAGACGGCCATAACCCTGACCGCCATGTCGGCTATGTTGTCGGACGGGCACGTCAAGCGGTGGCTGGTGCTGGCGCCGAAGCGCGTCTGCACGGACGTATGGCCGGTTGAAGGGTCGAAATGGGCGCCGGGTATGAAGATTGCGGTTGCGGTGGGGACGCCGAAGCAGCGCGCGGACGCCTTTGCGTCGGACGCGCCGGTGGTGGTGACGAATTACGACAACATTGAGCGCATCCCCGGCGGCATCGGTCCCTTTGACGGGATCGTGTTCGACGAGTTGACCCGCCTAAAGAACCCCGGCGGCAAGCGGTTTAAGTCGCTCTTTAAGTTCATTGGCTGGTTCAAGTATCGGTGGGGCCTGACCGGCAGTTTTACCAGCAACGGCCTGGAAGACGTGTTCGGGCAGTGCAAGATGGTGGACCAAATGCTGCTTGGCCGGTCCAAGGGGGCCTTCCTGCAAAAGTATTTCGTCTGCCTCAACCGCGAGATTGGCGAATGGGCGCCGCGCACCGGCGCGCTTGTGGGCATCATGGACGCCATCCGGCCTGCTACCTTCGTGCTTGAGCCGGGCGAGTATAAGGACCAGTTGCCGCCGCTCCACACCGTCGAAACGCGCTGTGACATGCCCGACCGGCTGCCGTACGAGAAGATGAAGAAGGAGTTTTTGGTGAACCTGGGCGGGCGCCAGATCACGGCGCTATCCGCCGCGGCGGTGACGAACAAGCTGCAACAGATGGCCAGCGGCTTCGTTTATCTCCGCACGACCGTCGCGGAGGAAATCGCAGGGAAATTCACGCCAAGCCAGGAAGCCATTTGGTTTTCAGACCATAAGTTTGAGGCGCTGGCCGACATCTTGGAAGGCAACCAGCGCGCCAACACGATCATCGTCTACAACTTTAAGGAGGAGCTTGCCGAATTAAAGCGCCGGTATCCCCAGGCGGCGACGATTGACGACCCGAACGCCATTGAGCGCTGGAACGCCGGCAAGATCGAATTGTTGCTGGTTCACCCCAAGTCGGCGGGGCACGGGCTGAACCTTCAGCACGGGGGTAGCAAGATGGTGTTTATGTCCATCCCCTGGTCGCTGGAACTGTTCGAGCAGACGGTGGGGCGGCTGCACCGCAGCGGGCAGAAGCATCCGGTCTGGGTCTATGTGCTGCTTTGCAACAAAACGATTGACGAACGCATCTGGGCTGCGCTTTATGACAAGCGCGCCGTGTCTGACTTGGCGTTGGATGAATTGAAAGGCACCGCAAAATGAATTGGCGCGAATTGAACGTCCGGTTGAGCAGCCTGCGCGAAGACGAATTGGCGACGATGATCGAAGAAGAACGCCAGGGCGAGCGGCGCGCGACGCTGTTGGTGCGGATGCACCAGCGATTTACCGCGTTGCGGACGCTACGCGAGCGCCGGGAATTGCTTACGTCAACAAGCCCAGCGCCGTAGTGTAGCGCTGCCGCACGTCTAAGATACCGTTCAGACCGCCGTTAATCCGCTGCCGGCAACGGTCCACGGCGCCGGCGTCGGCCAGGTCGTTGCAGCCCTTGGCGAACCAAAAGACAACGGCGCTTTCGGCGGCGCCTTCCTTCGTTTCAATCCAGCTTGGTAGGTCGTCCACCAGCATCCCTAGGGTTTGCGCTAGGCTCTCGTAATTGTCTCGGCCTGTGGTCTGCATCAGCCCCCGGCCAATAAAGCGCCAGCCGTCACCTAGGTTTACGTTGCCCATGCGCCCGCCATACGCCGCCTCGGCGATGGCCTTCTGGTCCGCCGGGTGGTCAGCCGTGCGCCCTACGTCTTCGGCATACGCCGGTGAGAAGTATTGCGGCCATTGCGTCACCAGCGCCGCAGGGCGGTAGTTTAGGCTCTCGCGCAACGCCCGACCGCCGTTGCTCTCGTGGCCGGTGTTGGCCAGAAACATGGCGATGCGCTTGGAAGTAATAATTTCGTACTGAGTGCAAGCGTCGTCCAACAGCGCGGCCCATTCGGCTGGGTCGCTCCAGTTCAATGCCTGCATCAATCGCGTGGTGATCACCGGTTCTTCTTGTCTGCAATGGACCAAGCTGCGCCGCCCAACGTGATGGACGCGCCGACGATCACTTCCACCGTCGCGGCGTCAATGGACCCTCGCGCGACAAGGAAGCCGCCCAGGGCGGTCAAGATGTGCCGGGCAAGGCCCAGCCAGATGTCACGGCTCATGTCTGTTATCCTTCATTTGTCGACCTTGCGGTCCAGACGGTCAAAGATCGCCTTGCACATCTCTTTAATCTCTTGGATGTCGGCGCGATAGTCGTCCTTGCTGACGTAGCTTGTATGTACTTCACGTTCAATCTTTTTCATATCTTCTTGGAGCAGCCTTACGCTATCCCACACCACCTTCATCAACCAGCCGATGGCGGTGCCGGCAATGCCCACGATAATGTTGTATAGGTCTTGCGTCATGGTGGGCCTTTAACGGGCAAAAGCGTTGGCTACAAACGGGTCTTCATAAGGGTTCATGGCGTTCAAGACTTGAGGAACCCCTCGAGCGGCGGGGTTACGCAATGCCGCCGCCGTAGTTTGAAACGGTGTTTCAATACGCGACACTGTTTTGGCCCTGTTGGCTTCGCGGCGCAGCGCACGGTCAAGCTGAAACGCCGTCGCGTTAGGGTCGAGCAAATCCCGCGCAATTCTTTGCGCTAATTCAGGGTTTAATCTGCCCTCTAATTTACTTATAAGCCAATTGGCAACAGTAGCCGCTCGATTTAATAAAGACAAACGCGGGCCAAGTGCTTCTGAAGCTTCTGTTGCGGTTTTGGTGATGTCGGGAATATCCGCCCGGCGTCCCGCGGCCACAGACCTTTCCGTTCTTTCTGCCCGCATTAAGTCTTTTTGAATGTCTTGCACCACTTTAATATCCGCGGGCGCCAAAACATCCGACAGGTAAGAGAACCGGCTTTCGCCAGTAGAACGCTTGATAGTGCGCGGCGCGTTTTCAATCGCCGACGCAAAAGTGCTGGCCCGCGACGCTTCCCCCGTCAAAGGGTTTGTCAGCGCGTTCTGTATTTCGCGGCCCACGGCCATGCGGTTGATAGGCCCACTGGCTTCCGCGTATCCTTCGCGGGCGGCTTTGTACGCGTCAGATTGATTGTCGATCCAATCTAACAGTTCTTGCCGGGTGGCGGTAATCGCGTTGCGTTGCTCGACACCCAAGTTTTTCGGGTTTTCTTTGACATAATCTTTTAGCGCCTTTTGCAGCCGGTCCAAATCGCGCACGGAGTATTCAAGGGGCGTGGTCGCCGCCGGCGTCGACATTATCGGCCGGCCTTGCGCGTCCAACATACCTGTCGGCGTAGGCGCAGCGGGCGGCTCAGGACGCCGGATTGTAAACGGCTGGCTTTTTTCGCGGGCTACTTCTTCTGCCCACGACAGCGCGTCGCGTATGGACGGCCGGTCAAACAATGTTTCTATGGTCGCGTCAGCGCGATAGACTTCCGGTTCGGCCCTACGATACGCGGCGCCCGAGGTTTGGGCGCGCGCTTCTTTTGCCACTTCCATGGCGCCGCGCTGACCAGTAACCGGGTTGGCGGGGGCGCCGCTAACCTGCTGCATGTAAGATTGGCGGGCGATGCTTTGGTCTTCCAACCGCCGCGCCAGTTCTGCGGCCATGCGCTCTTCACCCATGCGCGAAAACGCCGCGAACTCAGGCGCCCCGGCTGACGCCGCCAATTGCGATGTCAGCGGTCGGGAGCCTGGCACGAACTCGGCAGCAGGATTGCGTAATGCTTGTACGATTTCCGGTCCACGTCCAGCCGCGGCTTGCGTATACGCGCGCGCCATAGGGTCGGTCATGTCGTAGGCCACATCCGCCGTTTTACCCGCAGCGCGCCCCGCCAACTGAATGGGCGCGATGACCGGCGTCAGAGGGTCGGTAAGCCTAGCAGCGCGGCCCAAAGTTGTCGCGGTGCCCACCGCGCCGGCTTTTGTCGCCGCGCCCGCGCCCCCGGTCAGAATTAAAGACATATCCGACAAAAAGCCCACCGGGTCTTCCGCAATTTTGTCTCGAATGCCGTCTAAAGACCCATAATTTTTGGCGTACTCACCCCCAACAGTATTGGCTATTTCGCTAATACGCGCCGTTGTTTCAGGGTTGTCCAAACGGTCAAGCGCGTCGGTAACGCTGCGCGGTAACACGGCGCGGGCGCCGGCACGGAGGCCGCCCGCGGCTAAGTCCGCAAAACTTTTTGCGGTCTGTATGGGGCTGGTAAAGGCTTCAACAAGACCGCCGTAGAACCGTTGCGCGCTGGCCGGCAGATTTTGCCGGATGCCGGCAGGAACGTCCGACCATGTGCGGCGCGGGCCTGGGACGCCTTCGCCGGTCGTCGGGGCTTCAGCGTCCTGTAGCCGAAGCCGCGCCTGCGCCAGCGCCATAGCGCGCTGTTGGTCGATGTTTAGTTCTGCCACAGCGCGCGCTCCTCAGGTTTCATAACGCCCCACAAACGGCCCCAATCGCTTTGCGACATACCGGGCGGCGCAGGAGGCGCAGGGGGTGCCGCCGTTGCAGCCGGGCGTTGCGGCGCAGAACCGGCTGTTGGCGTTGTGCTGCCGCCCGCGGTGTACGAAAATTGATCGCGCCGGTCCCGCATAAGACGTAAAATTTCTCGCGCGGCGGCCAACCGTTGAGGATTGGGGGTTGTGGGGTTTGATAAGTCACCCGCCGCCTTTTCGTAAATTTGTACGTCTCGCACGCCTTGCGGTCCTTCAAACCGCGGCACCATCTTCAACACCAAATCTGCGATAGGCGGTATGGCCGCTGCGGCTTCGGCTGCGCGGCTAGACATACCGACTAAATTACCAGCCGCGTCAATCAAAGCCCCCGCGCCGCTGCCGGTGGCCCTCTGCAACAACCCGCCCGGTTGGATAAGCTTTTCTACTTCGCGTATGGCCGTGTCCAAGCGTTCGGCGTCTTGGCGACGCTTAATAGCTTCCTCGGTTTCAAGTTTTGCCCGTGTTTGCGCGGCGGTCGTTTCCCCTGCTTCTTCCACTCGTCCAGGCTGGCCCGCACGGCGAACATCGGCTTGCGCGCCAGCAATTGCGCCGGCCGTTTGCCCTGCTTCTTGCACTCGTCCAGGCTGCTCAGCGCGCGCGCGGTCGGCTTCAATCCGCTTCTTCTCCAACTCCGCTACTGCATCCATCATGCGCTTTTGATAGTCTGCTTCGGCCAGCGTGCGCGGCGGGGCAAAGGTTGGAAACTGAGGCATGTTCATCGCCGTAGCATCAGCCTGCGCCATGGCGTTGGTGGGTATGGCGCCCGGCGCCATAGCGTTGCCGCCGGTAATCATGGCGGCTTCTGCGCGGCGGCGCCCAGCGTTGACGCCTTCATTGTCGGCGGCCAGCCCGGCCACAGCTTGCGCCAGCGCGGCTGGATTGCCCGACCGGGCGGCGGCGCGGATGCTGCCGGGCAGGGTGCCGTAGTTGTACGCGATGGAAATCAGCGCGGCTTGCGCGTTGGGTGGTAGCGCTGCGTACTGTTCTTGCCCGACAGCGGCAACAACACGCTGTTCAAATTGCGGGATGCGCCGGGCCAGATCGCGCTCGGCGTCTTCGCGGCTGACCGTCATACCTTGGCGCACCGGCACGACCGTGCCGTCGGCCAGTGTCGCGGTGTCGCTGCCGTAGCCGGCGCGAAAGGCGTTTACGTCGTAGTAGGGTGATTCGCGGAACCCTTCGCGGCGGCGCAGGAAGTCCGCCGCGGCTGTTTGGCCCGGCGACATCGCAGGGCCTCCAGCGCGGGGCGCAGCGGCCGGTGCGGCTGGCGCGCCTGCGGCTTCTGCTTCGGTAGCCGGGCGCGTCATGCCTGTGCGGCGGTCTGTCAAAAACGGCGGAGACCCCGGCACTTGTGTCACGACATAGTCAGGTTTATTAGCGGAAATAATTTCGTTGGCCTTAGATATTAAATCTATGTATGCTTCGGGCGAATATGTTTGGGGAACGCCTTGACGAAAACCCGGAATCCGGCGCTCCATATCATCAAGCCAAGAGGCGTACGCCGCAGGTCGGTCGGGTTCCGGCAGCGTCCTAATGGGCACCAAACGTTCACGACCAACTTCTATGTTTTTTAACAGCAACTCAGCTTGTGCTGTTTGCGCTTGCATTGCATCCCGGCGCGCGGCAACAACCGCGCTAAGCGCAGGACCGCCAATGGTCGGCGCAACCGCCAACACGCGACGGCTGGTTTCAGGCGACATAATGTCGACGTTAGGGTTGGACAGGTATTGCCGCAGCGCGTTGCGCTCACTTTCGGCGCCCTGCAACTGCTGCGACCGCATACGGTTGAGTTCCAACCCCTGCATGGCGTTAGAGATGCCCACAATATCGGGCGCTTTAAATTCACCAAAACTAAGCGGTGCAAATGAACCGGACATGTGTAAATTCCTTAACTTTGGAACGTATCGCCAGGACCGCCAACAGTGCCGGCGGTGCTTACCGGCGCGCCGCGGCCATAATACCTCGCCATGGCGCTATACAACGGCACCTGCATGTACATGTTGGCGCCAGTGCTAAGACCTTGGTTCAGCGCGGAGGCCATGTTGGCGTAGCCCGACGCGCGGGCTTGGGCGCCGGCCATCGCAGCGCCGGCCATACCCTGGCCCGCCTGCCCTGCCGCGTTGGACAACAGGTTGGTGCTGGTCTGGCCGCTACCCAAAAGGCTTTGCAAAGGGTTAATCTGATTGGACCTGTTTGTCTGGTACCGATTGAAGGCGTTGATGTATTCGCTTGACGCGGTGTCCTGGCCGAACCGCGTAATGCCTTTCAACGTGGCGCCGGACAGAAGGCCGCCGCGCGCCGCGGCAGATCGTTCTAGCGCCTTCATGCCTTCGCTCATGCGAAACCCGTAGCCTGGGTCCGCCTGAAAATCCGACATACCAAAATCGCGGGCGTACTTACCATAGTCGGGCGCCGACTTGTCGTCGCTTAGCGCCAAATAATCCATCAACCTGTTTTGCGCGGTCAGGCCGGCTTGGCGAAACGGCTCTTGTAAAGCCTCTTGCCGGTCATAACCTTGCTGTTGCAGTTGAGCGGCGTCGCGCGCGGCGTTGGTTTGCGCCTTCGACGCTTTGTTTGCGCCGAAAAGGCTAACGCCGGTGCCAAGGGCGGCGGCGCCAAGAATTGCGGTGCCGGTCGATACTGGTTCAGGCATTAGAAAACTCCTTTTTGTAGGCGTCGAAGTTTTCGCCGTATAAAGACATGACTGTAACCGCCTTGGCTAACGCCGCGTCCTTGCCTTGAGCCAACAATACAACCATTAACACGACATCGTAATAGGATGCGCGCCAAATAAAAGACCTTTCGTCAATTTGCCCTGCGCGCTCGGCGTCGTCGGACGCCACCCACTTAAGGAACGCGTTGGCCAGAATGGGCAGCAAATTCCCGCTGTTGGCGGAGAAAAAAGGGTTGGACGGCATGTGAATAAGGCTGCGCCAAACGGCGTCATGTAAGGCTCTACGCTCCACGTTGTCGCCGTCGGCCACGTCGTCAAACACTTGGATGACCGCCCAAAGGTCTAAAAGCCATTCCGCGGCGTCAGGCGGCAAACCTAAAACGTCGCTAAATAACTTCCGAAGTTGGTCTTCTGAGGTCACTGCGTTACTTCTCGCCCGTTTGACCGAATGTTGATGGCCGAAGCCGTGCCGGCAATGGTAGAGATAAACCCGCCAGGCGACAAGGTTTGCCCGACAATCTCAGGGAACGTGTACGTCTCCCCGGCCTGTAGGGTCTTGGTCTGGACAATCAGGTTGTCGTTGCTTGCCGAGCCCGCCACCGTCACCAGATTGACGCTGATCGTAGCCGCCGCCGCGCTGTAGTTGGTCGCGGTGAACTTGTCGATGATCGTCGTGACACCGTTCGCCGTGTACTGCGTAATTTGCGCGTTCTCGGCAGTCTTGGCGGGAATGAGAACCTTAACGGTTACGGCCATTGTCGGGCATCCTCTTTTGATTTAATGCGCCACCCAGTAATGGGACACATTTCCGGCGCTTGCGGTTGCGGGGCTTGCGGCGAAAGGCGCCAGCCGGTTACAGGGCAAATCATGCCAGAAACCCCGGCGTCAACCAAGCGCCGCGCTGCCGAATTGCTTTGGCGCCAGCGCCGCCGGCAATCAAGGTCAGGTTAGCGGCCCCCGTACTGCGACCGTCGCTTGTATAAACCTCGCTGCCGTCTGCTATGTTGATTGGTATCTGCGCGACAGTCATCGCCACTGTGTCGCGTAAGATTGTACCTGTTCCGCCTAAAGCGTTTAGATCATATCTATTCGTGAACGAGCCTCGAAACATATTATCTAGCACGGCAATCTGCGCCGCAAGCGCCGCGTTGCTTGCTGTTCCATTGATGATTAACCCACTAACAACCGCAGAGCCGCCGATATTTTCAAGCAGATTGTCGGAAACCATGACGTTAGCGCCCGCGCCTACCCGCATATGACCAAGCGAGCATACGCCTAAATTGCGTGTTATGTTGTTTTTAATAGTGACATCTTGCAGCCATTGACGCGCCGGGCCATCGCCAATCCAGATGCTTGCCAAGTATGACGCAGCGGTGCTTACCGCCGAAAACTCATTACCAGATATATCTACCATGGTAACGTCGTTCGTGTCGGTCCCGACCAGATAAACGCCCGAATAAAACTGTTCTTCTATGGTGTTATTGATTATCTTAATGAACCCGGCAGGGAAGTTGGCGTTGTCAATGCGTATACCGGATTGGGTGCCAAGAATTTCATTTTCGGAAATAATGGTGTACCCGTTCTGTAGATTTATGCACGACCGCTGAGAAACGGTTGGGTCACCAAAAAAATAATTTCCCCGTACCCACCCAAGCGATGCCTCAATGCCAGATTGCGTTTCTGAGAAAATGGCGTCGCTGGTCCAATTTCCAAAATAGCACCCCGCTATTGTCCACCAGTTAGGCTTGTAGGCGTAAATTGGCGTATGCAGCCAATTGAAAGCGACGTTTTCAATCTTGGTATTTGCGTTGGTGCCTGTCCCGCTCGGTGCAGAAATTGAAATGCCTCGGCCCGCGCCAGCGGGGCGCCAAGCGGGATTGACGTTAATTTGGAAATCACGGAACAAACAAGGTTTGAGTGTGTTTGTCACCACAAAACAAGAAGGGTTGGCAAAGTCCAAAAAGAATTGAGTGACTTGCGAGTTGCTTTGCTCTGCCGCGCCCGGCCCTGCGCCATTTCCTACACCCAAAACGCTAATGGTTTGCGTTGCTGTAATCGGCGCGGTAAGGCGGTATTGCCCTGTAGGAAAGAAGATCGTGTTGCCGTTAGACGCGTTGACCGCCGCTTGAACGGCGGCAGTATCATCGGTGTTAAGGTCTCCTACCGCGCCAAAATCGCGCACGTTAATGATATCGCGCATTTTGGCTTGCGCGGTGCGCGCAACGGCGCTAACGCCCGCTTGAATAAACCCTACCTTAGATGACCCGTCGCTTGCGGCGTAGTACGCTTTGATAGCTGTTTCTGACGCCACGATGGCGGCCGAAAGACCAGCCAAAGAATTAATGTTGTCAACAGTCCAAATTTCAACGTCCGCCGCCGTAGTTAATTTAAATTTATACAGCGGCGCCCCTAGCCACACTTCAGCTTCGCCGCGGGCGTTTAGAATAACGGGGTTAGTGTTGAAGGCTGTTTCGCCGGCGCTGGTGTACGTCGCCAGGGGCGTTGTCGTGCCGGCGGCGTAAGAATATAATTTGCCGCCGGCCAAAGGAACGCCGTTAGCGTCAAAAAATTGTAGTTTCGGCGGGGGGCTGAGATTAGCCATTAAGCGCGCTCCTGCGTTTACCTAGGGATAAAGGTCATTGTAGGTGCTACGGTGTACGTCACCCGCAAAAAATCATATGCCGATAAAGGAAATACACCAGAAACAACCCCGACGCTATAGAAAGTTGCATTGTCGCGGGAAAAAGCAATGGCCGACACCGTGCCGCCTGATACAATCATGTTGCCGGGGCGGCCGGACGTGTTCTGGTATGTGTAGGGCGACGCGCCGGGGGTTACGCCGGAAGGGCGTAGAAACCGGCCCGGCACGTCCTGAAACGTTGGTGGGGCCAGCGTGTCAAACGGGGTGGGAACTGCTTGCGCGGGGGGTGTCACGTCCATGTATGCTTGAAGCGCCGCCTGAAGCGCAGCCTCGTCGACGCCCGGCGGCCCAAGCTGCACATCCTGTATAGATGTCGTATCGTTGCCGCTTCCGGTAAGCGTGAACAGGTTTAATAAAAACCTGTACCACTCCCGCGACATTAGCCCCGTGCGCTCGTCGATGATTGGAACGCGCGGCGCAGGGATATTTGTGATGTTGGGTGGGTTAAGCATTGGTCGGACTGGCTCGTAATTCCGCGCCCATGATGGCAATCTTTACTGGGTCCGTGCCGGACACTTCATACACACGGTCGCGGATTTTCATAGTCATGCCCAACCGGCGCCAGATGGTGCGGAAGCCGTAGCGGCCAATTTGACCCGTAGACTTCCAATGCTCGTTCGACCATGTGTGCCCGCCGTCGTCAGACCACCGCAACATGACTTGCGGATTGTAACCTGGCGCAGCCGGGTAACTGGTTGTGGTTAGATACATCGGAGGTACAAACGGAATAGGGTAGTTAGGCGCATCAACAAGCAATGCAAACTCGTCGCCAGCTTCTGTAGTCAACTCATCACCGGACTCAGTAGATATGTCATTTTGAACATACTCAGCGATTATCAAATCGCCGTTCTCTGCAATTAAATCTTGCGCGTCGTACGCGGGGTATAGGTCTAACCCCACGCCTGTTTCGCAATCAAGCTGCAAAGAGTGCTGCGTTGTGCGAAGAAGCGTGTTTTGGCCGGTTGGTATTGCCCGCCAAGACCGCAACCAGCGTTGAATTTGCCCGTTGTCGGCGTAAACATCTAAGTCAAAAGCGTAAATGTTGCCGTTCTCAAAATCGCCAACCACAATTTCGTTATTAAACGACATCTGGCAGTTGCTGCGGTGCCGCGTAAACTCGCCGTTATCCCAGCCTGCGCGCTCATGCCAAGCTTGCGTGGCCACGTCGTACACCCAGGTTGTGTTGGCGGATGGAAAAATCAGAACATAGAATGAATGGCCGTCCTGCTGGTAGGTATAGCCTATGGCGTCCGAAATGTCGCCGTACTGCTGTATTTGCCACTCAACCGCGTGGGTGGAAATGCGCGTTCCGGTGTAACCGTTGGCGCGGTACACAATTCCGCGCCCACGCGCGTCAGAGCCAAGCCAAAATAAGCCGTTGTCCAGCTTGGCAACGGAATACGCAGCGGCGCAACCTATTTCGTTAAACGCACCTTGCACCCGCGTAAGCGGAAAATCGGCATCCCCAGAATCATACCAAACTTCAACCGAATTGGTGCCAAACACCCACACCTCGCGGTGATCCACTATGATAGACACCACGCCGTCCGGCGAACCTTCGGCGCTGGCAAAATCAAGCGGGTCAACCGACGTACCGTCTAGCAGGCTTGTAACCCATATCTTTTGACTATTAGGCTCGTTGAACACAAAATAGCCGTCCAAAAATCCCACAGACCCTGCACCTGGAAAATCAAGGTCAGATATGGGCGCAAGCACAGATGTGGCGCTGTTGTATATAAAACTTGGGCCGTTAGCGGCAATGAAAAGTTGCGTTCCGTTATCAGATATGGAAACGGGACCAGACCCATTAATTATACCTAGTAAAGTCGCTGTCCAAGACGTATCCACGCGGTACAATTCACCGCCGGACACCACATACCCATATGCACCAAACTGCCACAGCCCGCGGATAGGCCCGGTGCCGACCGTGGCAAGCAATTGCAAACCCGGCGCACGTTGAAGAAACGCCGGTTCTTTGCCGCCCTCAGGCACAAGCTCTGGAAACAAATTGACCATGCGGCTGTCCGCAGCGTTGACGCTGCGGGCCACGTAGGTCGAGCCAAGGATCGGCGTCTTCATTGGTTAGGCTAGCACTGCGCCGCGGAGCGAAACGGCCCACCAATCAGTACCAAGGTACTGAAGAATACAAGCGTCGCCCACAGTGTTAAACGTGATTGTGGTGCCGGCGCCGAGGTTTGCAGGCGTCAAAATGCCTGTATCACCGCCCGCGGTTTCGGCCACGTACACAATTACCTTTATCTGCCCTTCCACGCCGTTGGCAAGCGTGAGCGCGTTGCCTGCCGCAGTAGAAGTAAACTTGGTGGTCAACTCAGTAATGTTGACCGCGCCAGCGCCAGACAGCGCCTGCGCGGCGCTTGCTATGGGTCCGTTAAACGTCTGCGTACCGGTAAAGGTTGCAGCGCTAATAGTGGGGGTCGTTAGCGTGGGGGTCGTTAGCGAGGGACTAGTAGCAAGAACAACATTGCCCGTCCCCGTGGCCACTGTGGCGCCCGTGCCGCCGCGCGCAACCGAAAGCGTACCCGTGGTGCCTGCGATAATCGGGACGCCGGTCGCGTTGGCAAACAAATTAGTAAACGTAATCCGCTTGGTAATTCCCCCCTGCACCAACGGGTAATCATCCGTGCCGGATGTAGTGGTGGCTTGAGGAAGTTGCGAGATTGCTACAGTGGTCATGATGTCACCTCAATAATTGCCGGCAAAGATGTTGTAGCGTTGGCGGGTGCCAACGATGCTGTACGGCAGCGCCATGATGTCGTCAGGGTTGTTGATACGCTTAAGATTGCGTTTAGATGTCATGGCGATACGCTGCACCTGCGGCGAGGGTTCAACACCAAACTCAGGCGCAATTTCACACGCCAAGTTGTAGCGGAAACACCGCAGATAGCCCGGCGGAAACGTCAATTCTGTCGCCAAGTTTGCCGGTTGAGACAACGGTTGCACCGAGACGATGTGAAACTCCAGCACCTTAGTCGGCACCGGGTACACATACATTTCGATGTTGGGGAATGTCATGTTGATCCACAGCACTTGTGGATATGTGCTGGTCACGGTCTTAACCGCGATGCCGTTGTACTGCTGCTGATTAATCAGCTTGAGGCCGTATGAGATGCCGCTGGCGGGGTCGCGGAAATAGGTGCTGTCGTCCACCAAGATCGGTCGGTCGCCTACGATGTTGCCGGTCGGGCCAAATGTCCTATACGCTTGCCCCGGCGGCCAAGTTTCCACTTGGTCCAGAGTAGAAAACACGGTAAGCCGTTCGGTATTCCAACTGTCAATCATTTGATTGAGCGCGTTAAGCGCGTCTTGAGACGTTTCAGCAGATGGCGTTTCGCCTTCTGCCAGCACCCCAAGCAGCCGAAGCGCTCCGTTTATCTGGTCACCCGCCGTTGCCATTGCTGTCGTCCTCTTTGGTTACCCGAGTGCGGCGCCGCCGGACAACTAGCCCGTTGACAGGTTCAATGTCCGATGCAGAAGCCGGCGCGGCGGGATCATAGCGCTTCCAGCCGCATTCTTCATCATAAATTGCTTCGGCGTCCATAATAGCCACCTTAGTGCCGTGCTGGGGATGCGTCAGGTAAATAACAGCCATGTATGCCTCTAAAGGAGGTGGCCCCTGCCGAAGCAGGGGCCGGGTAGATTACGAGATTGCGTACAGCGCCCACGCGCCATCGCTGGACTTCCGCGCGCGGAAAGACCGAACGGTGCCGGCGGTGGCTGCAATGGTCATAAGACCCTGCGAACCGCTGGAACCGATGGTCCAGCCAGTGTTGGTCGTCATGGTGATGACGCCCGCGGTCGTCGTGTTGATGACGCTGAAATCAAACGAAGACCCCACTTTGGAGTTAGTAAGAGTGGCGTCCAACGTAGTTGCCAACGGCAGCGTGTACGCGGCGGTCGTCGTCGGCGTACCGATGAGGATGCCGTTGGTAAGCTGCGCGGCCGTCAGCGTCGCGCTGTCCGTAGCCGTTGCCGGCGCAGGGACAGTGACGATTTCGGTTTCATTTAGGTTGCCATCACCAAATTGATAGCCGCCACCGACAGAAGGAATAGCCATGATTGTGTTCTCCTATCTCTACCTGTTAGCCCCAGAGCCGAACGGCCATTGGTGGGCGGATGGCGCTGAAACCGTACAGCACGTCAATACGGCACGGTAGGCGGTCGTTGTTGATGTCGTACTGGCGTACAACACGAAGCGAGATGCCGTTGTGAACCTGGCGGGAAGCCATGTCCACGCCCTGCGGCAACAGAAGGTCCGCCGTCGCAAAGGAAATCGCGTCCTTGTGGTAGATCAAGTTCTGCGGGTACTGCGTAGACGCAGAGCCGAGGAACGTCACCACCGCGCTGGACTGCGGGAAGCTGTCCACCGTCGCAAGAGCATTTGTCGAAGTATAAAGCGCCGGGCTAATCGCCACCGAGGTGTACGCACCGCCGGAAGCCGTGTTGGCTTCAGTCACAACAAACTGTTGAAGCGAGCCGGTTGATTCGCGGGTCTGCGGGTTAACTGCAAACACGCTGGCGATGGTGAACACGTCGCCAGCCGCGATGACCTGCGAGCCGGTGCCGGTGATGTTGACGGTCGCCTGGCCCTGCGTGGACACCGTGGTCGTCACGGTATGCGCGCCGGTGCGGGAGCCGGTCGTATGCTGCTTGATGGACTGAGACATGTTGATTTCTTCAAGACCCAGCACGCCTTCACCCATCAGGCCGTTCTTGAACTGGCGAGAGATGGTGTTGACCGGGTTAAAGAGGCCCTTCAAGCCTTCAACAAGCCCTGCGTTGGCCGCGGGGCTTACCGTGGCGTAGCGCGGAGACATGACAGCGGCTGACTCGTTCAGTTTCTGCTGCGCTTGCAACAGAACCAGAGAGGTCGCCGGGGTCGTGCCGGGGGTGCCGACAGACTGGAAGATGGACTTGTAGGAGTTGGCCACATCCGCGTCGATGCTGGACGCAAGCTGCGAAATACGCGGCTTGAGAACGCGTTCGGCGAAGTCGTCCAACTGCATGGTCAGTTCGGCAGACGTAAAGTTCACACCGATGTGCTTCTGGTTGGAAACCGTCAGCGTGGTGAACTGTTCGTTGTCGTCCTGCACTTGCAGCGCGGCGCCGTCAGTCACCAGAGCGCGGTCTGGCAGACGGATACGCAGGGTTGAGCCGATCTTCGCGCCTTCGACGGCAAAGCTGTCGTCGTATTGGCGGTTCACGGTGCGGGTAATCACAAGGTTGTTCTCGAGGATTTCGAGAGCCTTCCGAGTAATCATGTCGATGGTAAGAAGTGAATTAGCCACAGTGGCTTATCCTTATACTTAGCGGTTGCGGGATGCCTCCCACTTCTTGATCTGGCGCTGGCGGTCCGCTTCAATCCAATCTGACGTTGACATGGTTTTTACGGACCTGGGGTCCGTCGTGTCATAGGCAGGAGATGAAGTTGACCGCGCATTTACCGGAGCAATAGGGGCGGGCGCGGATGAGGTTTTTTTGACCGGCGGATCGGCGGCCAATTTGGCTTCGATCGTACCAATCGCCTTGGCCTGCAAAAAGGGAGGGAGTTTAGAGATACGCTCAGCTTCTTTCGGGTTGGACCCTAACCAATAGATGATGTTGGGGCCACTGTCAGAAGCCTGGATCGACTGGGCCATAACATCAGTCACAGGAAGGCTGGGGTTGTAGGCGACTTGTTCAAAGTCGTCGTACCGCCCGCGAGCGTCTTCCTCTTTCTCATGGTAGGTTTCCAGCCATTTAGCCTGCTGCTGGGCTGCATCACGCTGACGCAACATCTCCTGCGCTTTTTGCTCGGCCAAAGCCTCTGCATAACGCGCAGCATTGTCGAAATCGTCAGGCGCGGGAGGGTTGACGGGCATTGCCCGCCGCGCGTCCAGTTCAGCCAGTTTTTGGGCTTGATCTCGTTCCCATCTCCGCTGTTCGCGGGCAAGGCGTTTGCCAACGATTGCGTCCAATTCCTCCTGCGAGAAGGTCTTAGGCGCGTCCGTTGACGCTTCAGCCGGCGTAATATCATCGGGCGCAGGCGCCGCCGTGGCGGCCTGATCCGGCGCGGGCACTTCCGCTAAGTCTTGTACTGCTTCAGACATTGGTGTTCCTTACGAACCCTGGTGAACCGCGCCAGTACGGATTTTAACCCTTATACGATAAAGGGTAAAAAGTGCGCTACGCATTTTGTTTTTGCTCTTGCGTTTGCATTTTAAACTGATGTGACTGTTTGCCATGCCGCGCCGGAATAAACGCAAAGTTTGGCCAAAGTGGTGTCGAACACCATCAAACCCGCAGCGGGGCTGGCAATAGCGTTTTTCTGTGCTGTGGTCATGTTGGGCAGCCTCACACCTTTTGTGGTGCTTTGCGCGTCCAAAATCGCAGATGCCGAAGGCGAACTCGTGCCAATCCCCACGTTGCCGCTGGTGTCAATGCGGAGTTGCTCGGTGCCTGCAAAGCCGTAAACCAGACCGCCCTGATCCGACCGTAGCCGCAACGCACCCGTCGGTGCAGTCCCGAACCCCCCCGCAATACCGATAAATCCTCGCGTCGTACCGCCACTATCCTTCATACTGATTGCCGAATCGGCAGATTGCAAGGTCAACAAGTAATCAGGCGAACTCGTCCCAATCCCCACGTTGCCGCTGGAATTAATGCGAAGGCGTTCGGAGCCGCCCGTGCTAACAGCGGTAGTGTCAGCAGCAGGGAACCACATACCTGTATTGAGGTCGCCCTTAGCTGCGATAGACGGCAACGCCGCCGCTCCCGCACCAAAAGATGCCACGGTATTCACTGTGAGTGCAGCGTCAGCGGCGCTCGTGCCAATCCCCACGTTGCCAGTGCTGGTGATGCGAAACCGCTCGGAGGCTGCTGTGCTAATAGCAATAGTGTTAACCGCTGGGAACCATATTCCGGTATCAAGATCACCCTTAGCCGCAATAGACGGCAAGGCCGTTGCTCCCGCACCAAAAGATGCAACCGTATTCACGGTTAGCGCAGCGTCTGGCGAACTGGTCCCAATCCCCACGTTGCCGGAAGCATTAATCACAAAAGGAGTTGCATCAGGATTGGTGCTATCTTCCACCACCAGTGCGTTGCCGCTGCCTGTTTGGGTAATGCGAACAGCGTCTGAAACTGAATTTGCGTCTACCGTTAAGGCCGCGGCGGCGACCGCGCGCGCCGCCGTTAAATTAGCCACCGACACTTGGACTGTGGCGCCGCTTTGCACAATCGGCAGCACTTCGGTCCCGGCAAGCGGCGTAGAGGCAACGGAAAGCTGCGAAATCTTTTTATCAGCCATGTCTCTACTCCAACAAAATTAAACCGTTGTCTTCTTGAGTAAGGTTCTCAAGATTTTCAGTTTCAAGGTTACCTTGCGCTTGATCGGGGCCGTACCCTGAAAAAAACGAAACTATGGCGCCTAGCCCTATGGCAACGCCGTTTCGTAAAGCGCCAGCAAACCCCATGTCTCAAGCCTTATTGATAGGTTTGGCGTACAGAATACCGTCGGTAGACACTCGGATAGCGCTAACCCGCCAAACGCCGCTGGTCGTAATAGGAACCGCGAACGGAATGGGGGTATACGGCGGTATCGGCGTGCTGGCAGTCGTTGCAACGGCCCCTTCGCCGACTTCAACGTAACACGCCTGGTCCGACCAAACCACAACACCCTGCGGTCCCGCGTTCCAACCGGTCGTATTAGCCGCCGTGGCGGTAAAAGACGCGGTTTGGGCGGGGAAATCTGCTTTAGTAAGCGGTTTAAGGAGTTCCATCAGTCGGCGTCCTTATGCCAGGAATTTGAGTTTATACAGCGTTGACAAGTATAAGCCAACAATTTCGTCGATTATGTTCTGCAACGCCGTATCAGACTTGTCGCACACCTTATAGCGCGCATCTTCAATTTCTTTGAGGTTATCCTCAAGAAATTCGGTGATATTGGATGTTTTGCGCGCTGAGTGCAAGGAAATCGGGCCAATTAGCCCGTGCCGGCCTTGGTACGCCTCGGCAAATTTGTCCGCAAGGTCGATTACGCTGTCGTAAAACTTGCCTAAAGCCTTATGCTTGGCGTAGCTGCGCGTGTTCAGATGGACCGAATGGGCCACATCACGGGCCAAAAACAGATTGCCAATAAATTCAGCGCAACTCATTGCATTGGCCCTCCTGGGGGCATTTCGGGTTGCATTTGAGCCATGTCTGGCGGCATACCACCCATTTCAGGCGGCATTTGATCCATAGCCGGCATTTGGCGCTCCATAGGCGTGTCGCGGCCCACAATGTCGCCCGTATCCATGGCCGCAGCAATGGTGCCCATCACGATGTCTTGAATTTGCTCAGGCGACATGCCCGCCTGGACCGCCGAAATGCGCTTGGTTTCGGCGTCATACGCCTTGATTTGGACCTCTTGGGCCTCAATAGACTGCTCGACCCGCTGCAACATGCCGACCACTTGGTTGAGTTCTTTGGTCAGTGCCTCAAGTTGCATCTTGGCTTGCTGCATTTCAGGGGATTGATCTTCCCCTTCCATAACCTTTGGATCAATGATCTTAGCAAACCGCGCCGCCATCTCCTGCGCGCCTGGCCAATCCATGTTTTTGACGAATAGATCACCGGCAACGGACCAAAGCTGAGGATTGGACTGCAACAGCATCGACATGGCGTCCAAGGCTTCCTGGCGCTTAGTCATGTAGCCTGGTCCTGTGGTCACGCACACGTCGTAAACGCCGACCGACGGGTTATAGATCTTGTCAATCACAAACCCGTTTTCGTCGCGGATTTCCTTCATTGGTTCCGGCTGCGTGGGGTTAATCCGCACCATACCCACCTCGCCGTCCAACCCTACAATACGCGCCACGCGGGCGGTGTCGTAAATCTTGGGGATCATGTCCACAAGCTGCCGGGTGACGTAGCGGATTGCGCGAGACAGGTTGTCAACGTAATGGTACGTCCCCGTGTCGCCTTGCTTTTCACGCGCGAGGATTGCCCGGCCCGACCGTTCGTTGCTCTGGGCGCCAAGGCTGCTGTTGTACTGCCCCGTGGTGCCCTTAATGTCTTCAGCAGCGCCCATTTTAGCTTGTATGAGGCCGGTCTGAGCCAAAGGCGGTGGAGCACGTTGCGGGAGCGGCAGAGTCTGCCCTGCGCCGTCCGTAACGTCCGGATTGACCTCTAGGTACGGCCAGTTGTTTGTGTTGGCCGTTTTCCACTGCATCTCGTACCCTTCAAACTGGCCACCATAACCAATAAAGGGTGCTTTGGGCGCCAGCGCCAGCATTTCGGCTTCCTGGCTGACCCAGTAGTTATACATGCGCTGGGCGTCCTTGGCGTTTCGCACAAGGCCCGACACGTAAAGCTGGCCGTCTACCTCAAACTCGTTGCCAACCACCCGCACAACGGGGATGTATTTGCCGGCCCAATCGCGTTCTTCAAGAACTTCAAACCCGTTGGTCTTCATCCACTTGACTTTTTTGCGGTCCACCGAGCGCGAGCGCAGCGGCTTACCAAACATCTGCTTGAGTTGCTTGTCTTGCGGGCTGTTGGCAAACGCCGTGATGTTGTCGGGGTAGAGGTTTAGCGTCGCTTTTTCGTGTTCGTAGTAGAAGTATTCGGCGATACGTACCATGTCTTCCGAAAGCCATTGAGAAAGGCTCTGGTCGCCCACGCCTTGCGACAAAAGGCTAGAAATTGGCGCAGCATCTGGAAACATGCGTTCATAATCAGCCTTGCTCACATCTTCAGTAACAAAACACCACTCGGCGTCGGAGCCGCACGGGTCTTGGATTGCCGGGTCCATATAGACCGAGAAAGAGTTGCGAACGCGCCCAATCCTAATATCCTGATCGAAGCTGTCCTCGCGGGTGTATTCGGTCAGGATGCGGATGTAGCCTTCGCCGTAGGTCACTTGGTTGTCGCAGGCGGTATCGTAGGCCACGTCGGCGTCGGAGATGTATTCGATGTGGCGCACCATGCCGTCGAATATCTCAGCCACGCGCACGTCGGCCATGTCGTCCGCCGGAATTACCTTGCCCGTTGGGCGGTTCTGCCGCTGTTCGTTCGTCACCTGGCGCACATGCTGCGGTAGCTTGTTGATCGTCAGGCACGGTCGCGCGTTGATCGTCTGGCCCTGCACGGACCCGCGAGTTGACAACACGTCCGCCGGCCATTGCCATTGGTTGTCGGGCGACCCGGCCATAAACCGCAGGTCGTCCAGCTCGTCCTCGCGGCTGTCCGAATAGGCCGATAACGCTATCGTATAGCGCCGGCGCATAGCCGACAGCCGATCCTTGTCGTCGCTGTCCGATACGCTGCCCGCTGCTTCTACGTCGTTTGATGCCATTACTTTTGCTTCTTTGCGGCCGTGCGCTTGGTTGCATACGCGATGGCAACAGCCTGCTTGGCCGGCTTGCCCGCGGCAATCTCAGCCTTCACGTTTTTGCGGAAGGCGTCTTTTGACGCGGATTTGACCAGCGGCACGTTACTTGCCCTTTTTCGCAGGCTTGGCGGGCTTGGCCGTCTTGGCAGATTCACGGAACGCAGCCGCAGTTGGCGCGCCCTTGGAACCAACCTTCCGCATCTTCTCGCCAGAGCCGCCCGCAATGCGGTCGCGTTTGGCGTTGATGTTGCTGTAAAGCCCTGGTTTTGCCATCAGCACTTCCACCTTCTCATGCTGGCCTTAGCGCGGTCAGCGTTTTCAGACTTAGCTACCACGCCCGCCATTCTGGCGCAAAAGGATTTTTTGCGCCCCTTGTCCGCCTCGGTCTTGGGGCTGGGCGCCGGCGGCTTCAGGTTAGAGCCTGTCTCACGATTGTATTTGGCGCGGCCCTTTGCAGTCAGACCCGCGCCCTTATCCGTCGGTAGCTTCTCGCCGCGGCCTACGGCCAGCGATACGCTCTTTTTCGGCATCTTACACGCAATGGATAATGGCAAAGTTCAACACGACGGCTTCGGATAACGAACCGGCTGAGATGTTACGCAGGACAAACGCGCAAGAACCAGCCGTGTGGCCTGAAACCCAGCAGTTGTAGGTTACATTTGACGCCACGCCGCCAGCCACGTTGACAATCACTAAATCTTTGGCGGATAATTTGCTGTTGGTCATAGTGAACGCAACATTGGTAGTAGCGTTGAGGGTAGCATTGCTCATGGTAATTCGGCCCGCTGAGGCGTTAATCGTCACGCCCGTGGACTTGTCGGTCAACTGCGTAACGGTGCTTTGCGCGGCTGCCGCGTAGCCAATCTCGTCGGAAGCGTAGATGTCCACGCCGTTGATGTCAGTGCCGCTAACGGTTGTTGCGTTGACGGTATCAGCGCCTACGATGTTTTGGTCTTCGTAGGCAACGCCGATTGGCTTTGTATTGGCCATTTAAGCCCCCATCCAAGATGTTGGTATTCCGGCGGGAGAATAGGAGCGCCGGGTGCCCCTGTCAACATATTCTCGATGGGCTACCGGGAAGGCAAACGTCACCGCGATAGCGTCAGCTGCGTCGGGGCTGGCCAGCCCGCGCGACTTCATGTCCTTCTTGCTCTCTAGGAAAATGGTCCCCTTGCTGTCGGGCTTCATCACCGGTCCGGTCAGGTCGTTCTTGAGGTAGCGGTCCTGGGGGATGGCGGCGTCTTTCAGCCAGGCCCGCATCTCACCCCACATCTCAGCCCGCTTGTTGCCCCACATCATAGGGTTCTTCGACTTGTTCCCAAAGTTGACGCCCTTGATCTTGTACCGCTGCTCCTTCAGCCGGTCGACGATGCCGGCGCCTAGGCCGCCCTCGTCAACCACCACTAGCGCCGGCTTGTACGTCTCTATGGCGTCAATGACGTGGCCCACCACCGTCATGGTGTCGTCGCCCTTGTAGCGCTTGATTGCCACGATGTCGCGCCCTTGCCGGACGGCGATGACCGTGCTGTCGGACCCAAACCGGGCAGGGTCCACGCCAACAATAATGGGCGCCGACGGGTCTTTGTGCTGCTGCCGGCGCATGGCGTCGTCCACTAGGCTTGCGCCAATGAACTGATCGTCTGACGCGTTGGGAAACTGACCGTACACCTCGACGTGGGCCTGGGTGCTGTCGGGGCCGTACTCGTCAATAATCTGTTGGTAGACCTGCTTGTCCGTATGCTCGACCGTGCGCGCGTCCACGATCTTGGTGTTCCAAAAGTCCCGCTTGGAGTGGAAGCACTCGTAGAAGTAGCCGCTGTTGCGCCGCGGGTTGCTAAACGCCAGCCAAAAGCGGTGCGGCGTGTTCTCGGTAAAGAACCCCGCTGCGACCGACCAGATGCTGTCGTCAATACCGCTGGCTTCGTCGAACACCAGCAAGACCCCGGCGAAGTTGTGGACCCCGGCGTAGGCGTCGGGGTTCTCAGCCGACCACAGCCGCCCCTCGACGCCCCAGTACCGGGTGCCCATCTTGAGGTCGCGCTCGACCAGTTCCGTCAGCCACTTGGCCGGCATCAGCCGCGTAGCGCTGACCTCAAACCAGTGGCTGTTGAGCGCCATACTAAGCCACTTGGTAATTTCCGCCCAGGTGATCGACCGAAGCTGAGACTCGGAGTTAGCCGACACGATGGTGGTGCTGCCAATCCGCGTGGTCAGCATCCAGATGACCAGCCAGGACACTAACGCCGACTTGCCAATGCCGCGACCGGATGAGGTCGCCATCCTGAGCGTGTCAAAGTCCACCTTGCCGTTGTTCTGCTTCACGTGGTTGGCGATGCTTTGCAGCACTTCTCGCTGCCACCGCCGCGGCCCGTCAAAATTCTCTAGCGGCGTACCCTTCTGCCCCCACGGGAACACGAACAGCACGAACTTTAGCGGGTCGTCCTTGAGGGCCGGCGTCCACAGCCGGGTCATCAACTCCATTTCGTCGTCGGCGCTATACCGCGTGGTCTGCATGTTCTGCCTGACTGATTTGTATTACTGGCTCGGCTAGGCCCTCGATCACGCGGCGGCTGGCCTCTTGCAGCGCGGAGGTGATAGAGATGGTCTGGTTGATGTCAATCTGCACCGCCTGCTTCGCCACCCACCCATGCGCGTGCTTCAACATGTCCAGCGCCGCCTTGGCGTCGCCGGCCAAAGCCGCGTCGCGCAGGACGCCGGCCATTTCCATCTCGCCGTCCGCCCGGCCTTTTTCCTCTGCCAAGGCGGCCAAGGGGTCAAACTCACACAACGCCCGGTATTCGCGCGGCGTCATACCCGACGCTAGCGCCAGCGTGTCACCACGCGCGCCCTTGCGCGCCGCTTGATAAATTGCGTCTAGCCGCGCCTCAGTCGCTTGCAGCCGCCGCGGCTCAAAGGGCAGGGAGTAAAACGTCATAGATTTTATATAACACGGCTTTTTGGGTTTGCAAAAAATAAAAAAGTTTTTGCAGACCCTCCGTGACCGGGACGGGGCGGGCGCGGGGCCTCCCCCCCCGGGCTCTGGCGC
>Ga0181349_1000110_pt1 | contig 31362 bp, 41 predicted proteins | sample Su13VDMM110SD_FD_130106 | JGI IMG/M metagenome (GOLD analysis project Ga0181349, IMG submission 130106) | Freshwater viral communities from Lake Michigan, USA - Su13.VD.MM110.S.D | ecosystem: Environmental > Aquatic > Freshwater > Lake | place: USA: Michigan | collected 2013-07-16 | reverse complement strand
GTAGCCAGTGCCGATATAATCAGCAGGGGTGGCTCCTCCTGCAACTGATTGATCGGTGGCAAAGGCATTAGTGCGAGCAACACAGCCAAGAGCATTTTGTGGAAGTAACTCATATGTTACATATTTAGGCAGCTTGGCTGCTGCATCATACCCTACTAAATAGGCTTGCCGGCAAATTGGCTGTACGCCTGTGGTCTGTGGGAACCCATAAGGAGCATGAACCTTACAAGTCTGTGGGTCTTGTGGGGCACGTTGTGTCCAGGCTGTTGCGCCGGGTGTGCCTGTTGCGGCAACAATCGCTACTGCTAACAATATTAGAAATTGTCTCATGCTTGCTGTGCCCTTAAAGTTAAAAGGGTCAGCTACTGTTTACATGGAATCAATAATTCCGTGGGAATTTAGGTATGCATCTAATCGTGCTTGATAAGAGCTATCTGGAAACATTTCAGCCAACCGTTGTAGCATATTTAGCATGGTGGTTGTTATGGATTTCATGATAGTTAGTACAGCTTGCTTATATGGCGAGAAGCCCGGATCTCTCCCCATGCTTCTAAAAAGTGCCAAATGGCCTTGATTACTGTCTTCATAGTATCCAGCCTTGGCCGCGAGTCATCTTGCGATCGTATTCTTTGACCCAGTATTCCATTTCTATCACCGAGGTCGGCTTTTTGCTGAGCACGAATCTATCAAGCTCATTTGAATAACTTGCCGATGAAAAAAAACGATCGAAAAATTTGATTAAGATTGCTAACATGATGTGTCCTTTGTTAAGTATGCAGAAACTCATGGTTTCTACTTAGTTATTTATGTTGCGACGCAACATACTAAAGATTATTGATTGCGGGGTTCGACTAAATCAATCCAAGCTCGAAGGTCGCCGTGTAGAGTAGCCATAACAGCATCTCGACTGCTAAAGAACACCACACAGGTTCGACTTATGTAGTAAGGCCAAGTAAGACGCTGATCCAAGGCCAGCATGAACTGCTTGTTTAAAGTTTTACGTGGGTCTTCGATTGCTACTGACCAAGACTCAATCTCCAAGAGATCATGCAGCATACAGTATCCATGATCCGTAAGTCTGAGGCCACCAGTGCTGCGTATGTTCGCCCACCAAGTGACCATGGCCCGATCGACAGTCTCACGCCGAGCCTCGGGCACCAAGTCAATCAGCTTGCTTACTATTTCAAGTTTTCGATTTCTCATTGGGGAATATCTGCTCCCCTTGTGTCAACAGTACTACTGAAAACTTGTCAGTTTTGAACTGGATATTGAGCTTCTTGGCCAAGTTTATAGCATGCCCTTGATTGGGGAAGCTGACTTTTTTATACTTGGGACCCGGGTACTGCACCAGTAGGTTACTGGTTTTTAAGTTGATGGGCTGGCGGTCAAAGAATACAGCCCAGACTCCTTCGGCTGCTAATACTTGCTCGGTCTTGTATGTACTACGATTAGTTACTTCAACAAGTACAGTTGGTCTGGGTCGGCTCATCAATAAACTCCTACATTTATTTATGAGCCAACTTCAGGGGCTAAAAGGTACCGCCCTCGACCTCAACTGAGATAACGTTGGTTGTTGGTGCAGCAGCCTGTCCTCGCTCTTGTAGTACCTGCACAGCCAACAGCAGCTTGGTAATATCAGCATGCAGGTCCCGGGCGTCAGTCATGGACATTGTGAGGTCACGCAGGCTGCGGCTTTCTGTAGCCTTGATCTTATCGATAAATTTGTTAATATGAATACTCATTGAGTTTCCTGTTGTTTCCATAATCCTACCCAATTATTAGACTTTGGGAAATAATCTATCTTAAGGTTATCGGCTTTAATTAGGGTATATCCCATGTTTGACAATGCCCAATTAATAATAAAAAAAGGTACTACAAAGTTCATACCACTTCCCTGCCAGCCTGGCCGATATTGTACATTGCCATGAACATTAGGTTCTTCGTACGCAAATACCAATGGGTGTGCTGCATGTACGCTATCTAATAAAATATGCTTGGGAGAGCAATTATTGACTATTAATTCTAATAGATGCAATGGACTATGTAGATGGTACAAGACTCCAAAACAAACGACAACATCAAAATTTTTAGGAGACTGCAATGCTATCATAATATCATCACATAAGACATTGTCGATCCCTTTGATTAATCTTAGGATATCTACGGCGCTTGAATCGCCCTCGATTAATTCTAGATACGATGGATTATTTTTGATTATTAGTTTACTATGATCGGCAAGCGACCAAGGACCAAGCTCCAGCACACGAGATTTTTCGCAAACATGAAAGTAATGTTTGTTAAGATATTCTAGGTATTCTGATTTTGATCCTGTGACTGCTTCTTGATTAGTGAGAACATCATATGGGTGCATGTTGTCAATTAATCCTCGGCCTCAACCTCGTTACGGAAAGGCCCTTTGTATTCATATCGTTGCAGAACAATCAACTTGGGGCTCTGGACCACTTGCCAAGTGCGGCCAGTACGCACACGATACCATCCAGCAGCAAACCAAGACTTGGACCTAGGTTCTCGTGTCCAGAGAGGTACCTGATGCTTGACATCATAGATGGCATTGTATGGGCGCCCGGTAGTAGGGAACCCGTTAACCTCATTATCAACTACAGGCGCAGCTTTCTTCTTAACCGGTTCAAAGTCAATTTGAACTTTTTGTTTAAGAGTCTTGATGGATTTGTATTGTTGTACAACGTTGTTGATTTTGATTTGAAATCCATCTGGCCCAGCTTCGATGTTGCCGACTTTGATGTCACCTTGCCGTAGGATCCAATACTGATTAGGTATTACTGTTTTGGCTACTATCATTATTAAGTACTCCTGGGTATGTTTGGTTCAGCCAACGACCGAATTGTTCTGCTGATTCAGATGCACGATTGAGTTCAAACTTGCCGCAAAACTTCATGAACCGTGCACCCACTTGTCCGATATCTCTGTGTCTAATTTGGGTTTTGATTGCGGTGTCTACCGCTGACTTGATGTTGTCGGGTTGTGCAGTAAGATCAATCAGCATGAGATTGCGCTGATAGTCATCCAGCACACGATGTTCGGCACCTTCATGATCAGTCCAGCGTTGCAACATGAGATTGTTCCACGCATAACCTTGACGTTCTCGATCAGCAAATGCCTCAAGAAGCCCTATTTTGTTCTTGGTGCCCTTGACACGCACGCCGGGATAGGCCGAGAACACATTGTCGCTGGAATCTCCACGCATGCACTTTTCAAACAGTAGCCATTTGGGTTCGGGAACAGTCTTGGGTAGCTTGGTTTTTTTGTCAATTACGAGTTTGTTTTTGGCGTCAAAAATGCCTTCAAGAGTCAGCAGCTCGTCGGTGATGCCGTTGAACTGTTGCACGTTTGGTGCAAGCAATTGAACGAAGTCGGTGTCGCTGCTGACAATATAATGTTGGTCTTGGGGGTGTAACGCTATCCACCGCGCAATGATGTCATCGGCTTCGGCGTTTTCATGTCGGATAACTGAACAGTTGGTCTGCTCACTCAAGTATTTAGTAAAGTTATCAAATGTTTCCCAGAACAGTTTGTCTTCTTCTTGCTCTTTTTCTGTAGCAGCGGCCCGCACTTCAGCACGGTTGCGCTTGTAAGGAAGATACACATCCTTGCGCCAGCTGCGCCCCTCGAGTGCGAACACAACATGGTCAGCGTTGAACTTACGAGCCACCTTGTTTACTGCACTGAGTGTGATGTGTAGTGCGTAGCCAATCTTTTCCCAAGGATCACTGGCACGGAACGCCACATGACGTGCACGGAAGAACATGTTTGCAGTATCAATCAAAAGATATTTCATTAGGTGATCAGTTTGTGTTGTATCATGTATTGTAACACATATCGACTCCAGGCCGCATGGGCTTCTTGTCCAAAATGCCAAGAATCAGGTGCAACTGTTTGGAAATCGTTGTTTTTTAGCCACTGGTGGTAGGTCAATGCGGGATCATAAGGACCTATATAGCTATTTCCCCAATATCGCCGGTTCTCTGGTTGTATGTTGCCAAAGTGATTATTTCCGTTCGAGAAAACATGTTTCACTCCCAATGCGGTTAGCTCAAGATGAAAATCCCAAATAGTTTGATGTGCTTGGTTGGTTGCCTGTTTCCAGTCAACACTGACCACAAAGTTTTTGTACTGCTCTTTTAGCTCATCGGGAACTTGATCGATGCCTGATGCGTTAACTTGGTAGTAGACACCATTATGTAACCATTCTTCACGCTCCCAGGTGCTCCATTGAATGACTACTAGAACCTCGGTAGTTGAAAGATCTGTATCTTTTAACCATTGCCGTGCAGTGCGAAGTATCCTGGTGTTTGAACTGGCGGATTCTGCGTCACACTTGTAACTGGTTTTGAAAACATCAGATAATCTTTTGCCCCAGCTAACCGCCGAGTTATCTGGATGTGGTACACGGCCCATGTAAAAGTAGCGATGATCATCCTCGGCAAATGCATGACAGTTAACAGCTTCGGCAGCCGCAGCATGGCTATCGCCATTGACGTATAAGATCATTGGGCGCCTTTACAATTCTTTAAACTTTCTGATTCTACTACCCGTTTTCTCAGACTGCTACTGCTGAAGCTGTGGTCTCTTGCGTTGTAGATAATTTTGATGTTGCGTTGTGTGCAAATAGTTTTACCGGTAAAGTCACGGGCTGCGTACTCGATGCCCAGTATCCTAACATCCACAGGCAGTATAAGCAACAGGTCTTCTAGATCTTTTTCTGTTTGGTATACTACAACCTCATCAACATACCGAGTAGCAGCCAACTGAATCTGCCGTTCCACAATGGTTTGAACCGGGGCATTCTTGGTTTCTGGCCTGTCTATGGTTGGATCTGTTTGTAGACCTGCAATCAAGTAGTCACAGTAGTTCTTGGCTTCACTCAACATTGCAATATGCCCGGCGTGCAGCATATCAAATGTACTAAACACAATGCCGATTGTTTTACCCTGCTCTTTGAGCTCTTTTACTTTGTTGAATATCATACTTCAACTTACTTCTCTTCGCCCGTTGCCTAGATTCCTACTGCGTACATAAGGTTGTGGGTTCATGGCTTGTTCCTGCTCCCATGTTTCCATTACAACGTGTCTGCAGACATTCTGGAACCACCGGTCTACAATTTCCGAGTCAGTGTCCTCACGCTTGAGTTGATATCCGGCACGCACTAGATTAGCAACAAACTTTTCATTCCAGTCGATTTCAAATGCACCCTGATGCAGATTTTCGGGATCGACCTCTAGTCCAAGGATTGCCACATACGGTTCTCCGCGTTCGGTGGCCAGCTCCTTGGGAGATTTCTTTGGTGCAGCAGCGGCCTTCGGAGCCTTTGGTGCTTCGGGCTCCGCTGGCTTTGTAAATTTTTTCTTCAGATATTCAAACATCAAGTGCCCCACTCGTTCTTGAACAGCGGCACTTGGAGCCGATCGCTATACCTTAGCCCATGTTTGATTGCAAATGCCGCCACGTTGCGATTGTTCATGCCGTACACCTTTTCTACCCCGCCAATGGGCATCAGGTAAGCAGGCCCTTTAAATCCAGCTGCACGGTAAATCTCTATAACTTCTAGTGCTTCAGCAGCATCCTCTTCGGACGCAATTACAAACTTTAGATAGGTGTATCCTAATTTTTCGTATTCGCATACGACTTCAGGAAGAATAGCATCTTCTCTTGATTCGCCACTGACCCCAAGCTTGGCGCTGACACTAAATGTAATAGCGTTGTATCCGCGTTTCTTAATACCCCAATCTTCGAGATATTGTTTGAACTCACCGGTTAACTGTTGAGTACCATTGGTTTCAAACGTGATCTCTTTCAGTCCTTGCATTGACGAATGGTTCAACAAGTCTGGATAAGCACGTTGCCATCCCAGCAAGGGTTCTCCACCTGTGATAACCAAGTGTTCTTCACGCCATTCTTTGTGTGGCAGCATTTCACAAATGCTCTTGACAATGTCCTTGGTATCAATCACCGGGCTAAGATGCTTAAATGCAGGATCCCAAGACGCATAGCTGTCGCATCCGGTACTAACAAGAGGCAGTTCTTTGTAGTTAGCGTATGGACCAAAACTGTCTAAGGCAGCAATCTTGATACGCTCTTGGCTTTTCTCGCCACGCGGCATACCAAATCCGTCGCAGGTAAAGTTGCAACCGAATGTGCGCAAGAAGATTGACGGCACCCCCATAAATTTTCCCTCTCCCTGAATTGAGTAAAATAATTCAGCTATCTTAATCTTTGACATTACAATATTCCGTTAATTCGTTTAATGATACAAACATTTTCTGGCATTCAAACCCTTCTTTTTTCCATTTACTATTTGGCATACACCAACTTCTAACAGTAGTATGATTGACTTTATAGAATTCTCCAGCGTGTTGCAATGATGGAAACATCCCATTAGGAGTTGTTACAAACATTTTCCAATTTGGACGATCGTTATGATTAATTTTAATTATACTATCTTCTACGTCCGGTACGCTAAATTCTCTTTCCATATATCCTATTGCTTTTTTTAGGTATTCAACATTGTCTTGAAATTTTCCTAATGCCATATTACAGTTTGTACACAACAATCCTCTAACTTTTTTAGTAGTATGACAATGATCAACTGCTAGTGCCCTATTACACGGTTCTGGTTTTTCACATATAGCACACATATAATTTTGTGATTTAGCAATAGCTTCATAATGATCGGCGTGTATTCCAAATTTTTTAATAAGATCTGATCTCTGTCTGCGTTTAATTGTTCTTTCTTTTGAATGTAGTTGCATAATGTTCTCCTCACACTTATTTATACAGAGCGAGGATATATATACTTTTAATAGACGCCTTGGATGCTATAAAATAGTTCTGAGATTTTAAGTTTGCTCATTCTGTTGTAACGTCATGTGTAAAAATATTCGACCATTTATGCAGTTTTGCTCGTTTTTGGAGCGCAGCATCATATACTTTCTTTTCGCTGAGAACACCCATCTCCATCATCAACTGAAGCATGCAAAGCAAGTCACCTGCTTCTTCTTCAAGATGTTCCCGGTTAGTCACTCGTGCTTGTGGCTTGCAATTGTCAATCCCAAACCTAGAGCACTTGCTGACAGCTTGAATGACCTCGGCACATTCTTCTTGAAGAATGTTCATAACTTCAGTTTCTTTGGAATTCATATTGCTAGTTTAACATAGATATTTAGATTACACAAGCTGTTTGGCTAATATTTTGGCTGTACCGGCTACTGTTATTTTCATGCCGCAAGCACAAAACCCTTGAGCCTGGGCGGTTCCCAGTTTGTGGGTTTGAGAATTTTACCATCTTCTCTACGAATAACTTTACCAGTACGTTGATCAACCTTGGCAAAGTTACTGCGCATTACTTCCTTCCAGGCGCCCGGGGAGTCAACGCCCATGCTGTGCAGTGCACCGGCTGTAACCACCATGATATCAATCAAGGCATCCAGCTGCTCAACACGATCGCTACTGGCAACAGCAGCGGCCAACTCGGCAACTTCCTCCTTGATCAAGTCACAGTACAACTTGAATTGTTCTGCATTGGGCGTGTCAATAGTTTGCCCACATGCTCGCATAAACTTACGTTGGTCATCAAAAACATCACTCATATAAACTCCTGTTTTATGTTAAGTATCAACGATTGAGCCATTCGGGATTGTCCCGATACCACTGAATAGTGTGTGCTAATCGTTGATCGATTGCTGCTGGTTCTTGCCACCCTAGATCATATAGTTTACTAGGATCAATGCTGTAACACAAGTCGTGTCCTGGACGATCTATCGGAACTAATTTATATAGCAGTTCAAGATCCATCAAGCGGGCTATTTTTTGTGCAAACTCAAGGTTATCAATAAATCTACTTCCGGCACTGTTCCATTTTTCACACTGTGTGGTCTGTGTTTGTAGAATAAATCTTGTGTGGCCGGCTACATCTCCAGCATACAACCATCGCCGCCCACCAATTACTCCATCTGTGCCCACGTGCAGGTTTATGGTCTGGCCTGCTAGCAATTGGCGCATGATTATAACTGGTAGCCGATTGCTTTGACAACGTGGGCCAAACGTGTTGTTGATGTGAATGATACTGACAGGAATACCAAACGAGTTGGCGTAAGATACGCATAGCTCTTCCCCGGCAGCCTTGGATGCTGCGTAAGGTGAGCGGCTATGGTAAGCATCGTTGGGCTGACTATCTTGCCCAACAGCAACAGGCCCAAACACTTCTCCTGAACTGTAGTACACAAATCGTTCAACTCGGTTATGCCGCGCATACTCTAGTAGATTTAATGTGCCTACTACATTATCCATGACCGACGCTGTGGGGTTGCTTAAACTGTCTGCTGCACTAGGGTTGGCGCCGGCGTGTAGTATTATGTCTGCTGCCGGTAGGCACAGACAAGAGTTTTTGATATCGTGCTCGATAATCTCAACCGCAGTTGCAATTTGTTGCAAGCGAGCCATGTTAGTGGTCCCGGGCCGAACTACACAAATCACAATGTGATCCTGTAGGAACTCTTCTGCTAGATAATGTCCAACAAATCCATTACTACCGGTGATTAATACAGTTTTCATAAGCTGTGTGTGTAAACTTGATCGATATCGGATGCCATCACTTGGCTGTATCCCATGTCAATAAAAAATTTATCAAACTGCTTTTGATTTACGTTGTATCTGGCTGCCCAAGGGCTGTACCATTCTACTATAATCACTGGATGATATTTTTCTATTGTGTTCTGTGCACCCGTCAACGCAAAATATTCATACCCTTCGATGTCCAATTGTATGAGACCACAGCCGGGTAGATTCAACTCGTCGATAATCACAGTTGGTACCACACCTTTGCCACCCACATGTATTCCGCCGGCATCGGCAGTGTCGGCACCATGTTCTCTATATGTGTTTAATCCTACAAAATTCTTATTGTTGCCCACACAGGCCTGTGTTTTAATAACGTTAGTAGGGCAGTTCAAAGACAGACATACAAAGTTTAGTGGGTCAGGCTCAAAAGTATACACAGTGTCAAACAAATTTGCATATTGTCGTACATACTGCCCACAATTGCCCCCGGCTTGTACCATGATGCTGCGATCAGATACATGACTCATTAGTGCGTCAAAAAATTCCTGACCCAATGGATACTGATGCATGTAGCTCCAGCAGCCCTGATCGTATTTTGGCCAGTACAGATTGCCTAACTCTGGTCTACTCGATACTCGCAGTTCTATTAAATCGGATATATTCATGATCTTCTAATATTTAGATAACAAGGTTGGTTGTTGTACAAAAATTCTTCCCAGATTGATTCAAGTTCTTGCACAGTATCTGGTTGGTAAATCTTAATGTTGGGGAATACGCCGATAGCCCGGCCAGCGTCCTCGGCCCAGTGACTGAATCCCAAGTGCCCGTAGTCTTGATCTCGTCCTGCGCCTACTAGCTTTACTGGCGCAAGTTCGTGGTCTAGATAGTTACGAATCCACTCATAAGGACGAAACACTACAAATGGTGTGATGCTATAACAAATGGGAATTTTGCCACAGTGTGTGAGCCCCACAGCAGCACCTAGCATTAACTGCTCTGCTGCTCCAACATTGAGGGCACGATCCGGAGCTACCTGCCTTGATTTGTTCAGCACACCAAACCCTAAGTCGCCGGACAGCAACCACACGTTGGGATCTGTTACTAGTGTATCTGCCATGAGTTCGCCAAATCTATTTCTCATAGTTTATCCATGTCCTCAGATTTTAACACATAGTAATGTGTAAGGATGCCTTGAGCAAAAGGCCAACTTGGCGGTGTAGTGTTGCGTATGTTGATACGTGGCAAGAACGCTCGAAGACGTTGAATAATGTACTCGCGATCAATAAAATCATACGCAATCATGCCGTTAACATTAACGTATACTTCTAGGTTATCCAGCTGTGCTTCATAGATAAATCTCAGTGCTTCCCAGATAGATCCCTCGCCGCACTCGCCGTCACTGATCAAACAATGCACACGACGACCACGATCAGCTAACGCATATCCGGTAGCCACAGTAAGCCCCATCCCTAGACTTCCGGTAGAGCACGGCAATCCATCTTCTGTGTTCCTATGCGGATGCACTCCGTGTTTGTGAAACAAGTAGTCGGCATCTTTACCTAGGTATTTTTCCAACACCACGTACCAAGCCAGAGCTGCATGCCCGGAGCTCAAGATGAATGGCTCGTCGGCCTGCTTGTTTTTATAGATTTCTTCGATGATATTAACCGCATTCAAGTTTGAACTCAAATGCGATATTTTTTCTCGATAACTGATTTCTATTATTCTTTTTTCAACATCGTTCATAGATACAGGCTCATGAACCCATCGACCTTCTCGCCAATGTATTTGATTTGTTCCGGCGTAATAACCGGGCTACATCCATGGAAGTACGTGTTCTTCATTGTGAATGTGGCCACAGGGAAGTTGTCTCTGGCTGCTGCCGGATCCATCAAGTGACTATACGCTGGCTGCAACATGATGTTGCCGGCAAAGTAAGGTCGGGTTTGAATTAGATTTTCTTCAAGATAGTCCACAATGTCCATGCGTGTAAACGGTACACCCTCACGGATAGTCAGCGGGAAAGCAAACCAGCTTACATCTGCTTTGTCCTGAGCACGGGGCAGGTGGAAGAACTCTTCGTATTTTTCATAAATTGCAAACAGCAGATCATAGTTGCGTTGACGTAGTGTGTGAATTTCTGGCAACTTCTTGATCTGTTCTAGCCCCATGGCTGCTTGCAGCTCGATGGGCTTCAAGTTGTAACCAATCTCGTCGTACACATACTTGTGGTCAAATATCACGCCTGGCATCTCGGGAATCCACTCGTTGAATCGTTTGCCACAGGTGCCACATTTTAACTTATTGGCCTCGGGACCTACACAATAGCAGCCCCGTCCCCACTCACGTAGAGAACGAACAATGATCTCTTGGTCGGGATCGTTTAGTGCAACAAATCCACCCTCGCCCATGGTCATGTGGTGCGCTGGATAAAAACTACAGCTGGCCATTTCGCCAAAACTGCCCAAGGGTTGACCATCGTATGTTGTGCCTAAGCCATCACAGCAGTCCTCTAGCAGCACAAGCGAGTACTTGCGGACCAAGTCCATAACACGGTCCATGTTAGGAGGGTTGCCTAGCACATGAGCAAACGTGATAATTTTGATATCTGGATCAGTTGCAAGAATCTGTTCTGCTTGATCCAAGTCAATGTTCAGAGTGTCAATTTCAATATCGCAGAACACAGGTGTGAAATTGTTCTGAATAGTTGGATTCAACGTTGTAGGGAATCCTGCAATAGGCATCAGTACCTTGGTTCCGGTAGGGAAGTTGTATCCGCGCTTGGACTTCATTGCGGTCATCATGAGCAGGTTGGCGCTGCTCCCGGAGTTGGTCAGCACACCACGAGTCTTACCAAACTCTTTCGGAAACGTTTGCTCAAACTCTAAACTCTTGTTACCCATAACAAGCCAACCGTTGAGCAGTACTTCTGCTGCTGCCACATACTCCGAAGAGTCAAAATGCGGCCCTGCATAGTTTACAAAGTCTTTACCTGCGACCCAGGTTTTGTCTGTTTGTTTATTATCAATATATTTTTTAATATCTTCTAATATTTGTTTCATATTTTAATTAAAAGTTGATTGCACATTTCTCTCATAATGTTTATTACAGCTTGACTACCACGACTGCCATGAAAATGTAATATGTGAGCCTGCTTTATATGTAAAGCATTCCATTCATTGTGCCAATCTATTGCCTGTTGGTCCATGACTCTTAAATTCATTGCTTGATAGGCCATCTCTGGATGTAGTCTGTCAGAGTTCGAAATATTTTGACTCCAAAACATGGCATTATGTCTTAACTGATCAAACCCCCAATTACGGTCTGGGTGAGTTTCTCTTTGAGTCAACCACTCTTCGCCCAATTTCCATACATCGGTTGACATGGTGTGTGGATAATATTGTATATCATCGTTGTAATAGTGTGCAAAATCTTTATAACTTTTTGGATCTGTATAATTGAACAATCGGTATTGAGAGAACCTGTCAGAAAACAACTCTGTGGGCTGGATCATAAGTGTGTCGGCACCTGCCCAAAATATGTTGCAAGTTTCTTTGTGCCACAATTCTTTGATATCTAACCAATTTTGATAGGTGCAAGTATCGCTATTGGTAGCAGGATCAGTCCACAATACTACTTCAAACGGTTCTTTTACAAAGTGTCGAAAACTGGCTAATCTTAAACGATACATTTCTTGATAGTCTAAATGCAGTTGTGCACTGTTTCGATACATCCAGTTCTCTGATATAGGGCGAACTGAACATACTAGATAGTTCTTTACCATACAAAATTATTCCTATAATTCTCGACTATTTGTTCTAGTTCTTGGTCAAAACAGGCCACTGGTGACCAACCTAATTTTTTTAATTTGCTGTCATCGATAGCGTAGCGCACATCCTGACCACGTCTTTGACTGTCAGTGATGTAATTCTCCCAGCAATCTTCAGCACCGTTGCCGGGAAAGTGATGTAAAATCTTTTTAATAACATCTCGATTGGGCATTTCTGTGTTGCCTGAAATGTTGTAGATTTCATTAATGCTGCCTTGATCGATAAGAGTTATAACTGCACGAGCAGTATCATCGGCATGTAACCAAGTTCGCACAGGATTACCGCGATCATGTAGGTCGATCTTCTTCCCTAGTGTGAGATACTTGATCGACTTTGGAATTAGTTTCTCTACATACTGCCCAATGCCATAGTTGTTGGTTGGGCGCACTATAATGTACTTGATACCAAAGGTTCTGTTCCACGCCAACACCAGCATGTCAGCCGCAGCCTTTGATGCCGAATATGGATTCGATGGTCGTAACATATCTTGTTCAGTATGTGCACCCGAATTGATATCTCCATAGACCTCATCGGTACTAAATTGCAAAAACACCGGCGCTTTGTGACTGGGTTGTTGCTTGATTAGTTCCAGCAAGTGATGTACCCCGTTGATGTTGCTGCGGATGAAAACTTCCGAGCTCATGATGGAGTTATCTACGTGTGTTTCTGCAGCCGTGTTAATAAAATAGTCGCAGTCAACCAATCGGTCTAAGTCGTTGATATCAGATTTGATAAATTTGAACGTGGGATACGTTTCAAACTCAGTCATGAAATTACAATTACTGGCGTAAGTGCAACTATCTACCCCAATCACATACCATCCGAGGTCTAGGCATTGACGTGTCACGTGCGATCCTATAAACCCCAAACATCCGGTCACGTAGACAATTTTCTTCATAATGTACTTATATTATATCGACGGGGTCGATAGATGTTTGTTCACATCTGCAGCTATCATCCGCTCCCAGGGCAGTTGTTTTCCTTGTGCCACACTCGTCCAATAACTCATATCATAGCCCTGTGATATAAGATAATTGCCGATTGTTTGGGCTTCTGTTAACCGTTGTTGACGTCGCGGCACATAGTTAAAATCTCGCGGATCCGATGGTTTACCTTCGAACACTATTCTCTTCCTGAAGGTAGCGTCGTTGTTTTTTCCGGTAAGGTCGTATCGTTCGTGGTCCACATGTACGTCAATTTTAACCATGATATCCAACAGCCAGGCTACCTGACTCACCCAGGCATCGTTCAGCTGGTGCTGACTAAAGTGCCCAATCAGTTCAAGCCATTTGCGAGGCACAATAGGGAAAATGCTGTAAGGGTGTTTGTTGTGTGTTTCGAATGCCTGCAAACAAAAACGGTCACCTTGGTTTTTGATCGTTGTGTCCCAATTTGTAGTACGCATTATTGCGTCGTCATTCCAAAACACCATCCATTTGCCTGTGCTGGTGTGTGCAAGTTGGTTCACATATTCGTGCAGTCGAGCGTAGCCCATTGGCTCAAAGCCAAGGCAGGTATATTTTGCCCCGGACTCTTGAATTTTAGGTAGAACATGGGATTGAAAGTATGCAAAACTTTCGGCATCATCGTTGTCAAACCCAAAGCACCACTGGATGTCAGCTGGCTCTTGTGCAAGGTTGATCAAACTTTCGATACTGCGCTTTAACTGTTCAGTTCGTCCCCGTGTGGGCAATAGGATACTGATGCCCGGTACTACAGTATCCGAAATCATGCGTCGGCAAACTCGTTGTCTTCTCGATGCCCTTGCCGACCTGCCATGTTGCTATCGGTTTCCCGCACTTCGACCTTGCAGCACCAGACTCGTGCAGCCTCTGTACTGCCGCAGTTTGGTAGAAAGATAGTGTTGACGTACTCGTACAAAAAGTCAGCAAGGCCCTCACATCCGGTCTTTTCCACTTCTGTAATCTTGGCCAGTTTAAGTCTACCAAGCTCCAACAAGTGGTCACGCATGGGATCGTCTTGCGCAACCAACAAGGTATGGTCGAACCAGTTTTCAAGCTCGTCCTTTAAGGGCTTTAGACCGCCAAAGTCAGTGCACCAGTTACGTGCGTCTAAGGTGTCGCATTCAAACTCAAAGTGAAAGCTCATGGCATAACCATGAATTAGATTGCAGTGACTATCTGCCCTCCATTGCCGATACGCTACTGGGCCAATTTGCTTGTAAGTTTTTGTACTAAAATACTTTTTTGCCATGCTATTCTCCCTTAGTTATCGAGATCCATCTCGCCGGCTTCTTTAACAAGAGCTAGCACTTCTTCGAGACTATTACACAAGATCTTGGCATTGACATAGTCGCCCTTCTTATTCCGGCCGCCTGCGTCTACCATAAAGCCATTGTCATACCGATTAACTGTGTATGATTCACTTATTTTGGTTAGCTTATCGCTAAGTTTGTTTACTGATTTTGTTGTTGACATAGTTTTCTCTCTTGCTAATTTATCTATTCTACTATTAGATGATTAGTTCCTGTGACCTTTCATACTCAAGCAGATATCGTAAAATTCTTTCTTCAATGCAGGATCCTTCTCAAATGCACCCATCATGATTGCTGTGGTCATATCACTAGAGTGTTCCCGTACGCCGCGTTGTGTCATACAAAAATGTTCTGCTTTGACAACAATAGCAATGTTATCGGTCCTGGCATATTGTTTCAGTGCGTCGGCAATTTGTGTGGTCATCTCCTCTTGAATTTGAGGGCGCTCGCAAATATGATGCACCAAACGGTTGAACTTGCTCAACCCAATCACTTCGGTGTCGGGCACAATCCCGACCCAGCAGCTACCCACAATGTTTTGAAAGTGGTGGGCGCAGGTGCTACGAATAGAAATAGGCCCTGTAGTGTACAAGCTCTTATATCCCATGTTAGGGAAAGCAGTGATCTTGGGCACCGGACGATAGCGTCCACTGAAAGTTTCCTTTACGAACATCTTGGCCACGCGGCGTGCAGTGTCGTGTGTGTTGTGATCGTTTTCAGTATCAATCACCAAAGAGTCAAGTACGCCTTGCATTTTTGCAGCCACCTCATCAACAAGGCCTTCAAGCTCACCTTCGTGTACAAATTCGGCAATATTGTCATTGCTGTGAAAACGGGCGCCGGCTGCGTTGATACGGGCTCGGATTACTTGGGATAGATTGCGTTCTAGTTGGGTCATATATGTTTGTTGGTTAAGATTAAGAATGGATACAGAATGTATCTATTATACAGGTTATTTAGATAAATGTCAACTAACAAAATTAATTTGCCGCAAGTCCGGATAACCCGCTTGCTGAGATAGTGGCTGAATGGTTGGCAGCAAGTTACTTCCCCGCTTACAATCTTCAAGGGTCGGGCAATAGTGCCACCCTGGGCCGAATGTTGATTGAGCTTGCCAAGGAGCAATTGCTAGGTCTCGACCATCGCTGCGCATACGACTCAACTGTGAGTATGCTGGCTTGTCGTCAAGCAAGATAGCTCCGCATTTACCAATAGTCATGGGCTTACTGTGTCCGAAACTCAAGCATTGTACTTGGCCTGTGCGGTACATTCTGGGTTCAAGGCGCCGCGCTGAATCCCAGATGTTTGTGCCATGGAATTGATATTCACCTTGCCAAGCTTCATCAGTTAGGGTATATTCAATTCCCAAGTTAGCTAGGCATTGCGGTATACTAATATAGGTGCGGGCAGTGAATTCACACTGCCCGACTTGATACCATCTCATAGCTAGTTCAATGGCATGGGTACATCCGTCTGTAACTACTACATAAGGTGCACCTGTGTACTCGGCTAATTCTCGTTCAAAACGGAACAGACTGTCAAACATTATACCAAGACCAAGCGTGTGAAATCATATCGTCAAGAGTAAATTTCTGCCAGCCTTTATAGATTCTTCCAAATTTATCTGCACTAGCAGTAAGTACATCTGGATCCCCAGATCTGCGTGGCCCTGTTGACACCTGTAATTTTTTTCCAGTAATGTGTTCGGCTGCATTAATAATTTCTAAATTACTAGTGCCCTTGCTTGTTCCGAGATTATATACGCCAGCAGGCATATCATCATATAATGCACTCACATGCGCATCAGCAATGTCTTGCACATGTACATAATCTCTCACACAACTACCGTCATCTGTAGAATAGTCTGCACCATTTAAAATAAATGGCTTGTTATCTCGAATACTCTCCAGCACTCTTGCAATAATATGAGTAGCCCCAGGTTCTTGTCCGTGACGACCACTCATATCTGCGCCGCAAGCATTGAAGTATCGAAAAGAAACATAGTCGAGCCCGTATGCTTTGCAATAACTTTCTAATACCTGTTCGACCATAAGTTTGCTCTCACCATATGGACTAATTGGTTCACGCGGATCAACTTCATGACATGGATTCATGATCGGTGTCCCGTATACTGCTGCCGATGAACTAAAGATAAACTTAGTTTTTGGTATTGCTTGCAACATAAAGTCCAACAGATGTATGGTCTTAACTACATTGTTATTATAGTACTCGCACGGAGTTGACAGACTTGGACCAACCAAGCTTGTGCCAGCGCAATGTATGATAGCATCTGGCCGCGCCTCGAGCAACTGTTGTTTAGCAACATCACTATCGAAATCTGCCTGGAGAAAACTCATTACATCTTTGTCAAAATGATCCGGCAAGGGCCGACGATCAATGCCAATGACCGTGTGCCCGGCATCTTTAAGACGTAATGCAATATGACCACCTATGTATCCAGCGGCACCAGTTACTACAGTACTCATGCTTCGATCTTAACCACAGGATACTTGGCGTGTGCGACATGATCTCGATACCTGGGACCAACACGCCGCCACTGTTCGCCTTTGCCTTTGTCCTCGAGGATATCCACAATGCGATCCACAGTGCTGTTGTTCCAATCAGAGATCAGGCCCATGTTGTGATGTGGTTTTTGCAACAAGCTGGTAAGCTTGTTGAACGCATCATCTTCACTCCAGGGCACATACAAACGGTCCGGATCATTTGCAAACGTTTCCGGAAAACTGCGATAAGCTGGATACAGTACATTGCATCCTAGCGTGTCTGCTTCGCTTACAGTGTTGCTGACCCAGTCTTGCAAGGCACAATTAAACAGTACTCGAGTATTATTCAGCAGTGCATAGTAATCATTCTTGCCGAGGTTCTCGTGAATTTCAAGCAGCCCTTGTTCCTGCATGGCTCTGGCGCGGTCAATGTATCGAGGGTTGTTGCTGCGCATCGGCCCGCCTGAAAACACAGCAAACTTGACTTGCGGGTATGTTGCTTGATACTCCTGCGCCAGATCCATAAAGAAGTCTGGTTGTTTCTCTTGGTCAAACCGTGCAGCAAATCCAACACGAAGATCTCGCGATTTGAACGGAGCAATATTCTCGGCACCACCAATGCGTTCTAGCACTTCTTCCTTGCCAAACGCCAGGCCACTGATGTTGTAGATCGGGGCCTTCCATCCAGCAATACGCATGTGAGCAACCATCTCTTCGTTGGTAGCAAGCACACCGGTTACAAATTCATTAACCATCTTCTCGTATGTGCTCATCCATCCGGCCATACCCCATACATGAACAAAATCATCGGGGTCAATGGCTTGTGCAAGACAGCGCACATAGATTCGAGGACGCATGTTGAGCGGCACTTGATCCAGGATGTAAGGCAAACTTTCAATGCCGGGTTGAAACATGTCCTCAAAGTAGATGACATCTTCGTTAGTGACATCACCACTGCGCATCATTTGCACCAAGTTCATCATCTGGCTCAATGAGAAATAGCTGCGACCGTGTGCATCCAGCACCTGGCCCACACTGATGCTTTTGGTGTTGTCAATCACCGATCCAGGCACGTACACAACATCAAGTCCGCGGCGATCAAATACTCGCCGATTCCACTCTGTGAGTTGAAGTGTGTAACGAGCCTCGTAAGCCTCCAAGCCCATGTAAAACAACTTACGCACTGGCATACTTCCTAAACACGCGATCTTCGGGCTTGCGACCGTCAATCACCCACATGTCCTTGGCAGCTTTGTTCTGCTGGTTCTTGGTGAATTGTTGATAAGCATAGCTCTTCCAATTGTAGAGATCGGATTCGTCGTACATGTATCCGAAGTCTTGGCAAAATTCCAAGTACTGATCCAAATCATCAAAGATTTGGTGGACACGGGGGTTAGGTTCAAAAACAGTTTTAGCCATATTTTTTTTAATTAAATTTTCAAGCGGTTAGGAGGTTGGTGAGTTTCGTAACGTATAAGGCATCCGTTCTCACCGTCTTCGGATACCTCAATCCACACTGCACGTCCAGGATGTCGGAAACTGATATGAGTGTATAGGTCATCTGCAATCATCTCGCAACTTTTATAGTCTAACGCTAGTATAGCATCTTTGTAGAGATTTTCCAACCATCTTTTGAACTGAATAAACTCAATATCCCGGTCATCATGGAACACATCAATCCAAACGCGGAAGTGAAAGATATGACGGTGCGGGTAGCCCAGAAAACTTACATCATATTCGTCCCCGGTAGCCAGCGCCGGGTCAGTTAATGCCGCCGGATACTTGTGGATACCTTCTTTTTGAAAGGTAACCCAGATCATCCTGGATGCAGCTTTACGAATACGTTCAGTGGAGTCTCTTTGGTCTTGGCTCATAGTGTTTTGTCCTTTGTATATTCATCCCAGCTTGTAAAACGATTCCGTGCCATGAGATCATGTACACTGTGACACCATACCCCGGGGTTTGTGGCATCAAAGTCATAATCATCAATCTTTACGGTTGCATTGTATCCCAGTTGCTGGATGTAGGGAATTTTAACAGATATCATGGGGATAAATTTATAATTTTCGGTTAGGCCGCTTTCAAGTAATCCTTCTACACAATTTACATCAATGTCAAGTGTACAGGTGTACTCAAGCTCCAAGAAGAAACTAATCATCTCTTCCCATTGTCCCCAGTTTTCCGCATCATTGATTGTTAGCCTAGGAAAGCTTTGATTAGCCCCAAAATAGATATGTTGAATAGAATCGCCGGCGCTGAGTTGAGCAGCAATGTCATCTACAGATTGTACCCCTACAACAAACAAGGTGTTCTTACCCCGCTGTGGAGTATTTTCAACTTCGATACCGGTAAAGAACTTGATGTCCTCATGTCCTTCTCGATTCATCGCCGGTCCTCCGAGCCAAGATCTACCCGCTGGTTATGTTCGTGTTGTTGACGACGCAGAAACCGTAGTTCGTCAAGCACAGCAAGCCGCCGTTTCTTAAGTTCTGATATCTGATGGTCTTCGAAAACGTTGTTCTTTTCCATAGCATCGACCCGATTATCTAGATCGGCGTGCACGTTTTCTAAGTGTCGAATTCTAGTTTCATACATTATACACTGTCCTCAAGTTGATCAAGTCGAGATTGATCAAGTTCATCTGTAAGATCTTCCTCGACTACGCTGAATAAATTGTTATACTGAGTATGAGCGTTGACTGCTCGTTTTCCTGTGTACCCACGGGTTCCCACCACCCGTTCCCATACTTTAGCATGTCCGTCGATAATTTCCAAGCTCTTTTGGCGATCACGGGCAGAAAATATTCTATCAATTAGGTTAGTAACATTGAATGCTTCAGATATTGGATGTACCATCATATCTGGGTAAACACCCGAATCACACATTCGATTTGCTCGTTGTACCGATTCTAAATGCATCCAAACATTATGTCCCATAAGCAAGGCGTAGCTGAAACTATCCCAAGATGTGCGGCCTTCCTTACCAATCTTATTTAGGTCGCCGGGCTGGTAACAGCAAACATCACTAATTTTTAACCTACTGGTAATGGGACTGTCTTCGAATTTAGGATGGATTCCATCTTGCCGAACTGCATTACCAAACATACGAGAATCAGTAGAGTACTTTTTATCGTCTACCGTAGGACTCATGTTGTAGGACCATTTGCCCCTGCTCTCTGTGGTGATGTTATGGTATAATTGCCCGTTGGCTGTGGCCAAGAAGGGCGACGCACAGTCGAAACTAATTGTGAAGTTGGGATTGTGATAGTACCGAATTGAACGTTGAATGGCTGTGAGTAATACTGCCCATTCCAACTTCGATGTTCCCAAGAAATGCATCCAGTCATGTTGTCCTTTTTCTAACAATCCATCATGTATCAAGTGCACCAAGCGTTTAAGCACCAGGTGCGAATCGCACATGTTTTGCCCTCCCATGGCCCAACCATTAAAGGCATTTTGGTGCAGGCCAGGATCAGAATAGCCCTTCATCATGTCGTACCAATGATCAGCTTCGCTGTGATTGCTACCCTGCAACACGTTTAGAATCTTGGTCTTGCCATACCGATTTGCCATCCAGTACTCGTTGTTGTACTTAGAAGCGTTGACTGCATCATCATAACTGTGGATCCCGCACAGCACAGATGCTTCCTTGTCCAGGTAGGTCCAGGTAGGGATATCCATGGTCATTGCATAGTCAGCAATTTGACATTGCCACTCGAGCACTTGTCTGCGTTTCTTCTCTGCATTCAAGTCTGCAGGGTTGGCCCATTGTCCGGGCCACACGCCCTTGGCAATCTGGAATCCACCCGAGTCCAACAGCATGAAGCTGTCAGGATCTCGATCCCGTACCATGTCTTCCTTGGCACTGGGCTTGGTCATGTCAAGATTGGCGTGACCTGCACTGTAAAGACTCCAGCGATACGGGAACAGTGCCTTTTGTGGATTCAACCAGTTCAGTTGTTCCATCTCGGGAATACCCGCAGGCATGCGAGTCTGTTCTACATACGTGCCGGCACGTTGTTTGCCAATATAGCTGCCATAAAAACTGGAGATAGCTGGCAGAAAAATAGCGTAGTCGTTCTGCTTGGCAGTTAGGTCGTCTTGTTCAATCATCAGCAGTTACTTGCCCATTGCAGGTAGGATATAATTGTATTCAGCAATGCCCGAGTTCACAGTGATCTGTGCAGCCCCGTCGTCACTGATGCGGATAATTTTGTCCCCGGTAAGGTTTAGAATACTAATCACCTGTGCTTTGGGATACGACCATGAACGCTTAAGAACTCCCGATACTCCGGCCTGGAAAACAAATTCACCAGCATGTGTGCTGTGGTCGCCGAACATGAACTTCAAGTCTCCCTTGTCAGTTCTCACCTGAAAAGTGTCTTCTTCTGCATTGGCCTGCGCCTGCATTTTAAGTCTTAGGACAGAGGCAACACTGGGCTCAAATTCAATATGCCAGGCCGGAACCTTGAACTTCATGGTCTTGAGCTTTTCTGCAATGATCTCCGATGTCATGAACCGGTAGTCATTCGTAAAGTCCTTGGCAGCATTTTGAAAATGCAGGCCCACTGGTATAGCCTCGCCGTTGCGATCCTGTCGCGACACAGTAATATCAGCACCTTCGCGATACTCTTGCAAGTTCAAAATAATTTTGAGCTTGTTAAGATTTGGCATACCAAATGTGCCAATGAATTCAGCCACCGGGGTCAAAAACTTCCCCTGCACAACCACACTGCGATCCTCTGACAAGCCATCAATGATAGTGTCTTGGTCAGTACCGGTGGTTTTAATCAAATCAATGCAGCCAAGATCAAAAGTGTGTTCGACGAGGTCGAGTAGATAATCTCTCATTATAAGTTCTCCTATATGGGTTAATTGTATTACAGTTATTTAGATTTTGCGACAGGTTTCGGTATAATTTTATAAACACTATGGTTTAATTCTTACCCGCCTAGTGTGATGATCTTTGCTAGTCACTGGTATAATTTTCCCCAAGCTTTGTCCGCCGCGTAGCGATGTAAGGCGACCCGGCCGCCGCAGTTCTATTAACGCATTGGATTTTTCTAGATAATACCATTGAATTATTTCAAAACCAAGAGTTTTTGCTAGTGTCTTAATCATGTGTCCGGGAGTGTAGCACATAAAACCTCGTTCAGCTAGCTCAACACCGCCGGCAATATCACAATCATTGAATGTCATTAGTAAACTTCCACCGGGCTTGAGCTTGTTGAATATCTCTGTTAGATACTGGCCGATACGTTCCATGGGCATGAAATTGAAGTAGTGCAACGCAACCACTAATCCAAATTGTGATTGCGGTAGTGCTGATAACACTGTAGAATCTTCGTCTCTTGGTTCAATGTAAACTTGTAGCCGTCGTTGATACTCTTCCCGGAAACGATTCAGAGTCGGTTGAATCATTTCTTCACAGTAGTCTACTAGATACAACGGATCTGACCCAACTAAGTCTTGGATCCAGTCTTCTCGTCCGGGCCGGATGACCATAGCCGGGTGATGCCAGTCGGACAACAATCTAAGTCGACTACGAATGTAATCAACTGCATCCAGAGATAATTCTTGCTGTCTCGCAAGTAAATATTCGGGCTTATCTCCGTGCTGACCTGATTTATAAAGTTCAAAGCTGTTTGCAAAATATGCTGGTTCTAACTGATCAATCAAATCTTGTAGTTGTTCTCGTATTTCACGCACAGTAGATCGAAATTTCATAAACGCACCGTGTATTTGATCACGGTCACGATTAAGCTGTTCTAGCAGATCCGGGAACTGTACTGCGCTAGCTCCGATGCTGTGCAAAATTGGACCAAGGTGACTACTAATCAAAAGATCTGTGTCGGCCGGATCTAATCTTGCTAACAAATTTCTATAGTCAATTATACAGCTAAGTTTCATGTGAACTCAAATAGGGATTGGAATGTATTTTCTGTGTTAGTGGCCTGACTAATGTCCCAGTTCAGTACACCCAACAAGTTGGATACTTTGCTGTCGATAATTGTAGTTTCCATCAAGCTGTCGTCGAATGGCAAGTCCCGGAACCACTGTGGCAAGTGCATTTCGTCTGTGGGGTAACCGATCGAAGTCCAGCCGAGAGCGTTGGACTTTAGCTTGCAGACAATTGTTTTCATGCCGTCGATAATTTGCATGCTGTAATTATCACTGTTCATGCGCCGCATAGTATTCCAGTTAAGTGCAGCACGTACATGTCCGGGCATGTTAGCTCTGCCTTCCTTGAGTTCAGCATCGCCATACTTGGTCAAGTTGTTCACACGCTTGGGTGTGCCTTTTTCCCAGGCTGGCCGCTCCATGAACAAGTACTTGAATGCTCGAATTTTTTCAATCACATCTGCACGACTATGTCCAGTTAGTACATTCTCCAGGATCTCACTAAGAAATTCCTGGACTACCTTGGGAGTGTCTGACCTCTTGAGATCCAGGCCCATGGCCTTGACCTTGCCCGGATAGCCATTAACATCAAGACGCTTGCCTTCCTTGTCATAGTAAAGTACAGCGTACCGCTTCTTGGTAATGAACAAGCCTTTGCTGGCAACAATCTCTCGGCCTCCCTTGATAACACTGCCCATTTCTCTAGGGCAATGGAATGCTTGCTCCATGAACCCCGGAAAGCTTTGGTTCACCTGTTCGGCAATGCTGTCATACAGAGAAACACAGATGTCCTTGTCCCATTCCATGCGCCCTGCTTCTACATCATCCTTGAGCATGGGCCAAGCAGAAAAGTAACAACTGTCTGTATCACCATAGATGATAGCAGCGCCGGCATGATCGTACTTGCCGGTTACACATTCATTTACATGAGCATCCATGTGCTTGGCAATACTACGTCCGGTCAGCGTGGTACTTTGCCCAATCCGCTTGTCAAAGAACCTACAACCGGGATTCAAAATAGCACCATACAAGCTGTTCAAGTTAATCTTCTTGACCAACTGTCGCTTGTCCCAGTATTCTTCTTCTGTCTTATCTGTGCATTCCCTCAACTTGGCCTGCATTTGTTTACGTTCTGCATACCAACGCTTGAGCAAGCCTGGGATTACACCTTCTTTCTCATAGGTAAAGATAGTGCCATTGGCGCTTAGGATCCAAGGTTGGTTGCTGTCAAACACAGCCTTCCATACCTCGGCCGCCGAGTGCACAGAGCTGTTGCCATCTTGCCAGTCAATGGTAATATCAGTGCCCCGCTGCTGCTCCATCACAGCCGTGTACTCTAGTGTGGCAAACAATCCGTCCCAGGACGCTGCAAAACTATCGCCTTTGGCCATGCGTTCTTGAATCAGGTTGTCGGTTGCTGTGCTTCTGAGTTGTCCAACAATGGTTTCTGGGCCCATGTTAAGGGCGCGAATAGCCGAGGGATAGAGCGAGTTGATGTCAATGGAACCGATGTATTCATGGATTCCTTTTTTGGGCGTAGCAACATAGGCACCTGCCGCTTGTGTATCACTGTCATTGAGTCTCTCTTTACGGTTAGGAACTACTAGCCCACGTTCATGGGCCTCATTGATAATTGCTTGCTCGGTCACTGCCACTGCACCCATTGTGGTTTGCAGCAACACAGTGTTTTCATGTGCCAGGGTGTTGGCTAGATCCAGAAATCTGAGTTTCTTGTCGATACCGGCAAGTCCGACCACGTCCTGCCGGTTGTACTCAATAAAAGTTTTCCAGTTCTGATTGTACAACTGATCAAGTGTGCCTTCGTACTTGGTCTTGCCTGCCAGTCCCTCGTACTCCAAGATAGCATCCAAACTGTAGCTGTGTCGCTCTTCATAGGTGTACTTGCGGTACAATTGCATGTAATCCAGGTGAACACGGCCAACCAAGTCATATGTCATGTTCTCGGCACCAAAGCGTTCAAACATTCTTGGCTTGGGCAGTTGCTCCCAAAGGCAAAACTTACGGGTATCGTCCTTGCTCAACAACTTGATCACACGATTGACAGTGTATGGAATATCGTATCCCTCACTGTTCCAACCACTAAGCACGTCGGCATCTTCAATCAATGACATAAACGTTTTCAGCAGTTCAGCCTCCTCCCAAAACACAAACGTGTTGGGAAACTCAGCTGCAATCTCTTGTGCAGTTTCAGCGCTCATGCGCTTGGGCGGAACCACCAAGGTGATCAATTGATCCATCCAGTCTAAGTAGACTGAAATTGCTGTGATAGGATTAAACGGATCATCAGGTCGACTATAACCTTTTACCGGATCAAAGTCGACCTCAATGTCGAAAAATGCTGTGTGCAGCGGCGGTCCGTCTTGCCCTTTGTAGTTGTCTTCCAGGCAACGAAACACCGGGTTGATATCACCTTCGTAGATGTTTTTACCCGAGTGTACCCGCATTTCTTTGCGGAACTCTTTATTGTTGCGAGAACTAAACCGGCTTACTGGCTTGTCGTAGATGTTGCGAAACTTGCCCTTGGGGTCGTCGTAGTAAAACACATAGTTAGCTGGATAGTCTTCGTAGTAACGAACACCATTGCGTCGGCCCACCAGGTGAATACGATCACGATCACGATCATATAAGGCGTCTATGTAGCTCATCTATCTCCAATTAATTGTATAAAACTTTTTTCTAGTTCTGACCACATGCATTCATTGTCAATCCAATACTGCCCGTTCAGTGATTTTATATCATAGTATACTGGTGTTGCTGTATTACACCCTAGTCTTTTGAGTAGATCCGGGGCAAATTTTGATACAATATCACGATTACAAACTGGCGCAGACACTAGATTCAATTCAGAAATGTTGTGTTCGATCGCATATGTTATATCTTGTGCTAGTCTGTTAGTCGGATACCACTGTATATCCGATTCCAGTGAAACTTTCTCCAACCATTGTCGATTAGCAAGATCAAACAGCACGTTCTTTTTTATAGAAGGATCGCACAATGACGGAAGTCTAAGAATAATATGATTGGGAAACTGCTGAATCTGTTGCTCTAACCATAGACGATTTTGACCATAGTTTGATTCTACAAAAACATCCACTGTACTAATGTACACAATCCTATTGAACTGGGTTCTCTTGAGAGCGTCAACAATACTAGTACAGTCATCAAGATCGCGGATCGTATCCTGATTTACTACTATACGGTTTCCTGTTGGTGCTGCTAGTATGATAGTATCATGACTCAAATTTGGCAAGCTGTCAAGATTGGTTCGGTTGTAGCTGTGGTCGACATGCAGTTGGCTTGCTATTAGCTTGCCAACAAATCCCGGGCCAATGATAGAATACCCGCTGCCCGAATACAACATTTACAGAGTTCGGCCCACAGTTTCCAGAATAGTTTCCAACAGGTCGTGATCCTGTTTCTCTTTGCCGAATTCCGCTTTGTGTGCCAAGCGGATGGCCTTCTTTAGTACATTGGGTTTGATTTCTAGCTCTTCGGCAATGGCCTTGACCGTTTCCGAAAGACCTGCGTTGAGGGTTTCAACATCATGCATGATCTGCATGCCTTCGTTGATGATTTGAACTAGTTTGGCTTTTTGTTCGCCAGAAAATACTCGAGTGTCCATGTAAATCTCCTTGTTAAGCTAGTATAACACACTTGTCACAAGATTCATAGTGGATTGAGCACAGTTTGGAAAAGTGCCCCTGTTTAAAAGCAAGCAAGGTAGCGAATCTTTTGCTTTGTGGGCCGGGGCCGCCCACCGCACCTTAACGGTCCTAGGCTTGGTTCTGTTCGCGCTCAGAGCGCATTTTATATAGCATGTTTTGGATAACACGGATGTCATCCTGCTGTTGTACACTTTCTTGTACCAGTTTGATAAACTCTAAACTGGCAGGATCGTCTTCGAACAAGTCATCAACAAACATCATTGCTCCTCGATGTAGTCTGCTGACTCAAGCTTGTGGCGACGATGTGAACGATACATTTCACATGCCATGCCGGCTTCGTCTAGGCTCTTGAACTTGACCCTGCTGGGACGACCCTTGATACTGATACGGAAGCCGTCGTCCTCGTTACCGTGAATCTTGAGATCATGTCCGTCATCAGTTGTGACAGTTTTGACTGCTGATCCAATTGTGTCACCACTGTGGGTAGGTGCGTCTTTGCTGGATAAGGCAGCGTCATGCTTGACTGCATCAGCTACACTTTGCAAGTAGTCGCCCAGGTGGCGCTTTTCTTTGTCCAGTACATCTTCCTGTGCAATGGCTTCGTCAATCTGGGGTTGCCAGTAAGACTCTTCAACTTCGTCTACTGCAATTTTTTCACCGCCGGCTTCGATAGCACCAATACCATCAGCATCATGTGCAACCTGTTCCAGCTGCAGCCAGTAGCGGCGCGGCACAGTCATCATGCCCGACTCTTGGTCTTGCTCAACCACATCACCAAATCTTTCCATTACAGCATTGTACGCACGTTCGGTATCCAAGTGGAATCCGACCAGATCCGCGCTGGCTTCTTCTACTTGTCCCTTGTTGTGTGCTTTCCATGTGGTGGCATACGCAATGGCTTTTTCTTTACCGGTCAGTTTGCCGTCCTTGGCATAACCTTGCTTGATGTGCTTGACCATGCGTTCGGCCCGAGCACCCGGGGGTGCGACTTCTGCTACACCTTGTTCGTTAGTTTTTTGGTCACCTTGTGAACGGAGTTCGTAAGCCGCGGCACGACGGTCTACTTCTGCTTTTGCATCTTCAACACTTATCAAAAATCGTCCAAATCGATTTGGATCTGCTGCTTTTTGTAGATAACTAGTACTGAAACCTTTTAATATGGGTTGTTCAGGCACGTCGGGAACTACTTGAGAAACATTGGGCTTACCTGTTAGTCGGTTGACACCAGGTTCATCTTGCCCGGGTACAACTCTAGCACTTGCACCCATGGCCATTGAACCTGCCAACGCTGCTGCACCAAGCTTTTGTTTCCAGCCTTCCTCGACATCTTGCTCTTTTTTAACAACAAAAGATACATGCTTGTTTCCGGTGTTGGGATCTGTATATGTTCTCTTGAATACCTTACCGCCGTGAGCTTTGGCATGTGCAAATGCTTCTGGCTTGCTGTCAAAGCGATTAGAGGGCGGCTTAACCATCGGGCTTGCTTCTATACTCTCGTCATATTTGTTGTATTTGTCTCTGATCTTGTCTAAATCTTTGCCTTCACGACCTGCCTTGGCCAGAGCTTGCATCCCGGCTTTACCGTACTTTTCATAACCCTTGGCAGCACGGCTCATGGCACGTTCACCTTCTGTTACACCCCCGATACGACCAGTACCTGATCCGCGCTCTCCGGGAGAATATGAACCTTTCTGTGCCTGAGTAGCATGTGCTGCATGTTCTTCTGGCATCGCCTGGAGTAAAGCACGATATTGCTTTGCATATTCCTGCGGATTATCGTATCTTAACGATTGTATGCTAGCCAATCTACGTTCATATTCATCAGGTGATGAAGAGCCTTCCGCCACACCTTCATCTTTTCTCCAACGAGGTTTTTCACCTCGTGCTGCCATCGCAGCCAGGCGGTTCTTTGCCTGCCTCATAGAACACTTTCCACTTCGGCAAATGTAAGTGCCATTGTCCAAAGCAAATCCATGATCATCACGGAGATCGGTTTCACATTTGGCACACTGAACTACTTTACCGTGTCCGGCAACATCTCCTACATGTCCAATAACTTTTGCTTCCGCCACATACTCTTCCTTGTGCACCGTTGCGCCACCTTGACCGGGGCCTTTACCATACATTGCTTGACGGATAATCTTTCGTAAATGATTTCTATCCGCCGCAGTCTGAGCCATTTTAACAAGACTTTTTGCTGTATAGTCATCACCATTTGCTAAGGCATCTCTTACTTCTTGCTCAAGTCTTTGTGTATCAGGATCTAATGCTTCCGCCACACCTTGCTCTCTAAATTTACCTGGATTTCCTCTCTCGCCTTGACGCATACTATAATCAGTGTAATCATCGTCTGAATCCTGATCAAGTGAACCATCTAAACTTGCATCATTGAATGATGTTAACCAAGCATCTTGATAGATAGAATCAGTTGGATCATATCCCAAGTGTTTGGCAACTCGACTTCCCATTTGTTTAATTGTTTCGGCATCTTTACCCTGTTTGTATAATTTGATCAATACGCCGGAGATTTTGTCTTTCATCTGCTCGTACTTAACATATCCCGGTTCAGAGCCTTCCGACATGCCTTGTGCAGATTTAACACCGGCACTACGAACCTGTAGTTCATAGCCACGTTTGGCCATGGATGCTGTTGCACTTGCAATGGCTTTTTGTTTGGCCGCAGCCGGGCTTGATGCTGTCACAGTAACAGGCGACAATACACCGTGATCAATTGCGTCAATGGTGACAGCATATTGTTGGCCACCAGAGTCTTCTTCGTCAAGTCCGAACTGATTTGGACGCCGAGAAGTTTTCACCAGTTTGTATTCCTGACGCTGATCACCCAGGCCGGCCATCTCATCACGGGCCGCTGCTTCATCTTGATGTGAGCTAAGTGTGCGACCCGTTTCACGGTGGCGAATTGCATACCGGACTGGTTTGGCATCAGGCTCTGCACCCTCGCCGCCCACAAAGTAGCCAGACATGGGGTTTTTCTTTTCTGGAGATCCCAGCACAGGGCTGATGTTGTGTGGCTTGAACAGGGCCGGCAACTGCCGGGGCTGTGACAGTTCATCCAGCTGCTTTAGAATGTTTGAGATATCAGTAGAGCTCATGCCCGTGCGTCCTTCAGGTAAGATTTGAGTTGCCAGGAAAATTTGCCATGTGCAGAGATGCGCTCGGCAATGAAATTCGCAATACCTTCCTGTCGTTCGTTTTGAGCAGCCTGGAAAGTGGTGTTCAACAGATCGAGCATGGTTTGATTGTCGGCTAGTAATTCTTGCAGCATGAGTCTAGCTCGAGGAACCTTGGTCTGTCCTGTGATCTGGCTCAGATCAACGAAGCGTTCAAAGCTGCCTGGTGTGTATTCATCCAAGGTACGGATGTATTCGGCAGTGGGGTCAATTGCTCCGTTTACATTCTCGTAGATTTTTTGGAAAAACTTATGTAGCTGCCCAAAGTCCGGACCTTCCACGTTCCAGTGAAAGTACTGTGCCTTAATAACAAAAGCATATTGTGTGGCCAACAGTGTTTTTAGATCATCGCCGAGCATGTTTATTCCGTTTCTTAATGACTTCAGGAGCCGTGTTACGATATTTAGCGTTTGTTGGTGTTTTGTAACGCGGAAGTTCGCCACCAAGGCCGTTATCAACCGTGGCCACACTGCCAGATGTAGTAGTGCCGCCCATGCTTTCGGGTAGAAATTCTTTATATCTCATTGTTCTATGCTTAATGTTTCGTTGTCGATCCAGCGTGCTGGACCATTCTCAACTTGTGGATTGCTCACGTGGAATCGAGCTTGCTGTGCATTCACTGGCTCTAGGCGAACAGTGTACGAGCCGGGCTCTGCTTGAATCTGCAACATCTCTTGGATGTAACAATCTCGCCAACGCCAGATCCGCTCGGTAAACAATTCATCATTAACATACACGCGGTATCCGGGTTCGGTACCGGTCCATTCGCAATTGATATCAATGGTGGCCTTGACAAATTTAGTGTTCACGCCTTATTTAGCGGCTGTAGATCGTGCCACTAGCGTATCAAATATTACTTGATTTCTCTAGGCTGTCCAACCACACTGCTGTTGCCGCCATACAGTTGGTGTAGCAAGCGCCGTGCCATTTCCGGGTTTCGAGCCATTACAGTAGCATCAACAATGTTGGTGTATCCGGTCTGTTTGAGCTTGACACGGGCAGCATAAGTTTTCAGATTAGATTTTTTAACAACTGCTTCAGACACCGGGTTCTTAGATCCTGTGTTTAAGAACTGTTCGGCAAACTTGCTGCACAACGTTCTTATCTGGCTGTTGGCTGTTTCTGTGCAGTTAAACTCTCGGTGTTGTTCAGATTGAGTCGGATCGTCAAACCCACAGTAAACTTTTTTAACACCGGTTGAGTTGATCAGCTGTGTGCAATCTTCCCCGTACCGTTCACCCATGTATTCACTACAGGGACTGCATGTGGTCAATATGATACTGCCCGGCGGTATCTTCCCGTACTCTGTATGATACTTGTCAATGGCCACACGTTCAGCATGCTGTCTTTTACCATCGTGGGCCGGCAAGTTTATACCGGT